>OQVQ01000299.1_pt1 | contig 24052 bp, 12 predicted proteins | sample 1691491 | NCBI WGS metagenome assembly OQVQ01 (sample SAMN03418252, study PRJEB22391) | human gut metagenome | biome: human-gut; feature: organic feature; material: feces | host: Homo sapiens | place: Tanzania | collected 2013-01
CATCGTTTCCAATCACGTTGTAGTTTAGTTGACTTTAGGGATTACAAGCAATTCAAAGGGTTTGCTATGCAATTTATTTACATAGGGAGCTTAATTTGTTACTCCAGTGTTCAAATGAAAATCAAATACAGGTAAGCCATAATTATTATAAAAATCAGTTCTAGTTTGCATAGCTTTAACACAAGTTCTCCATGCTTCATACTCAGGTTGAGTGAAACCTTGTTGCCTTTATATTCAATAGAATATCGTTACTATTCTACCCGTTTTCTTACTCAAAGAAAACTGCTCATGCTTTCACATGAGAGTAGAGCATATCACAATCTCTTTCGAGACCCCTCCCACTACCTAGACTACTAGGATACTTGTTCGTTGAAGTTTATTCATATTGTTTATACAACTTAGAATCTTACCTGCTGATTACCCAATCCTTAAACTTTTCAAACCTTCATATAATGATTTCTCTTATATTGTGGTATTAAGGCTCTAAGGGTTTCCCAGCAATTCAAGAGGTTTGCTATATAAATCACTTTACATAGGGACTAATATTTAATCCGTAGTCCAAAGCATTTTAATAGTACTACTATCTGTATATTCTCTCATTTCTATCATTTGTACATCTGACCAATAACCTTCTTCTCCACATTGATATTCGTATAAACCAGGTGTTATATTGGTTATTTTAGTTCTATGTATTGTCATAAATGTACCATGATTATTAACTATTTCACGTTCACTTTCATATTTTTTCCAATTTTCAGTTACTGCTACTCCACTTTTATCTTTTATTCTTCTAAGTTTTACACAACCATTATCTGTTAAAACAGATTGCCATGTAAAAAGTCTTGTTGTAGGTTGTTCACCAAAAGTTATATCTATAAGATTAGGTATGTTTTCATTTATAGTTGCTTTATCACAATAGTTATCCCAAATTCCATCTCTTAAACTTCTTGGTCTATAATGTTCTATATTACAAGTTTTATAATTTATAGCTTTTGTATCATATTTGTTATTTTTATTATTATAAAAATCTATTCTTCTTATTGCAGTATCTTTATCCATACAAGTCCAATAGAATTTTTCATAAGCAACTGGGTTTTTTGTTCCATCAGCACTACCCACACCTAATAAATCTACATAATATCCATTGACATATGATAATGTTGATACACCTGAAGTATCAGTTGTTATAAGATATCTATTAGGGTTTTCATTAGCATTAGGCGGAGTTGAGTTAGTTGATAAAAACATTGACATACCATTTCTACTAAATGCAATAGGTTCATTTTTATCAGAATCTATCCATTCTTGGTCATAATCGTATATTTTACATCTTACTAAATCACTCATTAAATCTCCATGTTGTTTACCTCTAATTAAAAAAGCAGTGTGTGCTGGTAAAAGTCCTCTTAACGCTAATGTTTTCCAAACAGTTTCATCATTACCTTTATAATGTAAATATAATCCTTTTAAATTAATATCTACAACATTACGATTGTATAATTCAACAAAACTATGACTAACGCTAGGTGCTTGTAAAGTTGATGTTGGTACTAAATCTCCACCACCATAAATTTGATTAATAACAATACCTCCATTATTAACAGTAGATAATGCAGTTTGAGAATTACCTATATAACTAGCTAATTTTAAAGGCATTTGTAAATTATCATTTTCAGCATAAGTATGACCCTCAACACATTCCTTTGGAAATACTTGAACTTTTCCATCATCATTTATAATTAATCTAAATTCACTTTTATCTTCATATGATTTTAAATCAACATAATTGTCACCCATATTATCTGTTGTCATTACATTGGCTAATTTTAACTTTTTATTATCTGCTCCACGTTGTACAATTATATAGTCATTTTCTTTGTCAACACTTAACACTTCTGTTAGTTGACTTATTTTTTTACCTTCTGTAGCCATTTATTTATCATCTCCTCTATTTATTCTAATAATAATGGAGTCTTATCTTCTAATAATATATTTGTTTTATCTTCTAATAATATTCCATTTATTACATTACTACTACCTTCACTTTTTTCTTCTTCAAGTAATAAAGGCGTTCCATCTTCAAGTAACAAAGGTGTTCCATCTTCTAATAATAAACCGATACTTATTGGTGTATCAGGTGTGTCAGGTTTATCAGGATTGACGACTCCATGTTTTTCTAAATAAGCAACTCTTTTTGTCAATAGTGATATTTTTATTTCTAAATCAGATATTTTATTAAGTAATTTTTTTACTGTTTCTATATCAGTTTCATCTTCTAATATTCCATCTGAATTAGTATCTAACCATAACATATTTTTATCTTCTGGTGGTTTATCGCCTATCCATATATGTGCATATCCATCTATTATAGTACCTCCACCATTTGAGCTACCTGATTTAAACTCAATCCAACATTCATTAGTTAATCCATCTACTAGTTGAAAAACCTTTTTTTCTTCTTTAACCCAACAAAACATACCTTCCTTTCTTCTATTTAAAGGTATGGAATTTCTTTCAGTTATATTATCTGTTTGATAAAACCCACCGATAATATCATTGCTATCTACTAAACCAAAAGTACCATTATTCTTCTGTTTTAAGGTATCTATAATTTCTATAGCCATAAAATCACCACCTTTACTAAGATATATCTACCGTCGTATTTCCCAATCCTGCATTTGTACTTTTATAAATATCATATTTTTCAACATAATTATAAGAATTAGTAAAGTAGATTGTGCTAACTTTATTAAATCCACCTTCAAATCCTCCAACTTTAAATACAGGAGTTCCTAATCTTGTGGGAAAAGCATAGTAAATATATTCATCAGATGTGGCATTAACATTTATAGTTCGTTTTATATTATTGCTTAATGTACTGTTTTTTAAAGTAGAAATAAAATCATTGTTAAAAGTTGTATTACTTGAAGTACCCCAATAAATTTTATTACAATAAGTAAGTGTTATTGTTCTACTTATAGTTTCTTTACCATCGGTAGCCGTTATTTTAAAAGAACAATTATCATTTCCATTTATTGTATCGTTGCAAGTATATGTTAAAGATTTTTCAAGATTGCTAATTACTCCACTTTTTGGAAGTGTTAGAGTTTGATTTGTTATTTCTTCCATTGTTTTATTATAACTCCAATTAATAATTATTGGTAAACTAAAAGTTTTTCCTAATTCCCAAATGATATTATTAGAATAAGCTTCATCTAATTTTACTGAAAAATTAGATATTGCTAAATTTATATACAGTAATTTATCTAAAGCTTTTGATACAGTTGGATATAAAGCATTATCGTATTTTACATTAGAAGCATTTATATCGATAGATTTGCCTAATTCTTTTAATTCAGTCCATATATCATTTAAATTAGATGTTATAGCATTCATTCTTGTAGCTGAAATTATTTGTCCATATTTCCATTCTTCTAAACCACTGTCTTCTCGTAAAGCCATAGCACTAATTTCATTACCTTTATTACCACTAATAACATAATCATCATTAACTATTCTTGACATTCCTATTTTAGTTATATCTATTTGTCCTGGTATAAATTTTTCAGCATATTCATCTGGAAATATAGGTTTTAAAACTTCAAAAGGAATAGGTGGTATTGTAATTTTACCACCTCGATTTTCATCCCATAAAGAAATTTGAAGTTGATAATTTCCTATTTCTTCTACTTCATCTATAAAACTTTCTGTAATAGTAAATAAAACTTTTCCATCTACAACCGGTATTGGTTCGTCACTAATAAATTTTCTACCATTTTCTCCAAGAGGTTTACCGTCTTCTCCAATTTTTGTTGCATAAATTTCAGGTTTTAATACTCTTATTGTTGCATAACTAGCATTTGTTTTTTCAACAATATTAATTATTTCTTGAGTACCTTTTACAAAGTCATATTTAAAATTCCTTATTAAAAAATATATATCTATATTTTTATCACGCTGATATAAATATAGTGGTTCATCTAATTGTGCAGTAGTTCCATTTATAGTAACAATAATATTTTTTGTAATATAATTTTCAGCCATTATTCATCATCTGCTCTTACACAAGAAACAGTTGCTATACTTTTATCATCATGGAATATAGGTTCATATACTTCAAAATTTACAGGTGGAATAGTAACTCTACCTTGTATTTTTTTTCCTGTTGAATCATTTCTTTCATCATCATATAAATGTATTTGCATTGTGTGAATTCCACATTCTTCGCATTCATCAGCGAATTCATCTGTTATAGAAAGTATAACTTTATTATTTTGTATTGGTAATTTATCAGTCATAAATTTATCACCATTTGGTTTTAATACTTTAATTACTGCATAAGAAGCACTAGATTCAATTAATATATTACCACTGTATTCATTAAATTTATACTTTACATCTGCTATAGTGAATTCAAAATCTATCCATCTATCCTCTTGATAAAAATACATAGGTTCATTTAAACTAGCAGTGTTTTCATTAATAGTAATAGTTAAAGGTTTTTTTATTAAGTTATCACTCATTCTATCACCTTCTTTTATTTATATTTATTGAGGATTATCTTTTTCTAATTTTGCTATTTTTTCTTTTAATTCTTTATTTTCTTCTTCTACTTGTATTCTTAAACTTTTTTCAAGAATCACTCTTTGATTTAAATTTGCTATTTCTTCCATTGCTTGTTGAAAAGCAATTTCAAGTTTTATATCCATTAATATCTCTCCTTTATTTTTATTTTACATTATATTTATAAGACTTTAATCTATTTATTTATTTGTTCTTCTAATTTCTCTATTCTTTGTAATGCTTGTTTTAAAGCACAACCTAATAAATTAACATAGTTTCCACTATTGTATCCTAACATAGGAACTATTGTGTCATCTTCACCCTCTTCTACATCATAACTACCTTTATCCAATAATAAAGAATTGGTTAAATCAGGATAAGCTTGAATCAAATCTTGCAAAATAAATCCTATTTGATTATCTTCTTTAGCTCCTCCTGTTTCATTATCTATAAAGTTATATGTTGCAAAATCAATATCTTTTACAAAATTCCATATTTCATCTTCATTAAATAATGGTTTACTTGCAACCTTTACATTATCTGAAGTAAGATAATTTATGTTTGTTTTACATCTTCTATCTGAAGTATTTATTGAACTATTGCCACAATAAAGTTTTGCCCATCTATAACCACCAGTACCTAATAAGGCAACATTGTCGGTATGTGGTCTAAATGTTCTCATTTTGTCTCCTGAACTTGTTTTACCTGCTTTTACAAGAACTGCACTAACAAAATCACCTAGACTAGAATTATAACCATTACCAGAAGAACTCATATAATAATCTCCTAAGAACAAACCTTTACTATTAAAATTATTTGTCACAGCATAAGTTCTCATAAATCCAGAATACCATTCAGATGAACTTGAAGCAAAGTAAGCTACTTCATATTCTGAACCGCCTTTCGATACCGTATTATCTTTTTGATGGGTTCTTATTTGAAGGTCACAAACTGGAGCTATTATCATATCACCATCACCAAAAAATCTCAACTGACTTGCAATTGCATTTCCTGTATCAGAATCTGTATATCTACTGTTGAAATTTATTTCCATCAAAGGAACACCAACGTGAGTATTTGACATTGAAGTATGACTATCAGTAGCCATTATTCTACCAAAATATCTACCTGTTCCAGCAGTATAACTACTACCACCTTGATTATTTATACCATCTGCCCCTAAATATATACAAGGTGTTGATGTAGAAGTATTACCATTCTCAAATGTAACATCTCTAAAACCTAAAGTCATAGCAACAGTTTTAGAACCATTATAAATTTTATAACTTGAACTATTCATTTCCAAATATTGACCTTTTGAGTTAGGTTCTGTTCTTGCAATGATTTGACCATTTTTATTAACTACAAATGTACCGCTACCTATATTTATTGTACCACCTGTAATATTTTTACCAGTAATTGCATTAGCACTTATTTGGTCAGCAGTTATTGTACCTGTTTGTATTTTAGCACCATTAATTGTAGTTGTTCCTCCATATGACCAATCTGAAGTCAAATTATATGAACTATTTATTCTATTTTGAGTATAACTATCTAAACTAGAAAAAGTAACTGTACCTGTAATATTAATATTTTTTGAAATAATATCCAGTGCTTCATCTGTTAATGTCATATTACTTGAACTAGTACCACTTTTTACTAGCCAACTTATTTTATTAGCAGTTTGTTCAATTCTACTAAAATTACTACTTAAAACAGATGTATCATTAACATTAGCAACAGAAATAGTTTTACTATATGTTTTTTTATTTTCAATATTTACTGATATTTCTATTGTACCATTATTTCCTGTTACAGAATTTAATAATATAGTTTTATTATCAGATTTTATACTAGCACTACAATTTGTTGTATTTGTTATTGTAACTTTATACTCTCCGTCTCCTGGTGTACCACTTACAGCTTGTAACATTTTTTCATTTTTGTATATATTAACGGTTGATACGGGTTCAATTGTTCCAGTAGTCGGTCTATTGACCGATACTGAAAACGAATTACTTATATAACTACTCATTGTTTTATCACTCTCCTATTGTGGGAATCCATTTGTCCAATTTTGTGGAACAGTAGTCATACTGAATCTTCTCCACTCTTTTGTAATTTCTATTATTTTAGGTTGAGCTATACCTTTGTTGTGTTGCCAACTGCTATCGAAAGTTAACCCTTCTGCTAGCCACCAGTCGCCACCACAACTTGCACAGTAATGTGAACTATCTCTATCATCTGTACCACTTTCATTCCATTTTACTTTTCTTAAGTCTATACAAGTATATACATATTGATATTTTGTGTCAAAGTTTTTAATATTACTAAATGGATGATACATACAGTTCTCACCATTAACCTTATTAGCTTCTCTTAGGATTATAGTTTTACTAGTACTAGTTGTTTTTATACTATCACTAAAATATGTATTACTATCACCTGAGAAACTTTCAGCGTAGAAGTTTCCATTAGGAACTGCTAAATCTTGTACTTTTTCCCATTGACCATTATACCAACCATAAACTTTTATGTTTCTCATCTCAACTCCAGTATTTGAACTAAATCCTGAATTTTTAACTCTATAAACATTAGCCCAAGCACCAAGTGCCCTAAATGCTACTGCACCTGGACAATTTGCTTGACCACAATTATGTGCTATTGCAGTAGGTCTTTGTTGGTTTTCCCAACGAGATTGAGTTGCCCAAGTATCATTTACACCACTAGGTAGTGCTTCGTGATTTTGTGGCATCGGATACATTTTATCTAAGATATAAGCTGATGTACATGATGTAGCATATTCAGTACTATCAGAACTACTTCCTCCAGAACCTACATTAACAGTTATGCTAGCTGAATTACCTTCTAGTGTTGTTGCAGTTATAATACAACTTCCGTCAACTCCTTTAGAGTCCACTCTACCGCCACATACAGTAGCTATGTCTGTATTACTAGATTTCCATGTAACTACTTTATTAGTCCAACTTTCATTGAATTTAAGAATTAAGCCAAGCTTACTCCATTTATCCATATGTCTAGCACTTGTGTCCTCAAACCAAATTTGGTTAGAAGTACCTCCACCACTCGGTGCCTCTTCTGGTGCATAAACTCTAACCCAGTCTACATACATAGTATATTCAGTCATATTGCTAGGAACACTACCACCGGCGGCACCTAAAGCTTGATTTAGTAGTATATAATGTGGTTGGTGGAACATGAACCATGTGTTATCATCACTTATGTCTGAGTGTCCTATAAGTCTATCGTCTACATAGTAGTCTAGTTTGTCATGAGTCCATTCCATAGCATAGATATGGTAATCATCGAAGCTTCCTATGTTTCCTGAATCAACCCTACCTAAATCTTTCGCATCCCAGTTGTCCCATACTAGGTCTGTTCTATATAATGCTCCTGCTGTAGTCCAAGCATATCCTTGTTTGTGTTCCATGATATCTATCTCACCACAGTATGGCCAGGTAATACCATTGCCTTCTTCGTAGTTACCTCCTAATGTCCAAAATGCTGGGAATGAACCTATTGTTTGTGGTATCTTAATTTTAGCTTCAAATCTACCATACATGAATTCTCGTTTGTTATCTGTATGGATACAACCACTTGACCATTCTTTACCATTAGAACTTTCTCTTTTAGCTTTTATAACAAGATTACTATTTTCTACCCATACGTTATTTGTTCCTGCCACATAATTTTGAACTTCATTTGGTCTACTATAGTTGTTTTCATAATCCCAGTTAGCAGTATTTAAAGTTGTGCCAGTAAAATCATCTTCCCATATTAGAGTTCTACCTGGTCTATAAGCATCACTTGAACCACTATCGCCACCGCCTGGGTTACTACCACCGCCACTAGATGAGTTACATAGTTCTTTTAGTTGAGCTACTGTGAAAGCTGAATTCCATACTTTGAAAGTATGTATTGTACCTTTCCAATATTTGCTCTTATTGCATTCTACATCCTGATAAGCTCCTAGTATTAATGAATAGTCGTTCATGTCGTATGCATTCTTAGTAACTGCAACAGCTGAGCCATTTATTACTATCTGGCTAACCACACCTTTAGAGATTGCTATAGCAATTTTATTATTTTTACCACCAACTAATGTCCAACTAGATTCATAAGTACCATCGCTAGTGTTTTGTCTATTTCCTATTATATAGTAGTGATTATCTTCGTTATTATAATATACTTTTAATCCGTCACCGTCGGCATTCTCATATGCACAGTGGAATAAATATGGCAGTTGCCCTTGACTGGCTCCATAATCATCAAAGTCAATGAATATAGTGTAATCACTTGCAGTCTTGAATGGTTTTACTCCAGTGTCTACATATTTAGAAGAACCATCAAATACTGTATCAGCTAATTCGTATACTGGTGTAGGAGTAGATGTGCTTGTAAGAGTAACTGTAAATACATTACTTGTTTTAGTAACACCTGATGAAGTTGTAACTCTTATAGCCATTCTATAAGTTCCAGCACTAGCTTTATTGTCATGCTTAAATTTATATGATGTTCCAGTAGCAGTTACATCACTAGTTTTATCGTAGAATGTATTTCCTCCATCCCATGATACTTCATGTTTTGCTACTGCTATATTAGTACTATATTCAATATAAAATTCTGTTTGAGCAGTTTGTGTAATATTTGAAATATTGCTAATAGTTAATGTTTCAGTACCACCTGAAGTTTTAGTTAAATTACAATATGTTAAATATTTACCTGGGTCATAACATCCATATCTTATCTTAGTTGTAGGTGCAGTAAATGTATAAGTGTAGTTGTTATTACCATTACTTGTAAACAATTCACTAACATAATTATCACTATCATCAAAAGCGTAACCCCATACCCAAGTACCATCCATTTGTAATGTGTAAGTCGCACCCTTTTCAACTGTTACTGCCTTAACTGTTGCCCAACATTCAGCATTATCAGTTATAACATGGGTACTTTGGTTTATACCTTTTCCATATGTCATATTTCCTATAGTACCAGTTTCAGGTGTAGAAATCGCTTCCGTTATAACAGTAATATAAATTTCACCAGTAACATTAGGTATATTAATATTATTACCACTAACAGTTGAACTACTTATATCTGTACCACCCATTACACAGTATATTGTTTTTATTCTATAACCATTATTAGGAGTAATAGTAGTAGAATAACTAGAACCTTCTTTAACAGATGTAGTTAAGTTAGTGCTACTAGAATCAGATAAATGATAATGAACTGTATAGTAAGTATTTGTATCACCAATTGCTTCTGTATCTGCAAGAATAGAAACATCACCTGTAACATTAGGTATATTAACAGCAGTACCACTAACAACTGAATTACTTACATCATTACCACCCATCATACAAGATATCGAATTTACTCTATAACCATTTTTAGGAGTGATAGTTGTAGAATAACTAGAACCCTTTTTGATAGAAGTACTTGTGTTAGAACTAATAGAATCATGTAAATAATATCTAATTGTATAGTAAGTATCTGAACTTCCACTACTTGTTTTAGTTAAATTACAATATGTTAAATACTTATTAGGGTCATAACAGCCATATCTTATTTTAGTAGTTGGTGCAGTAAATGTATATTTATAATCATTGTTACCTGTACTAGTGAATAACTCTTTAACAAATTTATCATTATCATCATAAGCATAACACCAAACCCATGTTGCATCCATTTGTAATGTGTAAGTAGCACCTTGTTCTACTGTTACTGGATTAATTGTCGCCCAACAATCTGCATTATCATTTATAATATAAGTACTTTGATTTACGCCTTTTCCATTAGTCATATTCCCTATGGTTTGAGAAGGAGTACTTTGTTCAGTAGCTTTAGCAGTGATAACTACGTTTCCTGTAACAGAATTTATAGTTATAGTATTATTATTAACAACACTACTTGTTACATCTGAGCCACCCATAATTACAGTAATTGTACTTAACGTATATCCTGAGTTAGCAGTTATTGTGGCAGAATATTTAGTATTGGCATCTATATGTTGAGCTCTATTACTTGTAGTACAATATGTTAAATTATTAGTTATTGTATAAATAGTAGATGTATTATCTGTTAAAGTAACAGTAAACACATTACTTGTTACGGTTTCTCCACTTGAAGTAGTAACTCTTATAGCCATTCTATAAGTTCCTGCATTACCTGAGTTATCATGTTTAAACTTATAACTTGTTCCACTAGAAGTTACATCACTAGTTTTATCATAAAACACGCTTCCACCATCCCATGATACCTCATGTTTTGTTACTGCTTTATTTGTTGAATATTGAATATAGAATTCTGTGTTAGCAGTTTGTGTAATATTTGAAATATTGCTTATAGTTAATGTAGTTGGAGTAGTTCCTCCTCCATTACTACTTTCAACTGCTTTATCAATTATTACATTGATATTAGAATTATTTTGATAACTTTGTTTACAGTCTAACTTAGTTAAACCTATTGTACTATAATCTCCCTTATCATCCCATTTTAAAAATTTCAATACTTTTAAAAATGTATTATTGTGTAACTTAATATGTGATTGAGATTCAAAACTAGTTGTATAAATACTTCCATCATTAAAGAAATTATTTTTAAAAAGACCACCTTTTATATGCCCTCTAATGTCTAATCCAAAGTTTCTACAATTAATAACATTACTATTGAAAGCTCTTTGAATTGTTAGGGCAGATGTTCCGTTATAAACTTCATTATTTATGAAAAATAAATTTTTACCGTTCTCATATCCATCTTCAAAATCCAAGGCTAATTTTGTTACTTTGTATTCGTTCTCATCAGCAACATAATTAAATGAACAATTTTTAATCAATAGATGATTGTATATACCAGGGTGCATAGCACATGTTCTTGTATTATATGATTTTATATTAATTAACTCACAATTTGTAGCACCACCTGTATGACATATTGTCATACCTGATGATGTTGTAGTTGAAGTAAAACCAGTAATTCTCAAATATTTTGTACCACTTGGTATTTTAACTACTTGATATTGTCTTGATTTTATTGTTGTTTTATATGCAGATTGACTATCATAAAAATGGAAAAACAATTCTGCCTTATTTAAAGCCAATCCACCATAACCTAGGTACACATTACATTGTATTTCACCTCTATCTAATAATGTTGAAATATCAATTGATTCTGTTGTACTCATAGTAGTACTACTAACTGTGTTACCTTGGTCATTTATATAATATGCGTTTGGAAAAGCTAATTTACCAGGAGTTCCTACATATCCAGCTCGTTTACCACCGAACACACCTAAATTGTATCCAACTGAATATCCCATTTCCATATTTTCAAATGAAGAATATTTAGCTCCATTGATTTCAGCAACTGCAAGACCTTCACCAGGTATATTGTAATTTGTATTAGTCTTTGTTGCTTCAAAATCAAATCCATCATAGTTACCAATTAACTTACCATTTTTAACATGAGAATCAAAACAATCTCTTAAATCTACTAAATTTGATACGTTAATATCATTACATTGAGTTGCTTTAAATGTTGCTCCATTCATATCTAATGTAAAATGGTCAGGTAAAACTACTTTATCAGAATGATAATCTAACATATAAACTTTATTTAGCATAGTAATCTTATTATGACCATTATTTTTAACTGCTTTAAATAAGTTATTCAACCCTGTATTATTCGCTTTAGCTTGTGATATACTAGCAGTTTCACCAACAGTAATATTATATGTAGATAAATCAGCAGTTGTCATATTATAATTGTTCACTTGATTGTATGAATCATTAACTATTAGTATATCAAAAAATTGTTCAATACTTGCTACTCCATTGTCATCTATAGTATAAATACTAAAATAAGTTTCTCCAGTATTAGCAATCGAACCTATATCTATTGAATATTCTCCAGCTTTAGTAGTTTTATTATATGTTTTATCTTTTATTTTAACAATAGTTGTAAAAGTTTTACTATCATCTTTATTTAAATATTCAGCTTGAGTACTATCAGATACATAATATTTAATACTTATCGTCTCATTAACTTTTTGTTTAGGATTGAAATATCTAATATATAATTCAGGTATTTTTGTGGATGTGAGATTATTAGTAGAATTTATTGTATTCGCCATACTTATTTCCCTCTTTCTATATAAATTTTATAAATATTAACTCGTGCGAAATAACATGTGAATGTTAAAGTTATATTTGATAAATTACCAGCTATTGTCCAGTAAGTATCTACTTTACCATCACTTGATAACGCTTCATTTATTTGCACTTCATTAATCATGTTAGAATTACTTATATTATTAGCTGAACCATCGCCTAAAACTAAACTACGTAAAGAATAAATTGATGATGGGTCACTTGTTCCTAATCCTAAAACTACATGTACTTTATCATTTTTATTAAAACTTAATGGATGATTGCTTATACCAACACTAACATCTTGGTTTTGATTAGTACTTATATAAGTTCCATTGTTGACTGCATTACTTAATGAGAATGAAGCTCCATCAATTAAAGTACCATTGTCATAAATCACTTCAAAATTACTATTAGCACTATCTATAACATCTACTGTTATTGTTTTACTTGTTAAGCCATTTGCTGATACGGTTATATTATACATGTCATCAGTTTTATTATTATCACTAATAGAAGTTACATTTACAGATTGAGCAATATGATAATTATCAGCAGTAAAAGTTAATTGACTTGTAGAAAGTGTTAAATAAGAAGATGATGAAGAAATATTTATAGTTGTACTTGATATAGGTTTATTTGATAATTTAAAGTATATTGTTTTACTTCCACCTTCAGCAATATCAATATATGTGCATGAAGGTAATATTTCTAAAGTATCATCTACAATTGGTGTATCAGGTATGTCAGGTTTACTAGTTTCTTTTTCGGCAACTGCATTAATAACTATATTACCATTTACGTTTTTAATAGTTATTAGTTTAGCAGGTTTTCCATTCCATTCCATATCTGTTATAACATCAAGACCATTAGTATAGTCAACTCCACCCATACTTACAGTTAAAGTTTTTAATACACATCCATCATTAGGTGCAACTACACTTTGGAATGTTGTAGTTATTGAAGTATCTAAAGTATCACTTCCTGTTGATGTACAATTAGTTACATTTCTAGTTATTGTATAAATCTTAGTGCCTGAAATTGCTTCTGTATATACAGTAATATAAACTTCACCTGTAACATTAGGTATGCTAATATTATTACCATTAACAGTTGAACTACTTATATCAGTACCACCCATTACACAATAAATTTTAGTTATTCTATAACCACTCTTAGGAGCAACAGTAGTAGAATAGCTAGAACCTTTTTTAATAGAAGTAGCTGAATTAGTACTTGTTGATTCAAATAGAGTATAAGTTACAGGATAATAAGTATCTGTACTTCCACCAGTTGTTTTTGTATATACCGAAATAACAATTTCACCAGTAACGTTAGGTATATTAATATTATTACCACTAATAACTGACTTGCTTACATTAATACCGTTCATTACACAATAAATTTCAGTTACTGTGTAACCATTTTCAGGAGAAATAATAGTAGAGTAACTAGAACCTTTTTTAACAGATGTATTTGAGTTAGAACTAGTAGCATTATTTAAACGATATTTAACTGCATAATAAGTATCGGTATCTCCACCTGAAATTGCTTCTGTATATACAGTAACATGAACCTCACCGGTAACATTATTTATGTGAACATTGTTACCATTAACTGTTGAATCACTTATATCGTCTCCATTCATCACACAGTATATTTTAGTTATTCTATAACCACTTTCAGGAGCAACGGTAGTAGAGTAACTAGAACCTTTTTTAATTGAAGTGGCTGTATTAGAACTAGTAGCGTTATGTAAGTGATAATTAACAGTATAATAGGTATCTACTGACATTCCTGAATTTATAGTTAATGTAAATATATTACTTGTTACGGTTTCTCCACTTAAAGTAGTAACTCTTATAGCCATTCTATAAGTTCCAACACTACTTTTATCATCATGGTGAAAAGAATAATTATTGCCACTAGAAGTTACATCACTAGTTTTATCATAGAACGTACTTCCACCATCCCATGAAACTTCATGTTTTGTTACTGCTTTATTTGTAGAATATTTTATATAAAATGAATTTCCTACTGTTTGTGTTATGTTTCCTATATTATTAATAAGTAATTGTGTTTCTTCTCCAGTTTTACCATATGTGACTCTTAAAGTACATGAATTATAAGTACCATTTTTCCAACTAGATACGTCAAAAATTGCAGAACTGTTTGAAAAAGTTGTTGCACTTATATAATTGCTTCCATTATTACTAATTTCTATATTAGTAATATCTGAAATATCCGTACTATAATTAACTATAAGGTTATTATTGGTAGTCGAAGGACTACCAATAATTGAAAGATTTGCCATCATATCACCTTCCTTAATCTATTATATTTCCATTTATATCACATTTAGTTACTATTGTATCTTTAGTTATAACTATTGTATAATCATCTACATTTTCTTTTATTTCATTAATCTTTTGATTTACTTTGTCAACATCAGCTTTACTGGCAACTGGACTACTACCACTTACTATCTCTAAATTGCTACCATCCCAACTAATATGTGAAGCATTTTTATTACCTATCAATACTTCTCCATTAGTGTTGAATTCATAAGTTTTAGTACCGCTCTTATATCCAACTATACCATTAACACCACTATAACTACCACTAGTTCCAAATACATTTTTACCCATAGCAACACCAGTTGGCAATCCATTACTAACTGTACCTGCAAAGATTTTAGGAGTTAATACAGTTGAACCATTGATTGTTGTCTTACCAGTATCCCATTCAGTAATCCAAGTTGGTAAATCTGCCTTACCATCTTGTCCTGCATTACCTTTAAATGCTTTCGCCCAACTAAATACTTTATAATAAGTAACATCATTAATTATAATCGGAACACTAAAGTTACCAGATGAAGCCAATTTATTACCTGTTGTAGCAGTAATAGTTATAGTTGTTCCACTTTTACTTAATGTTAATCCATCTACAGTAGGTAAAGTACCAATAGTAGGCGTTATTTCTTTAGTACCTTGATAAACTTTTACTTGTGTTGTTGTAGTAATGGCTGTTTCTATAGTTCCATTATTTTCACAAGGAAATGTATGATTCTCATTAGTTAATATTATAGTATATCCATCTGCTCCGTCATCACCACATTTTACTTTACTATAACTAAATGCTTTATTAAAAGTTATTCCATCAATTATTACAGGAATATTAAATGAGCCATTTGAAGCAAGTGTACTTCCAACTAAAGCAACTATTGTTATAGTTAATCCATCTCTTGTGATTTTTAAACCATTAACAGTTGGCATTGTACCAAAACTAGGTGTTACAATCTCACTACCTTTATAAGCTATAACTGTTGTAGTAACAGCTTGTTGCATTTCAATTTGTCCTTCTGCATTCGCTACGAAACTATGATTATCATTAGTTAAGTTAATAGTACATCCATCTACACCATCAGTTCCATCAGAACCATCTATTCCATCTACACCATCAATTACTTTAACTAATGTTATAGTATCACTTAAGTCACCTGCTTTAATAGTAATGGATATTTTTAAATTATTAGTAAAGTTATTAACTGATAAGGTTCTTGTGTTTCCTTCACCATTTAAAGTAACATTAGGACTTGTAGACCATGTTATAACATCATTAAAATTTTGTTGATTAGCAGTTAAGGTTATAACAGTTGAATCTTTAGGAGAGTTATTTTTATCAAATGCTATTGCTTGTCTATTTGCTGATAATGATAATAATTTAGCATCTGAACCATTAGTACCATCTGTACCATCTTCACCTTTTAATGATAAAGCATAAGTGAATTTTTTTGTAAATGTTATCCCATCAATTGTAATAGGAATTGTTAATGTACCATTTTTTGTTGACATACTGTTGGATACTGTAACTATAAAATAAGCATTTGTCGTACTATTATTTGTTATTGATACGCTCATACCTTTTGGCATTCCTGTAATATTGCCTATTGTTGTAGCTACTTGAGTACCACCTTTATAACCTATAATACCACAGTTTGCAGAACCAACTAGGGCAGTTGATGAATTACCTGCAAATGTATGAGATTCATTTGTTAGCAAGACAGTATAAGCATCCCAACCATCATTACCTTTAGTCAAACTCCAAGTGTAATCAGAAGGATTTGTACTATCTGCTTTAATCTCATCTGTATATACACCCATATAATCTCCAGCATCTTCACCATTATTATTAGTAAATGTTACACCACCATCATTAGAATATTTTATATGTATATAAGCTGAAGTACCGTTTAGACCATCTTGACCGTTTTGTCCATCATTTCCTTTTATTTGACCAACGTTTATGAATTCATTACCATTCCACACCCATAAATCTTTATCAATTATATATCCGTCACCATTTTCATTTCCATCAGGATGAGCTTGGTCTAATTCTTCTTTACTATTATAAGAATCTAATATTTTAACTGAAGTACCATCTGAACCTTTTTGTCCATCTAATACTTTTACTATTGTAATACTATCAGTTAAACCTCCACCAGTTACTGTTATCTTTATTTGATTATTATTTGTAAATATTGTTGGATTCAATGTTCTATTATTACCACTACTACCTAATTCTACATTAGGACTTGTAGACCATGTTATAACATCATTAAAATTTTGTTGATTAGCAGTTAATACTATTTCAGCATTATCTTTTAATGTATTATCACTATTAAAAGCTATTGTTTGTCTACTTGCAGATAATGATAATAATTTAGCATCCGAACCTTCTATTTTTTTCCATTTATATTTTGAAAATACTGTTGAATCTTCTTCAATATTATCTACATACATACCCATCCAAGTACCAACTTCTTCACCATTACTGCCAGTAAAGGTTACTCCATCATTAGAATATCTAATATGTACATATGTAGATGTACCATCTTCACCTTGGAATTGACCAACATTTATAAATTGATTTTCTGTCCATACCCATAAATCTTTGTCAATTATATATCCGTCACCATTTTCGTTTCCAGTAGGATGAGTAGAATCTAATTGTTCTTTACTATCATATCTTCCCAATACTCTTACTGAATTCCCATCTTTACCATCTTTACCAGGAGTACCTGGAATTCCTTGCATACCTTTAAAAGATATTGAATAAGTAAATGTTTTAGTAAACTTTAATAATCCAACTGTAATAGGTATACTTAATTCACCGTTTTCAGTTAAGTTAGTATTAACATTTATATTCAAAGTAGGAGTAATTGTATTGTTATTATCAATAGTGATTGTCATTCCTTTAGGTATGTTTTCTATTGTTCCAATAGTAGCCTTAACTAATTGGTCTCCTCTATATACTAAGACATCACAAGTAGTAAAACTTGCTAAAGCATTAGAAATATCACCAGGAAATATATGTGCTTCATTTGTTAATACAACAGTATACGCATCTAAAGGATTTTTTGCTCTGTTAATTGTAAATCTTTTTGTATATGATACTCCATCATAAATAGCTATTAAATCAACATAAGTACCTTTCGCTTCTCCTGTCCAATTTGTAACTGTATAAGTCCCTGTTTTTGTATCTAAAGTACCTTCTATATCGCTATTAGGTTTAGCACTATATGAAACTCCATTGATTAATTCTTGTCCAACATAAGATAAAGTTATCTTAGTAGAACAACCTTTAAAAGAATCTTCTCCAAAAGTACCATCAGATTCAATAGGTACTATATGAGTATCATTAGTTAAATTTGCAACTATACCTTTTTCTCCATCTTCACCTTTTATTTTTTTCCATTTATAATCAGCAAAATTAGTTGAATCAGTTTCAATGTAATCAGTATATTGCCCTATCCAATCTCCAGTATCTTCTCCATTATTATTTGTAAATGTTTTACCATCATTACTGTATTTTATATGTAAATAAGTGGTTCTTCCGTCAGTACCATTTTTACCTGGGATACCTTGTTCTCCTCTAAAAGGTACACCATCTGACCAACCATTATTTTCTTCTAACCAAACATATAATAAACCATCTATAACATAAGCATCTCCAGGTTTACCAGTTGCAGGTAATTGGTCTTTATTTTCTAGTTTACCAATTATATTAACACCTGTACCCTCTTCACCTTTTTCTCCCTTAATTGATTTAGTTATAGTCATTACTTTTTGGAAGGTATTTCCATCTACTGTTATATTTAATGTAACAGTAGCTATATTTTTAGATAATGAAGTTACATCTAATCTTCTTGTTCCATTACTATAAACAGAAGTACAACCATCATCTATTCTCTCTAAATTAAATGAAGTAACTTCCGATAATCCTTTATAAACTTTTACATAGGTATAAGCAGTACTTATAGCTTCAAATGTATAATTACCATTTTCATCACAAGGAACACTATGATTTTCATTAGTTAACAATACTGCATATCCATCTGCACCATCAGTGATTTTTGCTAATGTCATAATATCATAATAAGTTTCTACTTCATATCTTATCATTAATATTTTTGAATCACCAAAATAACTATCATGATTTACTATTAAAGTATTTGCGTTTTTTGATGAAGTTATTTCAGTCCAATCATCGCTTTCAGAAATCCTATAATACCATCTTGAAGTTTTATCAGCTGATATATTATTTCTAGTGGCTGTTAAAGTAATTGAAGTTGGATTTGGAGTTTCTGTAAAGCCACCTTTGTATCTAAATAATTGGTTACCATTAATTGATACTGATTTAGCATCTTCACCAATTACACCATCGTGTAATTTTACAATAGTCATTTCATCTGTGTAGTCACCACATACCACTTTTATAGTGATAGAATTTGAATTATTTCCCCATATTGGGTCATCATGTTTTAATATAAATGAACTTAAGTTAGAATTGCTAGGTATATTTGTCCATTCACTAGATACTTTAGCATCTCTATAATACCAGTCGAATACAGGATTTTGTATATTGGATACTTGAACATTTAAAGTTATTGCTGAAACATTAGGATTTCCATCTTTATCGTATTTAAATATTTGGTCTCCAACTAACATTACATATTGAGCAGAACCTGCTTCACCTTTTAAGTTCTTTTTAGCTGAATCGTCCAAACTATCCCAAGTTAATGTTCCTGTCATTAATACTTTACCTGCATCTAATTTAATTACATTATCTCCAATAGTTAATTGAGAAGTAGTTTCATTATACTTAACATAATTCAATATTAGGTTATCAGCAGTTTGTTTAATTGCAGTAGCATTTTTTTGAACTAAAACTTTTAAGCCAGTTTCACCATCAATATCTTCTTCCATTTTAGATATTGTTTGACTAAAATTATTAGAAGTTTTTCTTATGTCTAAAATACTTTCTACTAATTTACCACCTATACCTAATAATATTGCATCTGATACTGCATTTTTATATTGAGTATTTTTTACAGCCACATTAGCTATTGCATTTAACATAGTAGTAATTTCACTAGGAACTATTGTATTATCACTTATAGAATCATTAACTAATGAATTTAAATTATTAATAGAAGTATTTAATGCATCTAAATTTTTATTTAAATTATTTATTGTATCGGTATTATCTTCCTCTGAACTTTTTAATCTTTCAATTAAAACTTGATGATATTGTGACATAACAGTATAATTATCTAGTAATTGGTTTTGTATAGCTGATATATCTATTTTTTCATCAGATGAAACCTCCATATCTTCTGATACTTTTGTTATCAATTCTTCATATTGAGCTAATGTTTCACCTAAATTTATCATTGAAACGTTTATATTATTTCTTAATTCTTCTAACTCTTTGTTATTACTAAAGTTTTTTTCAACAGTGGATATTGTTTCTTTAGTTTCTTCAGCAGTTTTTTCTATTTTATTAACCCTTTCAACTAAAGAACCTGAACCACTTTCAGTAGAACCTAATACTTGTTTAATCCCATCTACATCTTCTTTTATTGTCATATATTTTCCATTTAATTCATTATATTTACCTAATGCTTCACCTGTTAATTGAGAAGAACTTCCATTACCAGTATCATTATAATAAATATCATAATCATCATGGGGAACTTGTGTTCCTATACCATTTTCATTTATATATATCATTTTTTTAGTTGCTGTTTCTTTTATCCATTCATTACTTTCTTTTAATACATATGGATTATCATTCATATCCCAATATATATACTTCATACAAGATTTACCATCATTTACTATGTATGGTGTATTATCTGATTTATCAATTATTACTAATCCAGTCCAAGATATATATGTCGTTGCAGGAATGTTAGGTAATAACATTAAACCAACTCCTTCCTATAAAATTTTTTTATTAATCTTGTCATAATTAAGTCCTACTCTATTCTTATTTACTCTATTAATAGTACTTCTACTTTTTTTAGCTATTTCATAAGCCTCTTTACCTTGTGTTAATCTCTCACCTATTGATAGTGAAAATGTATTTTCATCTTTTTTATTAGATAATTGTAATTCGATTGTTTTATCTTTAAAATTTTGTGTATAATTTATTAAATATACAACTTCAATCGTTTCTTCACCTTTTAATACTATCATATCTCCTAAGCCTAATTCTCCATTCCAATGTTGTCTAAAACCATTATCAATTAATTTTTCAATAAAATTAACAGAATCAATAGTCCAAGTTTTAGTAGGATAACAACTTTCTTTTAATTGTTTTTTACCTATTCTCATTAAGGTTAATCCATCTGTAATAGAATCATTACTATAAGTATCCTGATATATAAAATCTTTTAATTCATTCAATAAACTCTCGGTAAATATCAATACACCATTTTCATCAGTTGCATATTTTTTCTTACATAATTTATTTATATTTTCTATTGAAGCATCTATATTTCTAATGTTTTCATCTAATTCCGTTACTTCTTTTTCTAATAATACTTTTTCATCATTTAGTTTTACTAATCTTTCTTGTTGTTGAGCATTAAACTTTTCATCAGTAGTTTGTTTCATAGTAAATTCAATAGATTTCATTTGTGCATAAACTATTAATAATCTATTTTTCTTCTGTGTTAATGTAGCAGTTTTTTCTTCTTTTTCTGTTCTCAATTGATTCCATGTTACTGCTCTTACATTTACCATTTGATAATATTTATTTAATGCATTTATTAATTCAGTACTCATTTCTTCATTTTCCATAAAATATGAAAAATTTTCCACATAAGTATCACCACTAGGATTAACTTCACTTATAGTTAAATCATCATTTCCTGATAATATTAATACAGTTGTAATATCTTCTGTATCATCTTCTTTTTCCATACTCTTAAGATAATTGTCATAAGACAACATTAAATTAGGGTCATTACCTAATTCTTCATCATCATATAAATCAACTGTTTTATCATAGCTGTTAAATACAGGAAAACATTCAAATTGTTCTGATATATCATCATTAATAAAATCATACCAATTTGATGATACGCTTTCTTGGTATCTTAATTTTTCTTCCTTTGTCAATTCTACTATTATTTCCCCTGTAACATTATCCAATATTGTTTCTTTTGATTTATATAAAACTTTAGGACTTACATATCCAACATGCCAACCAGTTGCATCATATAATAATTCATCTAAACTAAAACAACCTTCTATATCAGCATATGGAGTTTTTAATGTTAGTGTAATATCCTCAAATTCTGCTATATTTTTAAATAATTTTTTTTCTCTCGAATAAGCTGTTATAGTTTTTTTCTTCTCATTTTCTTCACTTATATTTTTTATTACATAACATTCATCTTCATCTAAAAATATAAATCTTTCTGTTTTAAGTTCATCGTACAGAGGATTTATTTCATTATTTTCACCATAATATTTATTAACTGAAAATGTAAATTCACTAACAGTTTTAACACCCTTTTGCATACTTTCTATAATAGAACAAGGTATGATACCTAATTTTTTTCCATTCATTTTACTTAATATTAGATTGTATGAATCTTTAGCACCTCTTATTTTCATTTAATCACCTACTATATAATTACAGGAAATTCGCAAATAAATTCTATATTTGCACTTCCAGTAAGTGTTATATTATTATTTCCTTTATCTAGTTCTAATAAATTATAATTTTTTAATGTTTCAAATCTATTAGCTCCACCACTGTTTATTACAGTTCCCATAGCACAATCTACTGTAACTATTTCTCCACTGTTTAATCCACTTAATTCTACAAAAGTACCATTTGTATTATTTAATATTTTAATATTATCACTATTTGAAGCAGTTATTTTAATTTTTGGTTTATATGTTTCATATAGATTACTATAATTAAATAAAACACCTGATTGACCATTGGCACTCAAACTAAGTCTGTTTGTTGGTATAGAATAGCAATAAGGAGCATAACTCATAAATTCTATTTCTAAATAACCCCTAAAATCAGGAGTTAAAAATTTTGAAAAACTTACTGCTTTTAAATAATAACATAGATTATATCCACTAGAATAATCTACTGTTTGGAATTTTTTAAAATCTTTTTGGAATAACCAATTATATACATTGATTATATCTCCATCACTCCATATATCACCATTTTTTTTCATTAATTGTAAAATTATATTTTCAGAAGTGCGAGTTCCTTCAATATAACTCTTTTTTCCATTAAGTGTATTTTCTTCATTTAATTCTATATTAATTGTACTTCCTATTTGTTTTAGTCTATCCGAACTATCAAAATCAATTATTACAACATTGAAAGTTTCAGAATATACATTATCAAAATAAAATTCCCCATTCCAAAAACTACTTGCCATATTCTTTCTCCTTTCTTTTATCTTACATATATAAAATAAGAAGGAAGAGTTATATTTTAACCCTTCCTTCGTAAATTTATTTCATATTTTTAACAATTTCCTTACAAATACTTGCTTTGTAATCTTTTAACATTTCATCTACTTTTCCTAAAGTAACATCATCTGCACTACCTTGAATTGTAATATTTGTATCTCCAATTGTAATATTATTAGTTTCAACATTACTAGAAACTTGTGGAGAAGTATTAATAGTACTATCTTTTGGAAGTACCGTATTACTATAATCTATATTAGGAGCTGTATAATTATCTGACATTTTTTGAAGTTCTTTCATAGTTTCCAATGCTACATTAAGATTGTCTAATAATTCTTTCTTTAAGCTATCACGTTAATATTTATTTATAGTCGCTACACTATAAACCTTAGTTAATTCTAAGCACCTAGTTTCCTAGAGTGACTAGACTATTTCTTCACCTTAATATTAAGGGTAGACCTTTTCGAGTGTCAATCGCTTACACCCTACGAACTTGCGTTCTAGTCGTTGAAGTTT
>OQVQ01000302.1_pt1 | contig 23955 bp, 14 predicted proteins | sample 1691491 | NCBI WGS metagenome assembly OQVQ01 (sample SAMN03418252, study PRJEB22391) | human gut metagenome | biome: human-gut; feature: organic feature; material: feces | host: Homo sapiens | place: Tanzania | collected 2013-01
AGTATCACAAAAGCCATACTGGAATTGTAGACACATGGAACTATTCCTTGTTATACTAATTTGATTTTAACTGTGGTTTTATGATGATTCAAATTTTACAAAAAAGCGAAGCTGGTAGCTGCGTGTTAACGTTATTTTGTGCAAATAATTTGGTTATTTGATGATAATGCTTTATATTTGCCAAATAAAGCAGTTGTAAAGTGGATTGTAGTTACGCCACAATTATTTGATTCATAAAACTAATACGACAATGAAGAATTTACGAATTATTTTATTAGGATTATTGGCTGGAGTTATAAACTTTAGCCAAGCAGAACCTGGCGCAAAGTTATTGTTGCGCAATGGTGAACAGGTATGTTTTAGTTTTGCTCATCATCCGGTAATTAAAACATCTGATACCGAAATTGTGTTGTATGTTGATGGCAAGGAGCAAATCACATGTGCACTTGCAGATGTACAACGAGTGGAGATGATAGATGATGTGGAAACAGCCATTAATTTGGAAGGTGGTGCTGATAAAAAGACAGTTGTCTTTAGTATTAGTAATGGCACAATGACGATTAATGGCTTAAAAGCCAAAGAAGCTATTGCGGTTTATAATGTAAATGGTGCAAAAGCAGTTTCGTTAAAGGCTTTGGGCAATGGTTCTTTGTCTGTACCTCTGTCTTCGTTGCCACATGGTGTATGTGTTGTTAGTACCGCAAGTGGCATTAGCTATAAATTGTATAATAAGTAGCGAACTTTCTAAAAATGTAGAATCAACTTAAAACTCAAGTTATTATGAAGAAATTATTTTTTACTTTAGTAGCATTGGTGCTGACTTCTACCTTGGCTTCGGCACAGCAGATTAACCTTTGGAAAAATGGTAAATGTATCAACCAAATACCTACAGCCAACGTCGATAGTATCACTTTTAGCGATAAGGCTCCTGTAAAACCAACGACTAATATTACCATAGACGACCTCGTGGGTACGTGGAGAATATATTATAGCACAGGACATCGTATGGAGGGCACAACTATTACTGAAAGTTGGAATAAAGATGTAGAGGCTGATTTGAATTGCTTCGTGTTTACCCCCGACAAGGTGATTACATTTATGGAATATAGCGAGGATATAGAAGGACAATGGAATGAAGACGGTATGTATCCTTTCACTATCACCAACGGTAAGGTGGAGAGCAAGAGCGATGATTTCGAAGGACAGATTATGTCACTCGAAGGCAATAAGATGGTGATAGACTATAAATTCGTTGACGGCAATCGCTCAAAATGCTATGTTGACTCCATCGTGCGTATAAGCAAACGTACAGATGTGTTGCGTACAGAGACAAACAAAAATCCAGCACGTCCAGATGCTCTGCAGCCTATAACTATAGACAATATTGTGGGCACTTGGCTTATTTGTTACGAAAAGGGATATGAAACAAAGAACGATACTGAGATAGACCGCTGGGATGGAAATGTGGAAAATGAGAAAAACTACTATGTGTTCTTCCCTGATAAGCGAATTGGTTTCTTAGAGTATAGCGATGAAAGCAACGAATGGCATTTGGATGGATCTGAGTATTATCCATTTGATATCAAGAACGAAAGATTTGTTGCTCCTTATACCGAATTGTTGGAGTTTGATGGTGAAACAGCAAAGTTATATACATGCTTTACAGAAGAAAAGGGTAGTACCGAATATAAGGAATGCAATATTTGGGTTCTTCGCCGTGTAAGCAATCGTACCGACTATATTAAATATAGAGAACTGAACGAATAATACTCATAGTTGATAAATCTTAGGTAGTTAATTAAAAAATAAGCCTACACATATATACATATTTACAGAGATGTATATACGTGTAGGCTTTGTGGTTATTATCGGTTAATGACCTTTTTGTTTCTCACACTTCCATCGCTCATTAGCTGACTTGTTATATATATACTGTCTGCAGCAGATGATGTGATGCGTTGCCCTTGTAGATTGTAGTAAGTTTCAGCTACAACATGTGTTGCTGAAGGTTTACCATAGGGTAGTGGAGATATAGCCGTTGGTGCCGACGAAGTTTCACGCAATCCTTGGTGCAGACCATAGTAGGCAGGCTTTGGTATGAGGTCAGAGTCGTAGAGTAATGGGTTGCGACCACCACGCCATGTCATAGCATCTGTCAATCCCCATACCATTAGCTCATTGCAGTTGTCTGCCTCCATAGCTATGCGAGCAATATTATAATAGTCCTTAGCCTGTTGCATGCGGTTTGCTTCGTTGTCGTCCATACCAAGGTCGAGCTCTGTGATTACGCAACGTAATCCGAGGGCTTTGAAGCGGTCGATAGTGGCTTTGAGCTTATCTATGTCCACGTTGCCAACATCAAGGTGGCATTGCAATCCTACACCATCAATAGGCACACCTTTCTCCTTCAGATACTTAGCCAAGTTGTAGAAAGCTTCAGCCTTTGCCTGACCTTGGAATTCTACGCCATAGTCGTTGAGTATAAGCTGTGCATCAGGTGCAGCCTCATGAGCCCAGCGGAAAGCCTTTTCTATATAGTCTTCGCCAGCGAAGTTCCAGATAGAAGCAGTACGAAGTTTGAAGCCGTTAGGGTCGGTACGAACTATTGATTGGTCGTCGTCCAACACCTCATTACAAACATCCCATTCTGCCACCTTTCCTTTATAGTGACCTGCCACATTATCGATATGGTTTTTCATAATGTCGAGCAGTTGTTGCTGTGTGAAGTTCTTATCGTTCTTCTTGCCATCTTTGCTCAACCATTGTGCCACCTGCGAGTGCCATACCAAGGCATGCCCTCTTACACGCATGTTATGCTTTTGAGCAAAAGCCACAAGTCGGTCGCCATTATAATAGTTGAATTCGCCTTGGTTAGGTTCTGTGGCATCAAACTTCATTTCGTTTTCGCATACCACCATATTGAACTGGTCTATCAGTTGGCGAGTCTTGCTGTCATTTTCGTCGTCTATATTTATCTTGTTATCATATAGAGATACACAAGTGCCAATATATTTTCCTTGCTTTTCGGTATATGTTCGTAGTGGATCGCTATATGCCTTTTCTTTTTCAATATCTATAGTCGTAGTGTCGGTCTTTGTTTCTTCGTCGCTATCTTCTTTCCATTCACCCTGTCCACCATATTCTAAAGAGGTGATACATGCCACAATAGCAAATTTACCATCAATTTCTTTGATGTCAGTCTTCCATGTATATTGTTTTGGGTATCTTACTTCGAAGTCTAATGCTTCATCTTTAGAATTGCAAGTTATGAGTTTTAGTTCATCGCCAACAGCAAGAGTAGGGTTGCTTGTTAGTGTGATATACATACGTGGCTTTTCGGTAGATTCGCTGAAGTCCTCCATCTTGTTGCTTATAGATATGTTGCCATCAACAACAAGCTGGTCATAGTGTTCGCCATCTGTGACCTCCATTCGTATCTTCGATTTTGGATGTAATACCAAATTAGGCTTTTCTGTAGTTGCGAAGTTCTTTAGCATTAGAGTACCTATGCCACCATCGCCAGGAGCGAGAGTTCCGTATAGGTCTACAGTAGAGCCAATACTGCCTACGCCTCCCAACAAGCCTTTGCTCATTACGTATATACCTGGTGTTTGTGCAGAAGTCTGCTGACCTATAGCTCCAGATAGTTTTCCTGTCTCAGCTTTTTGTGCATCATTATTTGCCATTACAGCACCATCAATGATGCGGATGCCGCCTGTTATCAAGTTTTGGTTGCCTGTGATGCGATAAGTACCCTTACCCTCTTTCACAAGTCCTACCTTAATATTTAGGTTTGAGCCTCCCATAGGTATTATTCTGCCAGCGAGAGTTCCGTCGCTATTGTCGCTACCAACCATGTAGTAAGCGTCGTTGTTAACCTTTTCTTTCAGATATCCATAAATAGTAGAGCCTTCTTCTGTGTCGAGATGAGCTATGCGTAGTCCGCGCTTACCACTTTCGCAAGCTATGGTTGCGCCATCGTGTAGCACAACTTTAGTATTTGCAAAACAAGGGTTTATATTGCCGTCTGCAGCATTTTGCGCAGCATTATCTGGTGCAAAAGTCTTGCCCGACATCCATACTAATCCATAAAAGCCTGCATTGGCTTCTACATCTTTGTATGGGAAAATATTCAAGGTGCCATTGAATAGCGACCAGTCTGGATGATAGTTTTTGTTGTTTTTCTCGTTGCTGCCAAGATATGTGCGTTCGCCGCCAGCATATAGATTTATTATGCCAGCTCCTTCCATCTTACTATTCAGATAACTATAGCGAGCTGTTCGTATATCCAATGTTTCATTTTCTGGAATTAGTGTAGGTGTATTCCATACCGTATAGTCTGACGATGTGTTTTTCTTGCATATATCGATGAGGTTGTTGCTGTTTGAAGCCACAAAATAGTCATCGTATTGTCCTTTTAATCGCACATTGTCAATATAATATTCAGAATTGTTGTGATGGATACCGATATGTAGATTTCTTTCGTCGTCGGTAGCTGTTGTTACCTTACCAAGAGGATATTGTTTCGCTATCCATTGTCCTTTATCGCCTTGGTAAGGATAGCTCTCGTCTTGATATAATTTGTCGTTGCCGAGATAAGCATGAAACTGTTTCCAATCGTCTGCATCTGTGGTAGGGCGATATAGGTCAAAGCTGAGTGTAGATTTACTGTCAGTAAGCAGATGACCTGCTAATTCCGGTGGAAGTGTGAGGGTAACGAATGTTCCCCAAGTCTTAACGGTGATGTGCAACACCTTATTGTTAGGATTTGTAGGGTCGGCAACCACTTCAGCTACCGCCTTAGCTTCGTCGGTAATGTTTCCTTGGTCTACATTCCACATAGTGAATTTTTGTCCGATTTCGCAATCTTCGAAATCAAACGTTTGACCTTTAGCAAGTGCTGGTGCCAATGATAGGCATACTGTCATGCATGCAGCATGCCATGTCTTTTGTTTAATGTTCATGTTTTTAGTTGTAGTTTAGTTGTTAGGTATATGCAAAAATAGTAAAAAGCATTTAAAGAGGATTGATTATCAGTATGATAATTTGTTAGAATAGCAAAAAATATAGTTGTTAATCAAAATTTAGCCTACACATATATACTTGTCTGCATAGACGTATATACGTGTAGGCTAAATTCATTATTCGTGTAGGCATTAGCGACTATTCGTGTGGGCTTACACGACTATACGTGTAGAAGTGAGCTTATTTCTTGAATATTAAGCCCTTCACATGGTCGTTGACATAGATATTAGCCTTGTCGGCAGTTTTATACCATTTTGGCTTATCAGGCATTTCGTCGTAGATGGCGTGACCGTTAATCTTTAGACCTTCGAATGTTACGTTGCACACGGTTCGTGTGGAGTCGTAGCCGAGGATAAGTCCCATGTTTGGCTCATGTTTTTTTAGTCCATCCTGACCACCATATCCATAGTAGCGGATGTTGCGGAAGTGGATATTTTCTACACCACGACCAGGAGCGGTACAGTATTTCTGATTGTATCCCACCTTTATTTGCATGATGCTACCTTCTTGAAGGTTCTCAATGCGGATATTGTCGAATACCACATTTTTTATTAAGTTGTTGTCGCCAGCGTTTATAGCAAGACAACCCTGATAGTCGAGTTGTGGTTCTGATTGACAAAGAATGTCGATGTTGTCGTAGCGTAGACCTACTATGCTATCCATTTTCTCAGAGTTGCCATGCAGACCTATGAAGATAGGGTGGGCAACATCAGCCCAAAGAGTAGAGTTGGTCATACGTACGTTGTGTACGCTACCATTAAAGCCCTTGCGAGTGGCGTAGGCGGTGGTGCAATCATCGCTATTGCGACAGAATACGCGGTCGTAGAGCACATTGCTCGATGCAAATACATTAAGTCCGTCGCCCCATGAAGGATGCGAGATGCTACGCACATCACGGAGAGTGATACTATCGCTTTCGCCTACAGGGCATGTGCAAAGCGTAACTCCATCGATGAGAACTCTCTGGCTACGATGTACGTGTATACCCTCGTAACCATTTTCTGGGCGACAGATTCCTCTGCCGATAATGCTCACGTCTTTAGCATCTTCGATGGCGAAAGTGCCGTTGATATACGAGCCTGGTGCCAAGTATACTGTGGTGTTAGAAGGCACTTTTGTGATAGGCATGTTGTCGGCAGTATAATATCCTGGAGCCACATAAACAAAGTTGCGTCCAGCCTTCTTAGCCATTTTTTCAGCCGATAGGCGGTCTTGTATAGGCTTTGATGTGAAGATGAGCAAGTTGTCTGTGATGTTGCCATCAAATTCTACGCTCACATTCTCTGGCTGGAAGAGCAAGAATTGCATTGTAGAATCGTTTACCACATTAGAAATTACACCTTTGTAGTCGGGACGCACTTTCACCTTATTATATTTCTTGTTTTTGCATACCACACGTACAAAGACATCGCCTGTGAAGTCGAATACCGCATAAGAAATCTCACTCACTTTGTGTTTCTGATTGCCTATTGGAGCGTTGACCTTAGCCATATAGGTATCTATCTTTGTCCACTCCTTGCCACCACGAGGTTGGATAAAGACATCGTAGTCGTGTTTTAGCGGAGCGCCTTCTGGAGCAGCGTATGTATATACTTTATGGAGCTTGGCATATTCCTTGGTCTTATTTTTGCGTTTGCCAGCCAATACTTCGAGTGCCATCTTGGTGTAAGGCATTTTTAGTCCTTTGCGACCTACGTAGTGGTCGTAAGGCAACTGATATATGTCCCATAATTTGCCACGCGACATCTGTCCAGGCTCTGTCCAGTCGTTGTATAAGCCTGTGCAGTCTGTCCATGTAGTGAAAGGAACATCGTAGCCGAGGTTGTAGCGTGCGGAATATTCGAATCCCTTCATTAGTCGGTTGTCTAATGCTCCCCATAGGTCATCGCCCTGTTGCCATGCCATTTCGCATGTTTGTGCTATAGCTTCCAGACCGAGCTGAGCGTGAGCTTGGTCACGTCCTGTTTCTTGGCATTGTCCTGTTTCGCTAACATATTTAGGTAGCGCACCATTGTCGTTGGCATTATAGAAATAGTCGACCGAAGCCTGATAGATATCCTTGTCTTGAAGGTAGATACCTATAGCCATGCGCAGACGATTTACGATGGCACCCCAGTTGCCATTTGCATAAGGGCTGTCAGCTTCAAATTTATCGATAGTAGGTAGCATAGCGTTTCTCACCATGGCATCCCATCGTGGTGTTTTGAAGTCGCGCAAGATGGTCATCGCGCGTACCATATCAAAACATTGAATGGCGCAAAGTGGTGCATCATGTCCATCAATACGCTCAAGGGTAACGCTGTAGGCATTAATAATGTCGAGTGCTTTGCTCTTAGCTTTCTCTCTTTCTTCAGCCGAAGCCACATTCTTGTTGCTTTTAGCATTATTATAGATATTTGCAAGCGTGAATGCTGTCTTCATATCGCGTTCGCTACCGCCTTTCGAAGCTCTGAATTCTCCATCGCGAGCCACAACCTTGTAAGGTCCTGCCATTTTGTAGTCGAGTTGCGCATGAGCTGTTAGCGACGAGATGCACCAAAGCGCAATCATACATAGACGCTTAGTTCTTGTTATACTTATATTCTTCATCTTGTTTGGGATAAAAATGTTAGATTATACAATACAATACGCATGAAGCATCAGAATTACTGAAAAACATTTCTATCCCAACTTCAGCCTTAGTGAGTTTAGCACTACGCTTAGACTTGAGCATGCCATCAGTCCACTTGCCCACATAGGAGTAATCTGGAAGTCGATACCGAAGATGTGTAAAGCACCAGCTGCAAGCGGAATGCACACTATGTTGTAGACAAAAGCCCAGAATAGGTTTTGCCATATCATGCTTACCGTCTTGCGGCTCAGCTTTACGGCTTCTAGAATAGCCAAGAGGTCGTCGCCCATCAGCGTGACTTGTGCCACATCCATAGCCACATCAGTACCCTTGCCTATAGCCATGCTCACATCAGCAAGAGCCAAAGCCTGAGTGTCGTTGATGCCGTCGCCAATCATCATCACTTTCTTACCTTCTTCCTGTAGTTTCTTCACCAAAGCCTGTTTGTCGTCTGGCTTCACCTTGCTCTGATAGTGCTGTATGCCAGCCTTCTGAGCCCAATAGCTTGCAGCTTCCTCTTTGTCGCCACTCATCATCCACACCTCTATACCTTTTTTCTGCAGAATGCTCATTGCCTCAGCAGCATTAGGCTTTAGTGTTTCGCGAGTTTCAAGATCTATATCATCAGCCTTTGTGAAGTCTACATTCTGGTTCGGAATGGTGAGCGTTCCGGTCTTGTCAATAACCAAAGCGTCAACCTTTCTCAATCTTTCCAATGCAGCAGCATCCTTTATCAGAATCTGTTTCTCGGCAGCCTTTCCCATGCCAACCATCAAGGCAGTAGGAGTAGCCAATCCCATAGCACACGGACAAGCTATCACCAGCACAGCTACTGCTGAAAGAATGGCTTGGGGTAGGGCTGCATTGCCACCGATAGCCCACCAAACAATGAAGGTTACTAATGCTATTGCTGCCACCACAGGCACAAACACCAATGCCGCATTGTCTACTATGCGTTGCACAGGCGCCTTGCTTCCCTGAGCCTCTTGCACCATTCTTATTATCTGAGCCAAAGCCGTTTTTTCGCCTATCTGCATAGCTCGCATGCGTAGTTTGCCTTGACTTGGTATGGTGCCAGCCATCACCGAGTCGCCCTTGCGTTTAGCCACAGGTGTAGGCTCGCCCGTAATCATAGCCTCGTCGATATATGCAGCATCGGCAGTCATAAAACTCTCAGCTTCTGTCACAATGCCATCTACAGGAATCTTTTCGCCAGCTCTAACCTCAATCACATCGCCTCGACCTATTGTTGACAATGGCACCTCTTCTATCTTGTCGCCATCTATAAGTCGGGCAGTCTTTGGCTGCAATCCCATCAAGTGGCGTATGCTACTTGCTGTGCTGTCTTTAGCTTTCTCCTCCAAGCATCTTCCGGTAAGCACAAAGGTTGTGATCATCACCGAGGCATCGAAATAAGTATGCCATTCTATGCCTCTTGCTCCCCAAACATCATCACCCCAAAAAGTGTTGAAAGCACTTAGCAAAAAGGCAATTATCGTGCTTAGCGCCACAAGCGAGTCCATGTTTGCTGTGGCATGTTTTAGCTGCTTCCATGCTGAGATATAGAAGTCTTTACCACACCATATCATGTTCACCAATGCAATAATCAGAGCCATTTGGTTGTTTATGTTGCGTGCAGCCAACTCCGATTCTGCACCCATCGAAATCCATCCCATGCTGAATGCCATCACCAAAAGGGAGAATATCCACGAGCCAATGGTTTTTCGTTTCAATAGTGTAAACTCTCTACGATTTATCTCCTCAGCACTACGGTCTTCTTCTATCACAAGGTCGTAGCCTGCATTGCTAATTTCGCGTTTCATATCTTCGAGCGTTATTTGCTCGGGATTAAAGTCTACCAATGCCGTGCGGCCTGCAAGCGAAACCGTGGCAGAGTTGATACCATCTAAAGAATTGAGTTTACGTTCTACGTTGGCTGCACAAACCGAGCATGCCATGCCTATAACTGGTATTGTCTTTTTCATCTATGTTTGCTCCAAGTTGTTGTATGCTGATTTATATATGATGCAAAGGTACAAAAAACTAAGTCGTTTAGCTATCATGTTAACGATATATTTAGTAATTTTGCACCCACATTATTATATATATACATATTTTATTATAGCATTATAACTTAAAAGGGTAACGAAATGAATAACAACAGCGTTAACGACATGACCGTAGGCTCGCCATTAAGAGCTATTACCAGTTTTGCTATTCCGCTTATCATGGGCTACATTCTACAGCAGATGTATCTCATCATCGATGCTGCTATTGTGGGCAGATGGATTGGAGTTGAGGCATTGGCAGCGGTAGGAGCATCGTCGAGTATTATGTTTTTGATAATGGGCTTTTGTAATGGATCGTGTGCAGGCTTCGCCATTCCTGTGGCTCAAGCTTTTGGTGCTAAAGATTATGCCAAGATGCGAGCCTATGTTAGCAATAGCATCCGCATAGCTATAGTCTTAGCTGTGGTCATAACCTTCTTGTCGTGTATCTTCTGTGGTAAGATATTGCATCTAGTAAACACTCCTGCCGATGTTTTTGATGATGCCTACACATTTCTTATATTACAGTTTGCAGCTATACCATTTACTATAGCTTATAACCTGCTGTCGGGTCAGATTAGAGCGTTGGGAAATTCTAAGCAACCTTTTTATTTCCTTATCGCTGCTTCTATAGTCAATATATTGCTTGATGTGGTGTTGATTCTCATTATGGGATTGGGCGTAGAAGGAGCCGGTATTGCCACATGGCTGTCGCAAGGCTTTTCGGTAGCTCTTTGCGTTTGGTACATCAAAAAGCATATGCAAATACTCATTCCGCAAGGCAACGAGCGAGAATACGATAACAAGAAGGTTAGCATATTGCTAAACAATGGTGTGCCTATGGGCTTACAATTCTCTATAACAGGTATTGGTATAGTGATGCTGCAGAGTGCAAATAACGCATTGGGAACTATATATGTAGCAGCCTTCACAGCATCGATGCGAATAAAATATCTCTTCACCTGTGTGTTTGAGAATCTTGGCATGGCTATGGCTACATACTGCGGACAGAATATTGGTGCAGGCAAGTTGGATAGAGTAGAGCTTGGAGTGAAAGCTGCCATCAAGGTGATGGTGGTATATTTCATCTTTACCTTTGCCATTATCTATCCTTTTGCCAATAATATGATGATGCTCTTTGTAGATAGTGGTGAAGTTGAGGTGGTGAATCTTGCAGCCCAGTTTATGCGTATAGCCAACTATTTCTTCCCTTGTCTCGGACTGCTCACGATATTTCGCTATAGTATCCAAGGTTTGGGTTATAGCAACTTCTCGATGCTGAGTGGTGTGATGGAGATGATAGCTCGTTGTGGAGTTAGCTTATGGCTTGTACCAGCTTTTGCATGGTATGGCGTTTGTTTTGGCGACCCTGTAGCATGGGTTATGGCAGATTTGTTCTTGATACCAGCCTTTGTGTGGTTGTATAAGCATTTAGGTAAAAAGCTGAAACAACACTAAGCAATTTTGCTAAAACAAAATAAATTGCTAAATTTGCATCATCAGATATAGATAGCAGAGCCTTATTCTGATATGTTCTATTAGATAACAATAAAAAAACTACAATAAAAATACGATGAAGTATCTTATTCTCTCCGACATACACGGCTCTTTGCCATCGTTGGAAAAGGCATTAAAGATATATGCCGAAAATAAATGTGATATGCTATGCCTGCTTGGCGATATTATCAACTATGGTCCTCGCAACGGATTGCCTGAAGGTCTCGACCCAAAGGCTATAGTTGAACGACTCAACGCTATGGCTAAGGATATAGTGGCAGTACGTGGTAATTGCGACTCAGAGGTAGACCAAATGCTACTTCAATTCCCTGTGCTCCAAGATTCTATGCTTCTTGTTGACAATGGTACACGCATTTGGCTCACACATGGTCATATCTATAATCCCGACCATAAACCATCATGCCATGCTGATGTGCTCTTCTACGGTCACACCCACCTTTGGCACCTCGATGTTGATGCAGAAGGTACAGTAGTATGCAATACAGGTTCGCCAACATTCCCAAAGGGAGGCAATCTGCCAACTCTTGCTATTTATGAGAATCGCCATATCCAGGTGCTCGACATGGATGGCAACATACTCAAAGAATTGAAGTTCTAATAGAACTATTAAAATAAATACTCTAAGAAAAAAACTATTTAGGAGCTTTGCTGTTCGCTAATTGTTTGAAATATAGCAGATAGCGAACAGCTATAACATAGTTGTTGTTATTCTATCTTCGTAATTTGAAGAATACAAGCGAAATTTATGTGATAAAAGATATATAGTTAGCAAAAGGGCAAAAAAAAAGGAACGCGCCCGTCCCCAATATGCCTGCAAGCAGTTTCTAACTGCAAGCCAGGCTTTCAACATCTCTATGCTATCCTATCAATCTTTTCTCTGTTCTTTTTACCTTATTATCTAATACCTACCTGAAACAATCCTTTATTCTTTACCTTAACCTAATACCTGTCGTCCTGAACAATCTTTCTTTCTTACCTTAACCTAATACCTGTCGTCCTGAACAATCTTTCCTTTTTACCTTTTCTTAAGACTTAATACCTTCCTGAACAATCTTTCCTTCTTACCTTAACCTAATACCTGTCGTCTTGAACAATCTTTCCTTCTTACCTTAACCTAATACCTGTCGTCCTGAACAATCTTTCTTTTTTACCTTTTTCTAAGACTCAATACCTTAATAGAATCCTGATCTTAAATAACTAAAAACCTAAACTATTACTAACCTAAACAATCTTTCTAAATCAATCTTTTGTCCTTTTGACGATGCAAAGGTAAGCATTGTGTGCGAACACAACAAACATTTTCCTATAAATTATTCATTAAATATGTAATTCTTGATGCATATCAAAGAATCGGCATTTTGACAGCCACAACTTCCCATTATAATCCTCCATTATACCTTTATACCATTAATCAGCTTGGCTGTTGAACTTTTGAAAACCTATATATAATATAAATATGTGAGAAATCTCTTCGCTATTTTAAAATAAATAGGTATATTTGCGCATTAATTTCAAAACATCACTTGTTTACAAGACTATGAATATAACAGAAAGATTTCTAAATTACACCAAGTTCGATACTCAGTCGAACGAAGATTCCACTTCGGTCCCAAGTACCGAAAAGCAGCTTGTGTTTGCCAACTATCTGAAAGAAGAACTCGTTCGCGAGGGACTTACAGATGTTGAAATGGACGACAAGGGCTATGTATATGCCACTCTAAAGGGCAACACCAAGAAACCTGTACCAACAATAGGTTTCATATCTCACTATGACACAAGCCCAGATTGTAGCGGTAAAGATGTGAAAGCACGTATCGTGGAGAATTATCAAGGTGGCGACATAGAACTTTCGCCAGGCATAGTTTCTTCACCAATAAAATTCCCTGAACTCAATAGCCATATTGGCGAAGACCTCATCGTTACCGATGGTCATACATTGCTCGGAGCCGATGATAAGGCTGGTATTGCAGAGATAATGCAAGCTATGTGCTATCTACGCGACCACGACGAGATAAAGCATGGCGACATCCGTGTAGGCTTCAATCCTGATGAAGAGATTGGTATGGGTGCCCATCATTTCGATGTAGAGAAGTTTGGTTGCCAATGGGCTTACACTATGGATGGTGGCGACTTAGGTGAGCTTGAGTTTGAGAATTTCAACGCAGCAGGAGCTAAGGTTTTTATCAAGGGTGTGAGCGTGCATACAGGCTATGCCAAGGGTAAGATGATTAATGCTAACCGTTTGGCATGCGAATTCAATAGCCTTATCCCTGAAACCGATATCCCTGAAACTACAGAGGGTTATCAGGGCTTCTACCATCTGATAAGCATGGAGACTCGTACTGAGGAGGCTAAGATGAGCTATATCATCCGCGACCACGATCGTGAAAAATTCGAAGATCGTAAGCAGTTCTTCCTCGATATTGCCAACAAGATGAATGCCAAGTATGGCGAGGGTACCGTGAGTGTGAAGCTCAACGACCAATATTATAATATGAAGGAGAAGATTGATGACAACATGCATGTCATCGATATCGTGCTTCGTGCTATGCAGGAAACTGGCGTACGTCCAAAGGTTGAACCTATTCGTGGCGGAACCGATGGAGCACAACTAAGCTTCAAGGGTTTGCCTTGTCCAAATATCTTTGCTGGCGGTGTAAACTTCCACGGACCTTATGAGTTTGTGAGCATACAAGTGATGCAGAAGGCTGTCGACGTGATAGTGAAGATTTGTGAAATAACCGGTACATACAATGACTAATTAAAAATAAATGGCTGAGATACCCCATTTGATACAAGACCTGGCACTAATCCTAATGGTGGCAGGTCTTGTCACTTTATTATTCAAGAAGCTACGCCAACCATTGGTGTTGGGATATATCGTAGCTGGATTCCTGGTGAGTCCACACATGCCATATTTGATGTCGGTAGTCGACAAAGCAGATATACAGACGTGGGCAGATATCGGAGTGATGTTCTTATTGTTCTCGCTCGGTCTTGACTTCTCGTTCAAAAAGATTCTGAAGATGGGCATGGCGCCTGTCATAGCAGCCCTCACCATTATCTTCTGTATGATGGCGCTGGGCACAGGTGTTGGCACCCTGTTTGGCTGGAGCCGCATGAACTGCCTGTTTCTTGCAGGTATGCTTGCCATGTCGTCTACCACCATTATCTATAAGGCTCTCGACGACCTTGGCTTACGGCAACAACGCTTTGCTGGTCTTGTGATGAGTGTGCTTATATTGGAAGACGTGCTTGCCATTGTGATGATGGTGATGCTGTCGACGATAGCGCGTGGAGCCAATCCTGATGGCAGCATGATGATTGAGAGCGTGGGCAAGATAGTGTTCTTCCTTGTGTTGTGGTTTGTGGTGGGAATATTCCTTATTCCACCTTTCCTCCGCAAAACACGCCGACTGATGAACGACGAGACTCTTGTGGTAGTGGCACTCGGACTATGTTGTGCTATGGCTGTATTGTCAACTACCGTAGGCTTCAGCTCAGCCTTTGGAGCTTTCGTCATGGGAAGCATTCTTGCCGAAACTATCGAAGCCGACAAGATTACTACGGTAGTAGAACCTGTTAAAAACCTCTTTGGCGCAATCTTCTTTGTGTCTGTAGGTATGCTTGTCGATCCTGCTATCCTTGTGAGCTATGCCGTGCCTATTCTTGTGCTCGTACTCACAATATTAGTTGGTCAAGCAATCTTTGGTACCATGGGCTTCATGCTTAGCGGTCAACCATTAAAGACAGCCATGCGATGCGGATTCTCTATGGCTCAGATTGGTGAGTTTGCCTTTATCATTGCCTCGTTGGGATTGTCGCTTCGTGTGATAAGCGACTTCCTTTATCCTGTTGTCGTAGCGGTATCTGTTATCACCACCTTCCTCACGCCATATATGATGAAGGCAGCTATACCATGCTACGAAATTATGGAACGTAGATTGCCACGTAAATGGATTCGCCGACTCGACCATATGGGTGATATACACCATACCACTCAAACCGAGAACAATCATTGGCGTGCGTTGCTCAAAGCCATGGCGTGGAATGTGGTGATATATTCCATCCTCTCGGTTGCGGTAGTAGCTATAATGCTCTCGCTATTCCTTCCTTTCATGCGTAGACTGCTGCCTGGATGGGAACTTCATTGGTGGGCAAATGGAATCACGGGTGTCCTTACTGTGGCTATGATTTCGCCATTCTTGCGTTCTATGATTATGAAGAAAAATCATAGCGAGGAGTTTAAAGCCCTATGGACAGAAAGCCGACTCAATCGTCTGCCGTTGATATTTACAGTCTTGGTGCGTGTGGCAATAGGCGCAGGCTTCATATTCTATATCTGCAACTATCTGTCACGATTCCAAAACGCATTAATCATCACTATCGCACTTGTAGTGATATTGCTCATGGCTTTGTCGCGCCGACTAAAACATCGTAGCATACGCCTTGAGCGACTCTTTGTGCAAAACCTTCGTTCGCGCGATATTGAAGCACAGGTTAGTGGCAAACGTCGTCCACTCTTCGAGGGGCATCTTCTTGATCGTGATATCCATATCTCTGAGTTTATAGTGCCTGTAGATTCGCTTTGGGCAGGCAAGACTCTTGCTCAACTCAAGCTCGGTAATCGCTTCGGAGTGCATGTTAGCAGTATTCTGCGTGGTAGCCATCGCATAAACATTCCTGATGGTAATATGATGCTCTTCGTAGGAGATAAGCTGCAGGCTATTGGCAACGACGAACAGCTCAATATAATGAATGCAGCAATGCAGGCAGAGCTATTGCCTGAGGATGCCGACATCGAACATCGTGAGATGAAACTTCAGAAGCTCGTCATCACTGCCGATAGTCCGCTTGTTGGCAAAACACTCAAAGAAAGCAACGTGCGCCAACGCTACAACTTCATGGTTGTGGGAGTGGAAGAGGGACAGAAAAACCTTACCATGATAAATCCTAACCGCCGCTTCGAAGTAGGCGATATCGTATGGGTGGTAGGAGAAGATAAATAAAGCATAATGAGTTAATAGAATGAAAAAAAGAAAAGCCATTTCATGGAATTGCTCCATGGAATGGCTTTAATGTTGGTTTTTAGTATAGGGTAGGGTGATATTTAGTGTTGCCTACTTCAGTTTCTAAGTTTTTTATTCTTTATTATTTAGTATTTTGCATTTTGTGGATCAAAGTTGGTCCAGCCAGCAAGCCAGTTGTCTGTTGCGTTGAATGCTCCTACGTATGATACCTTGTCGAGCCATGCTATACTCTCGCCATCGAATGATGCTCCGCTAAGCAAAGGACTTGTTGCTGTTGGTATGAATGGTGAACCGAGGTTGATAGCGTCGGTAAGCAAGAGAGCTGAAGCATCGTCGTAAGCTTTGTTCTTCATTGCTTCAAGATAGAAGAAGGTTGAAGAATATGAGCTCTTGTTGGCATCTAATACTTTCTTGTTGGCTGCATCGTAGAGCACATCTTCGTATACCTTGTTAGCATCAGAACCAATGATATCCATGCCTGCAAACATGTTGTTGTGGAAGTGTATAGTGCCTGCTTTAGCTTGAGCAGGAGTGTCGCCCTTTTCACCATCGATGATAAGACCGATAGGCCAACCTACAGCTACAGAGTTGATGACATTCAAGCGTGAAGAACGGCGAATCTGCATAGCAGCTTGGAATTTGCCGAGAGCAGAACCATTGTTAGGGTTGAGCTTTCCGCCTGTGATGAAATCGGTAGTGTTTTGGAAGTTTACACCAGTCTGCATTTTTGGCCCGATAAAGGTGATGTTGCTGAATGTTGCTGTGGTGTAAGGACTAACATTTGAACCACCAGCGTTGTTGTCGCTTTCGAAGCCGTTGCTTTGTGACTTATCAGCAATCTTGGCATTGCGAACAGACAGACCGTACTGTACGGCACCTGAGTAGCCATTATCTGTATCGAAGTCGTCGTCCCATCCGTGGTATGCTACGAGGTATTTGCAGTTTACGGTACCACCAAACCACTCGTATGAGTCATCGTTAGAGTATGAAACCTGCACGTGGTCAATCTTGGTGCCACTACCTACAGAACCGAGAGTAAGACCGTTGATTTCTTGGTCGGTATTGAAAGGATATCCAGCAAACTCTATTCTTACGTAGCTCAATACACCTGAGTTGTCGGCATCGTCGTTACCACCATGCTTGGTACGAGGACCACCTTCAATCTGCATCTCTGTCTGGTTGTTGCGAGCCTTACCGCAGAGGATTACGCCACCCCAGTCACCAGGCTTTCTGCTGCCAGGAGCCTCTTCTGATGTAAATACTATAGGCTCCGATGCGCTTCCCTGAGCTATGAGCTTACCACCACGTTCAGCTATGAGCGAAGCCTTAGTCTGCTTGTCGCCCTTGATGATGGTACCAGGCTCGATGGTAAGCTCAGCTCCGTTGGCTATGTATACCCAACCTTTGAGGATATAGGTGCCTTTCTTTAGAGTCTGCTTTCCTTTGAACACGAATTCTGCATCACCATTTCCTATTTGTGTGCCGTTTACATTTTCGCTGTTGTCTACTTCGCTGAACAATAGATGGTCGCAAGCTTTGATGCCTCCATCTGTTGACCATGTGTACTTCTGGCTTGGTTTTTCTTCATCGCCATTGTTGTCATCACTACTGCATGAGGTCATGCATGTGGCAAGCGCCATGAGGCTCGCCATTCCTAAAAACTTAATCTTTTCCATAAATAATATTTGTTGAAAATGGATGTTTATCTTTTTGTTGTTTTTTTTGGGGGGCGAAGTCGTAGAAACGACTTCGGACAAGGAAGGAGGTATAAGGAAGGAGGAATGAGGAAGGGGGGCTTTTACCCTTTTACCTTTTTACCTTTTTACCTTTTTACCCTTTTACCCTTTTTATTCTTTTACCTTTCTTAGAATTTCCAAGTTGCTGAGAGGCCGATGTTGCGACCAGGCTTGTATTGACGTGTTATTTGTTTCACCTCTTTTGATGTGCCGTTTTTGAGTGTCACATCGTCGAATTGCTTGTAGCTTACGCTTTGCGCAAGTAGATCGCGGATGTTGGCTTTTATCTCAAGGTGGTCGCCAAACTTCTTCGATATCGATAGGTCGACAACATCGCGTGGCATTTCGTAGCTATCTGGTACACGAGCGTTGTCTTCGCTTGCAGATGAACCCTCGCTACGACCAACTCCGATAATGCGCTTTCCTATGCGATTGTAGAGTAATGATACTACCAGCTGCTGTTGTTCGTTGTTGTAGAAAAGGCCTGCATTAATCAGATATGGCGATTGTCCCTGCATAGGACGATTCTCGTTGCGTGAGCCTTTAGCAAAGTTTACTCGCGAGTGGATGAGAGCACCATTTAGTGAGAGCGAGAAGTTGCGCAAACCGATGAAGTCGAGACTCTTACGAATGTCTAACTCTACGCCATAGTTGTTGGCACTTTTTGCATTCTCGTATGAGTAAATCAAGTTTGTTCCTCCTGCTACGGTATATGTCCACTCTATAGGGTTGTCGAAACGTTTGTAGAATGCAGCAAGAGTTATCTGTTCGTTTTTCGAAGGATATAGCTCGTAGCGTAAGTCGATGTTATGAATGTAGCATGACTTGAGGTCTACGTTGCCCTGTACATGCGAAGCAAGGTCGAAATCATAGTATACCGAAGGCGATACTTCGCGGAACTCTGGTCGGTTTACTGATTTACCGTAGGTGAGGCGAACCTGATTCTTGTCGTTGATTCTATATACCGTGTTGATTGATGGGAAGAGGTCGCGACTGCGATAATAACGACTATGGTGACTCTCTACGTCGTCGCGCAGATTTGTTAAAAGCTCCATCTGGTTGTATTCAAATCTGAGTCCGGCATATATGTTGAGTTGACCGAATGGCAGAGATGCTGCCATATATCCTGCACCCAATAGGTTGTTGCCGTTATAATTGTTGCGCATGCATTGTTCTTCCAAGAGATATAGCTTATCGTCGCCAAAGTAGTCGGGATTAGATAGAAGCTCTGTCATATTCATTTTGCGGAAGTCGGCAGGAAGCGTGTTCTCTTCCATATCCCAAGAGTATATAAATTGTCGGGTTGTATATTTACGAGTGCGATATTCGCCATATCCACCAATCTTGAGCGAAGGCTCAAAGGAGCCGAATTTAAAGTCGTGTTTCTCGTTGAAGTTTGCCGACATGATATGTTCGTCTAGCTTGGTAAACTCACGATTTATCTCGTTGCCCGCAGTAAGAATCATTGTTCCATGTTCCAATGCATCATCAATTGTGTAGCGTTTGCGGTCAGGCATACGTCTGTTGGCATACGAATAACTGAGGTCCCATTCCAACAAGTCGTGAGGTAAGGTGTGTTTTCCTGTTAGCTGAGTGTTGGTGGTGATGCGTGAGCGATAATAATATTCTGCACCAACCTCGTTGTCCGATTGTGCGTTAACTCCCGAACGGTCTGTATATCTGTTGTTGTCTATGCGGTTGAAGATATTCTTCAATTCATATTTGTTGTTGCCAGATTTCGATAGCAAAGCGAGGTTGAGCAAAGCACCCAAGCGTTTGTTGTCATTGTATTGGTTGTCTGTAGAGTGGCGCAGATAGTTACTGCGGTCGTTTGTAATATCATAGACACCAAACAAGTTGTTTTGCATATCTTTGTATGTGCGAGTCTCTGATGTGAAATTCAAAGCTCCCACCATACCTACGCTCATGCCGTTGATGTGCCATTTATGACTCCAGTCGGCAGAAGCCTTAAGGTCGGCAATAGGAGTTTTCGTTTTCACACGCCAATCGTTAAGCAGTCCGCTACCCAACAGGCTTACGTTGCCATCATTAGGAAACGAGCTACTATGATCGGCATGCTTGAAATTGCGGAAGCAAGTGGCATCATTCCAGTTGCCTCCTAATGAAAGAGAGAGAGTATTTCTTACAGGAATATCCTTGGTGTTGATTTGTATAAAACCACCTGTGAAGTCGGCTGGATATTCAGCACAAGGCGACTTCACTATCACGAGGTTGTCGATTTGGCTACTTGGCAATATGTCGAACGAGAAAGCTCTTGAGTCAGCCTCTGAACTTGGCACAGCACCACCATTTATCCACACATTATTATATCTTTGCGACAATCCCCTTACCATCACAAATTTGTCTTCGATAAGACTTACGCCAGGAATACGTCTTATCACCTCGCTGGCGTTATTGTCTTGTGTGCGCTTTATTTCTTGAGCCGAGATGTTGTTCACCACTTGGTTGCTAACTCTTGCCATTTCCATCATAGCCATTTCGCTATTTTTGTTTGCCATGGCTGTTACGGTTACTTCGCCAAACTGCTGTTCGTCGGCTTCCATCTCCATCTTAATGTCTTTAGCAGAGGCTGTAGCTATGTTTAGTTCTGCAGTTTTGTATCCTATATATTTAATAATAAGGTGTATGTTTCTTGTTGTTATCCCTTTGATAGCAAATTTGCCATCTATGTCTGTAGTGGTGCCCTTGTCGCCTGCCATCACGGTAGCTCCAATGAGCGGTTCTTGGTTGGCTTTGTCGACAACGATACCGCTAATGTCGGCAGCCTGTGCACATATTGTCGCCATTAGCGTCAATGTGAGCATTGCAATCAATCTTTTTACCTTGTTTCTTGTCATTATCATTACGTTTTGTTTACGGTTGCAAAGTTACGGCTACTATGTTACAGCCTTGCAACAATAATGATAATGAGCTGTTGCGAAGGTGTTATATCTTTGTTTCTTTTCTAATTGAAGAAAAAGTTGTATCTTTGCATCCCCAAAAGATAGTATTAGGTAGATAATTTCGTTAACAACTCATAAGAATAGATGATCAAGCGCATTTTTTTATTTATCATATGTATATCATGTTTTAGCCTGTCTCACGCCCAAGAGTTTGGAGGCATATACACCACGGAGTGGCAATGGGACATGAACAAAAATACTAATTGGCTTAATCTGCTTCGATTGGAGATGAACCTGCCATTGAATAATGGTAAAGGCGCATTCGAAGCAGCAACGCTCCATGTGGCTAAATCCAACGATGGCATACTTGGCGATTGGCAAGGCTTCTCGAATATCGAAGCCGACAACTTTGTGGCAGCTATAGCTGTGCTTGGCTATATGCACGAATGGAAACAGGGACATCTATTTGTTGGCGTTAGGAATGTGAACGAAGATTTCTTCACCTCTGATGCCACGGCGCTATTCCTAAATAGTTCGTGTGGCATATTCCCAACCATAGCCGCAAGCTATCCTATTGCCAACTATCCTTATTCCGGACTAACTCTGTATTTTGATATTACTAAAGGTGGATGGACATTCAAAAACAGCCTATATAATGGAGTAGGGTATAATGGATGGAATCGTCATGACAATCCATTCCTTGTGCGACCAAAGAAGGATGGTATCTTTAATATGTCGCAGTTGGAATACGCATATTCGGGCGGACAATATTTTGCAGGAGCAGCCATACACACTCGTCAATTCTCTGTAGACGAACAAGGCGAACTCTCGTCTGCTGATGATGCTAAGAGCAAGACCACTTGCGCTTGGTGGATATATAGCGAGCAACAGCTATGGTCTATAGCCGACAAGAGCCTTACTGCCATGTTGCAATATTCAGAAAATGCTTCTCGCAAGAGCTGTTGCTATAGATATGCAGCTGCAGGCTGCACCTATAAAGATAGCCGCAACGAGTGTGGCTTGTCGGGGCTATATGCACGCTATCAGCAGGGCAAGGAATACACCTTGGAGCTAACATTCAAGCGCCAACTCTCGGAGTCTATCTCCATTCAACCTTCTTTCCAATATATCTCCAACGACGATGACGACTTCACCGCCGCCGCTCTTCGTCTGTGCTATAGCTTCTAAATTCTGAAGCAAGGTATGCATGATGTATGCATGTCTTAAAAAAAAAATCACCTAAAGATTTGGTGATATGAGCAAAAAGGTATATCTTTACACCCGACAAGTTCGGAAAAATGTCATGTTTGACACAAATCCGAAGTTAATAGTGTATTTGTATGAAGATAGAAAGAGACATTATTAAGCTATTCAAAGAGTGGAAAAAGGCTGAGAAACATAAGCCTATACTCTTGAAAGGAGCCAGGCAAATAGGAAAGACTTGGGCTATGGAGCAGTTCGGAAATGAATGTTTCGAATATACTGCAAAGTTTGATTTCGATAGACAGCAAGAGCTGAAATCTGTTTTTGCTATATCCAAAGAGCCTGCACGAATCATCAAAGAGTTATCTCTATATAGCGAGGTTCCTCTCATTCCAGGAAAAACCCTACTGATATTTGACGAGATACAGGAATGCGAGGAAGCTCTCAACTCCTTGAAGTATTTCTGTGAGGATGCACCCGAGTGGCACATTATCGCAGCTGGCTCGTTGTTGGGTGTCGCTGTAAAGAGACGTAGAATGACAGTTCCTGTAGGCAAGGTCCAAATGATGAGAATGTATCCTATAACCTTTAGGGAATTCTTGCGCTCATGCGACCCTTCTTCTTTTGAATACCTTGAGACGATAGAACAACCTCAAAACTTACCTTTGATTATATTAGACAAATTGAAGTCTGAATATAAGAGATATATGGTATGTGGTGGAATGCCTGAAGCTACTGTTGCTATGTTGGAGAATCAAGGTATGCAAATAGTGGATGCTATCTTGCAAGGAATACTTGATTTATACGAGCTTGACTTTGCTAAATACGCTGAGCCACGAGAGATTCCTCGCATCCATGCCATTTGGCACTCTCTACCTTCACAGTTAGCAAAGGAAAATCGCAAGTTTATTTATAAGATAGTGAAGAGAGGAGCAAGAAGCAGAGACTATGAGGATGCCTTGTTATGGTTGGAAGATGCAGGAATGATATATCGTATCAATTCTATTTCCAAGCCTGGCATGCCTTTGGCTGCCTATGAAGAACCTGATGCTTTCAAACTCTATGCCAGCGACTGTGGCTTATTACGCAAATTGGCAAATCTTTCAGCTACTGTGGTTACAGACCCTACAGCCAACTATACTGAGTTTAAAGGTGCTATGGCAGAGAATGCAGTCTTGCAAAGTTTGCTACCCCATTATGAAGGTTTACCTTATTATTGGTCGTCAGAGGGTAAAGCGGAAGTTGAGTTTGTTATTCAATGGGAAACAGAGATCATTCCAATAGAAGTAAAGGCAGAGAATTGCATAAGCGGACGAAGCATTGTAGTTTATAACGACCGTTTCAAACCAAAACATCGCATACGTTTTTCTTTCCTCAATCTGCAATATAATTGTGGCATGTTAGCTTGTCCGTCACCTTTAGCAGAATGGATTTGGACGTGGTTGCCAAGATTATAATGTTTTTATCTTCGTCTGTGCTATAGCTTCTAAATGATTTTTGATTCCGTCTATAATCATATCTTTGGAATATACTAAAAGAACTGTCGTGATGTTTGTAGTAGATTTTCTTAATAAATGTAAGTAAAACTATATTTTATAGCCAAATTTGATAAATATAGGCGTGGTGATGCTGTAAGTTGCTTTCGTTCAATGAGTTAATAGGCTTGGTTCGTTGCCGAAGCTATGCTTCTCGCAATCTATGCTTTCTGGCAAACGTAACTATGCTTTCTATCAAACGTATTTTTGCTTACTGTCAAATGTCAATATGATTGCAATCAAATATGATTTAATACAAAGGGTAGCTTTGTTATCCTCATTTATCTATATCAATACTGCGTTAAATTAATATTTAATCGTCTGTAAATCAATAACTTATATTAAG
>OQVQ01000304.1_pt1 | contig 23884 bp, 17 predicted proteins | sample 1691491 | NCBI WGS metagenome assembly OQVQ01 (sample SAMN03418252, study PRJEB22391) | human gut metagenome | biome: human-gut; feature: organic feature; material: feces | host: Homo sapiens | place: Tanzania | collected 2013-01
GTTGCTCAGGTACTTATAAAAAACGTTAAAGTATAATGCTGCGGAAATAAGGATATAAACATTTACTAAATTTTTTTTTAACCAATCAAAACCTAATCAAAATGCGAATTTCAGAAACGTTTGGCAAACTGGGTAGGGCATTTCTTATCCTTTCCATCCTTTCTCTCTTCTCACTTTCTGCGTTGGCACAGAGTGTAAAGGGTATCGTAAAGGATCAGGCTGGCGACGCCATCATAGGTGCCACAGTCAAAGTAGTTGGTACCAAAACAGGTGCCATAACAGATGCAGACGGTCAGTTCACGGTCAAAGCCGGAGCTAACTCGACGTTGACAGTCTCCTATGTGGGATACGCCCCAAAGCGTGTCGCTGTCAATGGAAAGAACAATCTCGTCATCGTGCTTGACGAAGACAACACTACTCTCAATGACCTCGTGGTGGTAGGTTACGGTGTTCAGAAGAAGAGTGACCTGACTGGATCCGTAGCATCCGTAAAGGGTGACGACATCAAGAACCTCAGTACTACCGATGCCGCTGCAGCATTGCAGGGAAAGGCAGCAGGATTGCAGGTGCTCAACAGTTCCGGTAAGCCAGGACAGGGTGCTTCCATCCGTGTGCGTGGTTACTCCTCAAACTCCAGCAACATCGGTCCGCTGCTCATAGTAGATGGTCTTCAGGTGTCCAGCATCCAGTATCTTGACCCTTCAATGATTGAGTCAATGGAGGTATTGAAGGATGCTGCGTCAGCCGCTATCTACGGTGCAGAGGCTGGAAACGGCGTAGTGCTCATCACTACAAAGTCAGGAAACAAGGGAAAAGGCAGCATCAACTACACAGGCAAATGGACCAACCAGTCACTTGGCAGCGTGCCGGAGCTTCTCAATGCAAGCCAGTTCAAGGACTGGATGTCAATGCAGCTCGGTGCAGACAAGGTCAATGCCGACCTTGCAGATGCACAGTCACAGTACGGATGGAACCCTAATACCGACACAGACTGGCTTGATGCTTACTTCGAGAATACCTGGGCACAGCAGCATACCCTTACTTTCCAGGGCGGAAATGACCGTGGTTCATATTTCCTTAGCACCAGTTATGTAAGTCAGAACGGTATTGTTAAGGGCAATAGTGATAAGTATGAGCGCCTTACTGCACAGATAAATGCAGACTATAAGATAAAGGACTGGCTCAAGGTAGGTACTAACACTGCTATAGAGAAATGGTCATCACGCGGCGTTTCCGAGAATGGTTATGGTTCATCATTCGAGATGCTCCTCCTCATCGATCCACTCACACCGCTCTATTGGACTTCTCCAGACCAGATGCTCGGCGACTATCGCGCTATCTATGATAAGTCACTTGCTGGCACTACCAATAAGACTCTCTTCGGAGATGAGAATGGTTACTATGCTACATCTTACTTCAACCAGCGTCTTGCCGGCGGTAACCCATTCTCACAGCGTGACCGCTCAATGGCAAAGAATAACGGAGTAAACGTAAATGGCACTGCTTTCATGAACATTACTCCTATTAAGCAGGTGACATTCACATCACGTCTGGGTTATCGTCTCTCATTCAGCAACTCATCAGATTGGGAGTTCCCTTACTATCTTAATGCGCAAACGAAGGGTGATAACTATAAGATTTCAGGTTCAAGTAACAACTCTACATGGTATCAGTGGGAGAACTTCGTCAATTACAACCAGGACTTCGGCAAGCACAGTGTAGGCGCAATGGCTGGTATGTCTTACAGACAGTATGATTCCAACGGCGTAAGTGCCAATGCATCAGGTTCTGACATCCTCAAGTCTTACAGCCCTAACTTCATCTATCTCGACTGTGTCAACGGCAACAAGGATACCTCCAAGAGCATAGGCGGTGTGCCTAATACCACCCGTGCATTGTCATATTTCGGTCGTCTTACCTATACTTATGATGACCGTTACAGTCTTCAGGCAAACTTCCGTGCCGATGCTTTCGACTCATCAAAGCTGTCAAGTGACAACCGTTGGGGACATTTCTTCTCTACATCAGCAGGCTGGACCTTCTCCAATGAGAAGTTCTTCAAGGACAATATCGACCCAAGCATCATGTCATTCGGCAAGCTGCGCCTGTCATGGGGCCAGAACGGTAACGTGAACGTATTGAGCAACTATGCCTATACCGCCGGTATCGCCACCAACGGACAATGGTATCAGTACGGACCTACCAATCAGGTGACCTATGGTTCCATGCCGAACGGCATCGCAAACCCAGACCTTACATGGGAGAAATCAGAGCAGATAGACCTCGGTCTCGACATGCGCTTCCTTGACAATCGCCTTTCTGTAGGCATCGACTGGTATAAGAAGACCACAAAGGACCTCCTCGTGCCAGCACCGGCAATGCCTGAATCAGGCGTTTCCACCATTACAATCAATGCAGGTGAAGTGGAAAACAGCGGTCTTGAGATGGAATTGACATGGAAAGACAATATCGGTGACTTCAAATACAGCATTTCCGGCAACTTTGCTACGCTCAAGAACAAGGCAACATACCTCGATCCATCAATCCAGCGCATAGAAGGCGCAACAGTGGAAGGTGCAAGCCCTGGCGCAGTAAGATGCTATTTCGAGCAGGGAAGACCTGTATGGTATATGCGCGGCTACAAGTATGCAGGCAGAGCAGAAGACGGCACAGCGCAGTATTACAAGAAAGACGGCTCAATCACCAACGATCCGCAGGATGATGACATGACAGACATCGGCTCCGGTATTCCTAATCTGACCTACGGCATCACGCTCAATGCAGAGTACAAGGGCTTCGACCTCACCGTATTCGGTGCAGGAGAGGCTGGCAATGACATCTACTACGGTCTCTATCGTACCGGTTACAACAACATAGCCAAGGGTGTCTATGATGACTTCAAGTCAAAGAAGTTCCCTGATGCATCTTCTGTTCAGGGCAATGCTACATTCTATCGCTCTTCAGCAATGGTATATAGCGGTTCCTACTTCAAGATCAAGCAGATACAGCTCGGCTACACTCTGCCAAGAAATATCGTGCAGAAGGCTGCTATAGAGAATGTGCGTGCATATATCTCTCTCGACAATTTCTTCACTTTCACCAACTATCCAGGTCTTGACCCTGAGACATGTACTCAGGAGTACAACTGTCCGGGACTCGACAAAGGCGCTTATCCTAATATGAAAAAGATGGTGCTTGGCGTAAGTGTTACATTCTAACCATCCTAAAACCTAAAAAACTGAACATTAATATGAAAAAGATATTTATTTCTGTAGCCTTGCTTACCGGCATGATGATGTTCTCTTCATGCGAGGATATGCTTGATGTGGAGCAGAAGGCGACAAGCAATACGTCAAGCTTCTACAAGACAGACGAAGATGCAAAGTCTGCTGTCACAGCCATGTATGCCACATTCAACAGTGAGATAGGTGGCAATGAAGGCATCTGGAACGCTTATATCATGGGTCTGAACTATTCCTCCGACGATGTGTTTGCAGCAGGAGGCGACATCGCTGACCATGCCGATTTCCGCATACTTAATGAGTTCCGCTATGACAAGAGTGCTGTCCCTGTCAAGCAGCTCTATAATCACATCTACAAATCCATCTATTCAGCCAACCTTGTCATAAATTATTTCGGCAATACCGCTGATACCAAGGTCAAGAAGCAGGCTGTCGCTGAGGCGAGAGTGATGCGTGCATGGGCTCACATGCTTGCAGCTCAGGTGTATAAGTGTCCTCCTTTGGTAGATCATCTGCTGCTGGTAGATGAGAAGCCTACCAATGCTGAGAGCCAGAAAGCCATTCTCGACTGGTGCGTGAACGAATGCGTGGAGGCAATGCCTGACCTTGCAGACCGCAATGGAAAGTCGGACAAGGAAGGCGCATGGTATGCCACTAAAGGCTTTGCACAGTTCGTTGCCGGCAAGTCAGCGCTCTTTGCTGGCGACAATGCCAAGTGTGTGGAAGTGATGAAACCTCTTGTGGAGTCACCTAACTATGATCTCGTGCCTGGTGAACGCTTCCGTGATCTCTTCCATGTAGAGGGTGATGGCTGTGAGGAGAAGATTTTCGAATTCAATTATACCACCAATACCGCTGCTGCAGGTGGCAATGAATCCTGGCGAGGAGAGAACGGACGTGGCCGCTGGATGGTGGCAAACGTGCTCAACTGGCGTGGAGATGACATCAAGGGTGGCGGCAAGTCTCCTAAGATCTGCTCAGCCGGCGGATGGGGCGGTGGCTCTATCAATCAGGACTTCGCCCACAAGATGCTCGCCAATGATGGTGACAGCTATCGTCGTAAAGCCACTTTCCTCACCTCGGATGAGTTCTTCTATGATGAAGCCCTTTGCGGATGGAAAAGTGATGATAAGTGCACAACCCGTGAACAGAAGGAATTTGATCCTGACCGCGGTATCACCAAGACCGCAGGATCATTCTCACGCAGCGACGTGATGGAGGTGAAGATGATGATGGCACCAAATGATGCCGGACTGGATGTAGGAGAAAACTGCAACAACACCAACTTCTGTCTTGCCCGTCTTGGAGAGGCTTACCTCATCTATGCCGAGGCATGCCTTGCTTCAGGCAAGCCGGACGAGGCTAAGAAGTATGTCAACAAGATACAGCAACGTGCAGGCTCAAAGACCATTTCTGAGTCAGTAACTCTCCAGACCATACAGGATGAGAAGCAATATGAGCTTTGGTTCGAGGGTTGCCGTTGGCTTGACATCGTTCGTTGGGGCATTGCAAAGCAGTGTTACGACAAGGTGCTCGACAATATTCCATTGCAATGGGATGAGTATTGGAATCCTTCAGACGGTTCAGGTAAGGTGGGTAAGTATCCTCACAAGCTCTATTACAAGATACATCATCCATTCAAGGATGCTGGAATCAAGCTCGAGTTTGTGGCAGGAAAGCATGAATACTGGCCAATTCCACAGTCTGTAATCGACGTCAATGACCAGATGCACCAGGTAGTGGATGGCTGGAAATAGTTGATTTTGTTGTTTAGTGGTTTAGTTGTTTAGTTGATAGTCTTATTACAAGCGAACTCTACAAACAACAAAACAACTAAATCACAAAACAACACACTACAAACGTGAAAGAATGATAGCCCGTCGGTGGAAAAAGTGCCACCGACGGGCTATATTCATATTATAAGATGTTAAAAAACGGGAAGGCTTTGCGTAATTATGGAAAAAGCATTATCTTTGCACTTTGGAAAAAACAAGCATGAAATGGGAAATCCTCACATAAGGAGTATCCATGATATGAAAGGGAAGACCCGAAAGGGTAAAGGGAAAAATTTAATCGACTAAAACATATAATTCAAAAACAAAGAAATGAAAAAGTTTTTTGCATTTATCTGCGTAGTGGCATCACTATGCCTTACATCTTGTATCAGTGATTCTGATAACAACACTCGTACATTTGCTACCTATTTTACTATCTCCGGTTATGAGCCAAACTATGTGCTCTATAGCGATGATGGCATGGTTACCGTGAAGCTCAACCCAAGCACGTTGCCTTCTGACAAGGGGCTGGCAAAGAACAAGCGCGGATATTTCTATATCCAATACAACACAGAGAACGTGCAGACCGGCGCTGACAAGAAGAGCGTCATCAACAATGCTTCCATCATCGGCGGACAATATATCGCTGTAAACAACGTGATGAGCAAGGTTGAGGCTGATCTGAATAAGGTGACTAATCCTGACAGCATCTTCGAGATGAGCGGTATGGCTACTCCTTGGTATGCTCATGGCTATGTGACAATGCAGGTGAAGTCTTCTTACTTCGTAGGCACGGATGGCAAATATATCCTTCCTACACACAATGTAGTGCTCGATAAGGATGCTGACGTGAAAGACAATGCAATCAAATATACCATCTATTGCAACCGTCACCCTCAGAAAGACACTCAGGTATATGGTCCTTCCACCTTCAATGTATGCTTCCTTGCACGCGACCTTATGACGGTTCCAGGCTCTGATTCCATCACTGTCACCGTAGCTGGAAAGGGATGCAAAGACGTTTCCTTCAAGGTGGGACGCAACAGTCTTTATAACTAATTTTTTTAGTGAAAAGTGAAAAGTGAAGAGTGAAAAGTGAAGAGTGAAGAGTGAAAAATCGCGCTGACGCGGTTTGAGCTTTTCAGAGAATAGGTAAAATAGGTAATAGGTAATAGGAGAATACACTTGCTGCTCATGGTTTGTCTCCACGGGGATATTCTCAAGCAAATAAGTGTAATCTCCTATTACCTTTTACCTATTACCCATTATCTAAATAAAGTGTAATCTCCTATTCTCTATTTCTTATTTCTATTCCCTATTAAAGTCTGGAAGACAGTACCAAAGTTAGAGCATTTTCTATGATTAGCAGATTCTTAGGATATTTCCATACTCCTGTTGGCTTTAACCCAAATCGGTCATTAGACCACAATGTTCAAAAATTCTTGCTATTGTGTTGTTTCCTAACATCTTTTATTTTCTTGTCGGCATCTTGCCTGTCTTTGTAACTTGACGTAGCCCGCTACGCCTGCGTTACAAATACAGCCAATCTGCTCGACAATAAAACAAAATCTGTTTAGTCTCTAATGACCGATTTGGGATTATGGCTGGAAGCCCACAGAATTCCAGCCATAATCCCACCACAGGCCAACACCAGAAATCATTCAGATGACTCCTTGGAAGCAAGATATTCGTTTATCTTCTTCTGGGCTTTCTTGAAGTCAGGCTTCTTGAGCTTGTTCTGACGGAAACGTTTCTCATAGTCGCTGTACGTATGACACGAAGCAGGAGGATAAGCACCATAGCCACTGGTCAGTTTCACGTCAAGGTGACTGTCGTCTCTGCACTTTCCGCAGGAAGACTCAAGCAACACTGATATTTCCCATTCAGTATTATCCTCATCCACGATTACAAGGAGGGCACTGGAATTCTTCCTTTTCAATACATCCCCTACAATTGTCTCCTCAGTGATTTCCGTCGTGTCATAATCTTCCAGATAAGTGCCTATCGAGCTGTATATCACTCCGTGTTTGTCCTGAAAGTAGTAATAATCCTCCGGCAGTCCATCATGCCCCAATGCTATCATGATGATATTGGCAAGATGATTGAGATACATTGTGGAAGAAACGGTGATGGTGCGCTCCACGGGCTCCAGGGCATCAAGCATCGCTATCCGCAAGGTGAATATCTTCGGACACTCAAAAGGATCATAAAGTCTGCTCAGACCCGGATACATGGATTCTTCATCGTCCTCATCGTCCTCAAACACGTCAAACTTATCATCAAACTCATCGTCAAACTCATCGTCCAAAACATCGTCCAAAACATCCTTGATGGAAGTGTATTCATATACGAACTCCAGATCATCCGAGTTCATCATTTCCTCCACATCATCATATCCATCCGTCTCAATATACGGAATTTCAATATCCATATAAATCTTCTTCAAAATCGGCAAAGCCTCCCGTACATGGGCTGCAGCCAGCGAACAAGCATAAGCATCGATATTCTGTGCATCTGCGCCCTGCTTGCATATATCGTAGCAATAATTGAGATAATTTACTATTGCAGCCGAAGCCTTCAGCCTCTTCTTCGGGCAATGAAGGTAAATCATAACAAGCGTATCAAAGACGACAGGCTTGACAGGTGGAATCAGTCCGCCCTCCTTCAGGAAGTCAAGCAGCACGTCAACATTTTCGCTGCACATCCTGAACAAGGAACAAACTATGAAATCTTCGTTGCCTACCGAATAATAGTCCCTGAAGAAAGCATCCTGTCGAAGGCTTTCCAGCACCACGTCTTCACAGTCACGGATGTCGAGCTGTTCCATAAGATACATGGCGGCAACAAGCGACATTTCACCCCAGCAGCCATCCCAGTCATCATCTTTCTTTTCTTTGGCAAGTCTGAACGTCTTGAAGGATATGAAGAACATATTCCTTATATCCTTACGTTTCTGTTCAAGTGGCAGATCCTCGCCTGCTTTCAGAGCTTTCTGACATAGATTTTCGATTTCATATATATCATCGGCAAGCATTATAGGTTCAAGCCACTCTGCTACAGGTTCAGCATCATAGTCCGGTGCCTCATACCTATAGTACATATCATTGAGCGTTTCGCATGGATCGCGTTCAAGCAACATATCCATCAACATCTTCTGCTCTTTCTCGTCCAACTGTGAGAGAACATTTCTCAGTCCTTCAATATCGTTGACATTGCCTTTATTCTTCTTTGCCATTGCGATTCTATTATTATGGTTTTACTAAAAAACATTTACACGCCACAAATTACATAATGATGATGCAAAGGTAAAAATAAAAACGGAAGTAACAAACTATTCTGCAAAATGTTTTCATCCCCAACCCTATTTGGCAGTCACATTCGCGTTCTTACCTTTTACCTATCTCTGATTACCTATCCGATCACCTATAAATCTATAAATCAGAAAGCATAGCTTTTCAACGTTAAAAGCATAGATATTACAATGCAAAAGCATAGCTTTCAGGCTGTAATAACTATGCTTTTACTACCTAAAAGCTATGCTTTTGCAATGCTTTGATTATCAGTGTGTTGAGAGATATGTTTTCTTGTTCTGTACTGTGACGGGAAAATGGGACAATTCTGTGGTGGGTGGCTTCGTTTTTCCAGTCTTTTCTATCAGCCGGTAACGTGGCTGACACAGTGGTTCTTCTCTTTATACCACTCTCATTACTGCGTCTGTGGCGCCTGACTGTGACTTGACGTATTCGCCAGCTTTGCGACTTGCTTCTGCCAGGGCTTTAGGGTCGCTGGAGAATTTGCGCATGAAGATTTCGAAATCGTGCGTGTCGCTGATGCTGAATCCGCCACCTTCTGCTATCAATGCCACTGCTTCCTGGAAGCGTTCATGGTTTGGACCGAAGATGACAGGCATTCCCCATACCGCTGCTTCGAGCACATTATGGATGCCGACACCGAAGCCTCCGCCTACATAAGCCACTTTACCATAGCGATAGATGCTGGAGAGGAGACCGAAGCAGTTGATTATAATAGCATCAGCCTCTGCCAGCTGCTTGCTCAGGGCGTCTCTTTGTGCTTCATTTGCCGACTCCCACGCGTCGCGTACATCGGTATAGCGTATCACTTTCTTGCCTTCGAGAAGTGCCTCAATCTGCTTGAGATGATCTTCATCAATGACGTGTGGAGCGATGATGAGCTTCCAGTCAGGATTGTTCTGGAGCATATAAGGGATGAAAATCTCTTCATCAGGCAGCCAACTGCTTCCTGCCACGAAGCCATTCTTGCCATCGAGGAAAGCGGAAACGATAGGAAGTTCCTTGCTCTGTTCCTTGATGGAGAGCACGCGGTCGAAGCGAGTGTCGCCACTGACGGTGACATCATGGATGCCAATCTTGGCGAGCAGTTCGCGAGAGCGCTCATTCTGCACGAAGAATCGTGTGAAGCATTTCAGCACTTTGCCGTACTGTCTGCCATACCAACGGAAGAAAATCTGGTTGGGACGGAAGATGGAGCTGACGCTATAGACAGGAATATTGCGGTGGCGCAAGATATGGAGGTAGTTATACCAGAACTCATACTTGATGAAGAACGCCATTTCAGGTCGTATGGTGCGCAGGAATCTGCGTGCATTGTGTGGAGTGTCGAGAGGAAGATAGCAGATGATGTCAGCCCCCTCGTAATTCTTTCTCACCTCATAGCCAGATGGCGAGAAGAACGTGAGGAGGATTTTGAATTCCGGACGCTCCTTTCTGAATCGCTCGATAATGGGACGTCCTTGTTCAAATTCACCCAAAGAGGCGGCATGAAACCATACGTATCGAGCGTTAGGGTCCATTTTCTCCCTAATCGTACGTATGGCTTTCTTCTCGCCTTGCCACATCATCTTCACCTTCTTGCTGAAGAAGCTGGCAATGGCGACGCCTGTAAGGTAAATGAGTATTATAATATTATACATCACGATTTCCTTTAGCCCAACTTCTCGATTGCGCGCTTCATGCGGGCGATGGTCTCTTCCTTACCGAGGAAAGCGGAAATGTCGAACATTCCAGGTCCCTTGCCTTCTCCCACGAGAGTGAGACGGAAAGCATTCATTACGTCTCCGAGCTTATAGCCCTTGCTTTCCACCCAAGCCATTACTACAGGCTCCTGACCCTCAACAGAGAAGTCTTCGATGCCCGCGAGGACGTCAGCCAGTTCGGTCATTACAGCGGCAGAATTTTCCTTCCAGCGCTTCTTGACGGTCTTCTCGTCATACTCCATCGGAGCGATGAAGAAGAAAGAGCAGAGTGGCCATAGCTCGCTGACGAAATTGACGCGGTCCTTCATCATAGCCACCACCTTGGTAATGCGTTCCATAGACTCTTCTACGCCATTGTTAGCCACGATAGGAGCGAAGAGCTCAGCAATCTCTTCAGGGCTCTTCATGAGGATATACTCATGGTTGAACCACTGTCCTTTCTTGTAATCGAACTTAGCACCAGCCTTAGAGCAGTGAGAAATATCGAAAGCCTTTACGAGTTCATCGAGAGAGAAAATCTCCTGTTCGGTGCCAGGATTCCATCCGAGAAGTGCGAGGAAATTGACCACTGCCTCTGGGAAATATCCGCTCTCACGGTATCCAGAGCTTACTTCTCCAGTCTTAGGGTCGTGCCATTCCAATGGGAAAACAGGGAATCCGAGACGGTCGCCATCACGCTTGGAGAGCTTTCCCTTACCTTCCGGCTTGAGCAGGAGAGGGAGGTGAGCAAACTGAGGCATAGTGTCAGCCCATCCGAAAGCCTCATAGAGAAGCACGTGGAGAGGCGCACTTGGGAGCCATTCCTCGCCACGGATGACGTGAGAGACCTCCATGAGGTGGTCGTCCACGATATTGGCGAGATGGTAAGTAGGGAGCTCGTCAGCGCTCTTGTATAGCACTTTGTCGTCGAGGATGTCGGTCTTGATGCGCACCTCGCCGCGGATGAGGTCATTGACGAGCACTTCCTTGCCCGGATTGATAAGGAAACGCACTACATACTGCTTGCCGTCAGCGATGAGCTGGTCCACCTCTTCCTTGCTGAGGCTGAGAGAATTGCGCATCTGAAGGCGAGTCTTTGCGTCGTATTGGAAGTTTTGTATCTCGCTGCGCTTGGCCTCGAGCTCTTCCGGAGTGTCGAATGCGATGTACGCTTTGCCTGCATCAATAAGCTGCTTGACGTATTTCTTGTATATATCCCTACGCTCGCTCTGGCGGTAAGGACCATGTTCGCCTCCGAAGCTTACACCTTCATCAAACTTGATGCCGAGCCATTTGAATGACTCGATGATGTATTCCTCAGCTCCTGGCACGAAGCGATGGGAGTCAGTGTCCTCGATACGGAAGATGAGGTCACCGCCATGCTGACGGGCAAAGAGGTAATTATACAATGCAGTACGTACTCCGCCGATGTGAAGAGCACCGGTAGGGCTTGGCGCAAAGCGCACTCTTACTTTTCTTTCCATGTCTATCTATTAGTCGATTTTACAGCACACTCATAGAGCGTACTACCTCTAATTTAATTATTTTCCGTGCAAAATTAACATTTTCTCCCCATTTAAGCGAACTTTTTCCTGTTTTTTCTCTCTTATCCAATTATTTTTTAGTATTTTCGCACCCAGAAGTAACAGAGCCACCCTATAATCATCGGCTTTTGTCAAAAAGAAAAACGCAAAAAGATAATGTCAACAAGATATTCCACAGAAGGACAGAAGAGATGGCAAGCGTATCTGCTGCGCTTCCTTATCATATTGGTTTCGACGGTAATAATCGTACTGGCGATGCCAAAGAAATCCGTGCCCAACTATGAAGTGAAGGAAAACTCAGTATGGCTGAAGGAACCAGTCACTGCCGGAATAGACTTTGACGTGCCAAAGGACTCCATAACCTATCAGGCACAGGTCGATTCCGCGATGCAGTATTTCGTGCCATATTACGAGATAAATGATGAGATAGGCAATAGATACATCAAACGCTTCCAGTCGAAATACAGAAACGGTATCGAGGGACTGCCAAAGTCTTTCGTCAACTCCGTCACAGCCAAACTGCGCGAGATATACAATGTCGGCATCATGCCGTCAGAAGATTACGCCAGGATAACGCGCGACACATTGGCTGTAATCAATTTCAAGCGAGGCAACACCAACAGAAAAATACTCTGCACCGAGTTTTACACTCCGCTCAAAGCCTATGAGAGCTTCTTCAAAGACCCTCAGATGAACTATGCGAGAAATATGCTCCAGAAGTGTAATATCGATTATTATCTGAAGGAAAACCTTATCTATGATAAAGCTCAATGTCAGGCAGATATAGAAAATCTCACGTCCACTATCACCAAGCATGAGGCAGAATTCAAGAAGGGAGAGTGCATCGTCGATCGTGGACAGGTGGCAACGCCAATCATAGTAAAAGCACTTGCCACATATTCCGCAGAGATGGAGAAGAATGAATCACTGATGAGCCGTTCCACCACCATGATAGGACGCGCACTGATTATCATCATGCTGCTCTCCGTCTTTACCATCTATCTGCACCTCTTCCGTGGCGACTACTTCCGCAAACCGCGCTCGCTCGCCATGGTCTATTTCCTTATAGTGCTCTTTCCAGTGCTCGTGTCGCTCACATATCAGTATAGCCAGCATTACATCTACATCCTCCCGCTCGCCATGCTGCCGATGTTCATACGCATCTTCCTCGACTCGCGCACAGCCTTTATAGCGCATATCACGATGGTGCTCATAGCGGCGCTGGCGCTCAGTCAGCCATTTATCTTCGTGATAGTGCAGGTGGTCAGCGGTCTCGTCTCCATTTTCTCGCTCCGCGAACTGTCAAAGCGCTCGCAGGTGTTCACAGCATCCGTCACCACCTGCGCCGCCGGACTGATAGTATATCAGGCACTCAAGCTCACCCAACCAGGCGAAGACTGGCATCTGTCGCCAGGCGAAGTGTCGCATTTCATATTCTGTGGAGTCTTGCTTCTTACATCCTATCCATTGATGTACGTAGTGGAGAAAGCCTTCGGATTTACCTCCGCCGTGACGCTCTTTGAGCTTTCAGACATCAATAAGGACCTCCTGCGCCGACTCTCGGAAGTGTCTGCCGGAACGATGCAGCATAGCATCACGGTCAGTAACATCGCTGCCGACATAGCGCAGAAGATAGGCGCACGCAGTCTTCTCGTGCGTACAGGCGCGCTCTATCATGATATAGGTAAGATATCCAATCCTTCCTTCTTCACCGAAAACCAGAAGGACATCAATCCTCACGACCACATGACACCACAGGAGAGCGCACGCATCATCATCAATCACGTCAAGGAAGGAAAGCGCCTCGCAGAGAAATATGGACTGCCTAATGAGATTATCGACTTTATCATGACTCATCATGGCGCAGGAATGACAAAATACTTCTACATCACGTACAAGAATGCTCATCCTGACGAGGAGGTGGACAAGGCTCCTTTCACATATCCAGGACCTAATCCATTCACTACCGAGCAGGCAATTCTCATGATGGCAGACTCTGTAGAGGCTGCGTCACGCTCGCTGAAGGACTATACAGAGGAAAGCATCACCGAACTGGTCAATCGCGTCATCGACGGTATCGTGGCAGACGGATTCTTCCTCGACTGTCCAATCACATTCCATGACATCTCTGTGGCAAAGCGTGTCATCATAGAACGTCTCAAGACAAACTACCACACACGCATCACATATCCCGAACTGAAGACTGCCGCACAGAAGTCGGCAGAGCAGGAAACCAAGAAAATGAAGAAGAAATGAAGGCAGAAGAAGATAATCCCACACACGCCATCTACCGCTGGACAGCACTCGATGCCATAGCCCTGCCCATCATATTCCTCAGTAGGATAAGGCATTGCGCAGGATATGGAGTGCAGTCGCCCACCGACTACGCCTTCGTACGCGAAGTAATCTATGAGCACGGCGACTACAGTCTCTACCCAGAACTCCTCGCTGGCAGCCACAAGTCAGCATGGATGGAGAGGAAGATAGCAAAGCTACTGCTCAGGATAAGCAACTATGCCCAAGCGGAAAGCATAGCCACAAGCGGACCAATAACGCCGATGATGCACCGTGCCTTGCGCCTCGGATGCCACAAAAGCCGTATCATCCCCTACGTCGCATCAGCGCCACCATCGCCTCTCATCATCATCGCCGACATAAGAAAAGAGGATAGAGAGGAATGGAAAGCCCTCCTTCAGCGCCCCAATATCATAGCTTACGACCTCCACTACATAGGCTTCGCATTTCATGATGCAGGCAGATATGGAGAAGCGCATATCGTGAATTTCTATTAAACCCAAATCGGTCATTAGACCACAATGTTCAAAAACTCTTGCTATTGTGTTGTTTCCTAACAGATTTTATTTTCTTGTCGGCATCTTGCCTGTTTTTGTAACTTGACGTAGCCCGCTACGCCTGCGTTACAAATACAGCCAATCTGCTCGACAATAAAACAAAATCTGTTTAGTCTCTAATGACCGATTTGGGTTAAAAAATAGTGAGTCAAAGAGCCCAAGACACCGTAAACTGTAAGTTCTTTTCCTAAATAATATAAAAAAAACAGAGAATGACTTGCAGATAACAAAAAAAACAGTATCTTTGCGCCCGAAAAAACAAAAAAAGAACTAAAAAAATAATATTATGTATTGGACACTTGAATTAGCATCAAAACTGGAAGACGCTCCATGGCCTGCTACCAAGGAGGAACTCCTCGACTACGCACTCCGTTCCGGCGTGCCAATGGAGGTAATAGAGAATCTCGAAGAGATAGAAGACGAAGGTGACGTCTATGAATCCATAGAAGATATATGGCCAGACTATCCTACAAAAGACGATTTCCTCTTCGACGAGGAAGAATACTAATCGTTTGTTAGTCGGTCTAAAGTGCAGAACATAAGCGGTACAGGAATTTTCAAGAAGATTCCTGTATCGCTTTTTCTTCTTTTATCGACGCATAAATTGTGCTATAAGTAAAAAAATGAGCACATTATGGCTATTGCTATTAGGCTTTTGTTTCTTTGGGTTTAACGTTTGATAATCAAGCGATCAAACCTATCGCCTCGCTTTTCCTCTGAAACTGTTTCGCGCCAAAGCGGATTCGCAGTTCTGACACAGTGCTTCTGTGGCTTTATGATGCAGGAAACCTTCTATCATCGCTTGCGCTCGGGGCGATGAAAGTATCTCTTCGAGCGACTGATGGAGCAGGTTTCCGAGGATGATGTCACCGTCATGATCGAGGCAACATGGCACGAGACTGCCGTCGGCAAGCACTCCGATTTGCTTGATTAACGCTTTGCAATATAGTTGTTTCTTCTCTTCTTGGTCGGAAGAAACGGACGGTTCGGCTTTTGCTTCAGGCCATTCAAACTTCCTATCGAACTCAAGATAGATATTTTCACAGAGACGATAGCCGTCAGGACGCTCCTTCCAGGGCTTCGGTACGTAGTGCTCGATGAGGCGCATCACTTCTTCATTCTCCTTATCCCTGCCTCCCTGATTCCAAAGGCGTAGCACCATGCAGGTGCCTTTCTCTGCCGCAAGGGTGGAGAAGTGCATCACTTCATCTATGTATTCTGCCAATCTGCTCTTGGCATTGCTCTCGTGTGAATGCAGTGAGAGCTGTATCTTGTGTGGAAGCGTGTCGATAAGGTCGAGGGCACGATGGAGTAGGGTGCCATTCGACGTGAGAACTGTCTTGAAGCCCTTTTCTCGTGCAGTGGAAATAAAATGCGGAAGAAGGGGATGAAGCAACGGTTCTCCCATCAGATGAAAATAGAGAAAGCATACTTTTCCCTGGATTTTATCGGTCAGAAGGTCAAATTCCTCTGCTGTCAACTGTCTTTTCTCCCTCTTATGCTTGGGGCAGAAGTCACAGTTGAGATTGCATGTATTCGTCACTTCTATATAGCAGCGGTCTATCATTCTATTGTTCTTCTCTGTCATAATCCACCATAATTTGGTACTATCTGCAAATCTACAATATTTTATCGAGAAATCAAAAGAAAAGAATAAGAAAAGCAAAAAAATGACTGGCGATATGGGCGCATAAACGCTCTTATCACCAGTCATTATCATATTATAATCTTCTTGATTAGAGGTATGTTGGAGTTTACTTCTGTATGAGTTCCATTGTGTCCTTAGCAATCATAAGTTCCTCATCAGTAGGAATTACGACAACCTTAACCTTAGAGTCAGGAGTAGAAATGAGAGCCTCCTTACCATGAATAGTAGCATTAAGCTCCTTGTCAATCTTGATTCCCATGAACTCAAGACCCTCGCAAGTGCCTTCACGCATAGAAGCCTGGTTCTCACCAACACCTGCAGTGAATACCAATACGTCGATACCGCCCATTGCAGCAGCGTAAGCACCGATGTACTTCTTGATGCGATAGAAGTAAGATTCCTCTGCTATCATAGCCTTTGGATTGCGTTCTGCCACAGCATTCTCTACGTCACGCATGTCAGAGTAGCCGCAAAGACCAAATACACCAGACTTCTTGTTGAGGAGATTAGAGATACCGTCAGCGTCAAGACCGAGCTTCTTCTGGATGAAAGTGATAGCGCCACCGTCGATATCGCCAGAGCGTGTGCCCATCATGATACCCTCAAGCGGAGTAAGACCCATAGAAGTATCTACACACTTGCCGTCAACGACAGCAGCGAGAGAGCCACCGTTACCGATATGAGCAGTAACCATCTTGCAGCCTTCCTGTGGTATGCCGAGGAATTCGCAAGCGCGCTTGCTTACATAGCGGTGGGATGTGCCGTGGAAACCATAGCGACGAACGCCATACTTCTCGTACAACTCGTAAGGAACGGCATACATATAAGCCTTAGAAGGCATGGTCTGATGGAATGCAGTGTCGAATACACCAACCTGTGGGAGGTTTGGCATCAACTCGCTAACAGCGTTTACACCCTTGAGGTTTGCTGGGTTGTGGAGAGGAGCGAGGTCGGAACACTCGATGAAAGCCTTGATAACTTCAGGAGTAATGACTACAGAGTTAGCGAATTTCTCACCACCATGCACCATACGATGACCTACAGCATCGATTTCGTCGAGAGACTTGATAACGCCGATTTCTGGATCAGTGAGGAGAGAGAAAATGAATTTAACGCCTTCAGTGTGCTCTGGAATGTCGTGCATGATCTGCTTCTTCTCGCCGTTAGCGAGCTTCACCTTCACGAATGCGTTGTCAAGACCTACGCGCTCAGCGCCACCAGATGTCATCACTGAGTGATCATCCATGTTGTAGAGAGCATACTTGATGCTCGAAGAACCACAGTTTAAAACTAAAATCTTCATAGTTTAGTATAATGTTCAAGTGAAAAGTGAAAAGTGAAAAGTGAAAAGTGAAAAATCGCCTCACGGGTTATGGATTTCCATAACAAAGGCTATAATTCATCTTCTACCTTATCATTCTTTACTCCTTTCACATTTTTTGTAATGTTTTTTGAAATAAGGTTATTCTTAGAAGTGTTCAATGAAGCAACAAGTATGGCGATTATTTCATTGCAATCATTGCTTATACTCTCATATTCATTATTTATGAAAGCATTATTGCAATTCAACAGAAACAACCAATTCTTTGTTTCATTTGCTTCCTTTAGAGCGATATGAAATTTTGTAATAAAATCTGCTTGACTTTGAGCGAATTGAGCTTCACTGATATTAGCCATTATTGATGTCCCAGATCTTAGAATCTGGCTGTAGATATATCCACACCTCAAATTCTTTTTCCGCTGTAGATAATCCACCATCTTCGTAATTCGCACTGCGAAACTGCGGCTTTTTATCAACAAAGGAGAATCTCCAAGACGATATTTTCCCATATAGCAAAATATTTGGTATCTATACTCAAACGCGTCAGCGCGATTTTTCACTCTTCACTTTTCACTCTTCACTTTTCACTTCATGAAGAAAGCTACTTAGCGTCCATAGCCTGGCAAGCAGTGATGGCAACGAGGTTTACGATGTCTTCTACTGAGCAACCGCGGCTGAGGTCGTTTACAGGACGAGCGATACCCTGGAGGATAGGACCGATAGCGATAGCGTTACCGAGACGCTGAACGAGCTTATAGCTGATGTTGCCTACCTCAAGGTTAGGGAATACGAGTACGTTAGCCTTACCAGCGATTTCAGAGCCTGGAGCCTTCTTAGCAGCAACAGATGGTACGAGAGCTGCGTCAGCCTGGAGTTCACCGTCAATCTTGAGTGTTGGATCGAGCTCCTTAGCAATCTTTGTAGCTTCAACGACCTTATCTACTACCTCGTGTGATGCGCTACCCTTTGTAGAGAAAGAGCACATTGCGACACGTGGCTCAGCGATACCAGCCACTGACTTAGCAGTATGAGCTGTGCAAACAGCAATCTGACCGAGCTGATTAGCATCAGGCATTGGAGTTACAGCTACGTCAGCTACGATAAGAACGCCGTTCTCACCATACTGAGGGGTCTCTGTAATCATCAGCATAGCGCCGCTTACGCAAGAGATGCCTGGAGCTGTCTTGATGATCTGGAGAGCAGGACGGAGAGTGTCGCCTGTAGTAGAGAGAGCACCTGAGATCTGTCCGTCAGCGCCTTCTGTCTTGATAATCATACATCCGAGGTAGAGAGGGTTCTTCACGAGCTCACGAGCCTTCTCGATAGTCATGCCCTTCTTCTTACGAAGCTCAGCGAGGAGCTGTGCATATTCCTCAGACTTCTCACAGTTTTCGGGGTCGATAAGTGTAGCCTCACCGATGTGTGTAAGTCCCTTTTCCTTAGCGAGGGCAGCCACCTTCTCTGGGTTGCCGATAAGAATAAGGTCTGCAATACCTTGCTCCAGCACCTTGTCTGCAGCAGTAAGAGTGCGCTCCTCTTCAGCTTCTGGGAGCACGATGCGCTGCTTGTTTGTTTTAGCACGCGCAATGATTTGGTCAATTAAACTCATAGTTTGTTTTAGATTTATGATTGATGAGTGTAAGTCAGTGTCATCAAGTACTCTGAAATAGTTTACAAAAGTACACAAAAAAAAGTGAAATGCAAAGGCATTTCACTTTTTTTTCTCTTTTCCTCTTTATTATACGCGCGTAATTGGCATTCACTTCGTCTTACTTCGCCATTTCATCGGCAAGGATGCTCTCCAGGCTTTCTGCTGAGAGTCGCAAGCGGAAGTTGCCATTTATCGCTGTTGAGATGCGTCCAGTCTCTTCTGACACGACGATACAGATGGCGTCACTCTCCTGCGACATTCCCATTGCTGCGCGGTGACGGAGTCCCAATTCGCGTGGAATGTCGAGGTCATGGCTCACAGGCAGGATACATCCTGCAGCCTTGATGCGCTTCTTACTGATTATCATTGCGCCGTCATGAAGCGGTGAATTCTTGAAGAATATATTCTCTATAAGTCGCTGATTGATATTTGCATCGATGGTATCACCAGTCATTACTATGTCATCGAGACTGCTGTTTCGCTCGATTACGATAAGGGCACCCACCTTAGAGCGTGCCATACTCTGGCAAGCCATGACGATAGGCATTACAGCTTCGCGATCCATCTTGTCTTCTTTCTTTGCCGAACCGAAGAGTTTACGGAAGCTCTTCAGACGGTTTTGCGCTCCGAGATTATTGAAAAACTTGCGTATCTCATCCTGAAAGAGGACGATAATGGCAAGCGAACCCACTCCGACAAACTTGTCGAGGATGGCTCCGAGCAGACGCATCTCGAGCACCCGGCTCACGAAAAGCCAGATGATGACGAAGACAAAGATGCCTATAAACACGTTCAGCGACTTGGAATCACGCATGAACCTGTAAGTATAGTAGAGCAGCAATGCTACAAGAAATATGTCTATCGCATCTATTATCGCAAAATCAAACATTGTGGAGAAAGAGGGGGTTAAAAGTTTAAAGTGAAAAGTGTTATTAAATGAAGAATGAAGAATTAAGAATGAAGAATGGGAGTTGCGTTCCTTTTGGCGAAGAGTGAAAAGTGAAAAGTGAAAAATCGCGCTGACGCGGTTGGGAAACCGCAAGCCGAAGAACGTAATTCTTCATTCTTCATTCTACATTCTTCATTTTCCACTGAGGGGGTCTTATTCCTGGCTCTTCATCTTGTTATAAATCATCACAGCCTCGACAGCCTCCTTCACATCATGCACGCGAAGGATGTCTGCACCATGCTCAAGGGCAAGCATATTGACGGCAGTAGTGCCGTTGAGGGCATCAGAAGCAGTGCCTCCGACGAGCTGCCATATCATTCTCTTACGTGAAACACCCACGAGAAGAGGCAATTTGAAGGTATCTTTCAATTCCTGCTGACGGGCAAGAAGAGCAAAATTGCCGTCGATGACGTCCTTTCCGAAACCGTAACCAGGGTCGAGGATGATGTCTTTATGACCGAGATTATTGAGCATCTTTATCTTCTTGAGGAAATGAGAGACGGTGAGTTCCAGCGTAGGCTGTACCGACATAAGGATATAAGTGGCTTTCAGACGTGCCACTTCGCGGAATATCTCTGGTATCTCGGCGCCGGTATTCTCCATTGGAGTATCGACCACTCCGGTCACTCCACCTTCGGATACGTCATTGATTATTGCCGCTCCAAATTCCTCCACCGCCATTTTTGCCACCGATGGACGGAATGTATCTATTGAGAGAACTGCATCAGGCTGCTCTCTTCTTACTATCTCAAGACCGTAGCGCATACGACGCAACTCTTCTTCTTCGCCCACTTCTGCCGCGCCGGGACGGGTGGAGAAGGCACCGACATCTATTATAGTGCCGCCTTCGGCAATGATCTGATTGGTTCGCTCGGCAATCTCCTGCTCCGACTGCTTTCTGCTGCCTACATAGAAACTGTCGGGAGTGACATTGAGAATGCCCATTACTTGTTTTTCTTCCATGGTTTTTATTTGTTTATGTCTGCAAAAGTAATGATATTTTCCCGTACATGCAACATTTTTTGGTAAAACAATGAAAGTTTACAAACATTTTACTTACCTTTGCAAACGGCAGTCCTATGTTTTGTCTAAAAGCCTTGTCGCAAACCTGCTCATGGCTTTCCACCGTGGCAAGACAAGTAAGTGGATAACCATTCATTCACAAACACTTCGATTCTTTATCAACATCATTTTGATTACCTGATTATGGTAAGATAAAAACGGGACAGTCAGACTACAAACACGTCAAAACAACCAAACAACAACAAAACGAATATGAAGACATTTTTCAACGCCAAAGACCTCGGTGACATCAGAGTTGCCCTTGCCGAGGCACAGGAAGTAAAGGCAAACCGTTTCGATTTTCAGCATCTTGGAAAGAACAAGACTCTCCTTATGGTGTTCTTCAACAACTCCTTACGCACTCGTCTCTCCACTCAGAAGGCTGCAATGAATCTGGGTATGAACGTCATAGTGCTCGATGTGAATGCTGGAGCCTGGAAACTGGAGACCGAGCGTGGCGTCATCATGGACGGAGATAAGAGTGAGCACCTCCTCGAAGCCATCCCAGTGATGGGCTCCTTCTGCGATATTATCGGCATTCGTTCTTTTGCTGGACTGACAGACAGAGACTTTGACTATGCAGAGACCATAGTAAATCAATTCGTGAAATACTCTGGCAAGCCTGTCTTTGCTATGGAGACAGCTACCGTCCATCCGCTCCAAGCCTTTGCAGACCTTATCACTATCGAAGAGCATAAGCAGACGGAGCGCGTAAAAGCTGTGCTCACGTGGGCGCCACATTGCCGCTGTCTGCCTCAGGCTGTGCCTAATTCTTTTGCAGAATGGATGCTTGCCGCTCCCGACGTGGATCTGGTCATCACTCATCCTGAGGGCTATGAGCTTGACCCAAAGTTCACAGAAGGCGCCACTATCGAGTATGATCAGAAGAAAGCATTCGAGGGTGCGGACTTCATCTACGCCAAAAACTGGTCTTGTCCTGGCGTAACGCGTCCTGAAGACTATGGTAAGATACTGACAGACTATAAGGAAATGGCGCATTGGACTGTAGATGCTGAGCACATGTCATGGACCAATAACGGCAAGTTCATGCACTGCCTGCCTGTTCGTCGCGGTCTTATCGTGACCGATGATGTCATAGAAAGTGCCAACTCGCTCGTCATTCCTGAGGCTGCCAACCGTGAAATATCATGTCAAGTAGTGCTGAAAAGAATGCTTGAAGCTTTGCAATAAGAATAGAAAAAAGGTGTCTGGTTTATTTTCAGACACCTTTTTATTATATATAGGGTCGGGATGACCAGATTCGAACTGGCGACCCCTACGTCCCGAACGTAGTACGCTACCAACTGCGCTACATCCCGATAGTTCTGCTTTCTTTCTGTCAATATAAATGCTGAACCAAATGCAAAGGTACAATTTTTTTTCTTAAACCGAAAACATTTTTCTGAAAATTAAGTAGGTAATCAGAATTATTTTTTAAAATTCAACTTTCGCAAGCAATAAATAGCCACTCAGTCCCCAATGCCTTGGGGAAGCGTAAAAACATCAATGTTTAGTATTGTTGTTTAGTTGTCTGGTTGTTTTGTTGTTTTGTTGTTTAGTTGTCTGGTTGTTTTGTTGTTTTGTTGTTTTGTTGTTTTGTTGTTTAGTTGTCTGGTTGTTTTGTTGTTTAGTTGTTTGATGATTGTGTTGGCAGGTGTTCTGTCTGGAAGACAGTACCGAGCGAAGCGAGAGTAACCCGGGACGAAGTCTCGGGATTATAACTAAGTAGAAGAGAGCTGTCTGGAAGACAGTACCTTGCTGATTTGCTCCTTCGCCTTCGGCTCAGTTCGCACGCGCTCAAAAAGTTCACGGATAACGCGGATGCGACGGATTTGTTCTTTTCACGGATTTCATTTTTTTTCTTGTGCTGCAACTTGATATTGGATTTCTTTCGGATTGTATTTGCGCCTATACGGCGCAGGATAGAACTGGCCCAGCGCCTCGACGTTAAGCAGGCGACAGTATCCGCCGTAATCTCGCGGTCATCGTTCCCAACCTTAGAGCGTATTGCCACCGCCTTAGAGGTGGAGCCGTGGCAGCTCCTCGCCCCTCCTTCGGTTGTGGAGGAGCTAAAGCAAGCCAGGGCGCAGCGTTCAGGCGGTGGCGGTGGTGGCTTGGTGGGTGTCGTGCGTGTCGGCTGTGAGATCTACACGGACGACACCGTGCAGCAGCTCCGCGCCATCGTCGAGCGTTTGGAGCGTGACGAAGAAGCTAAGAAGTAAAAGCAAAAGAATCCCGACAGGGTGCAAACCTTGTCGGGATAAAACGAAATGAAATGAAAGGGCGCAACCCTACACGAGCCGAAGCCCGAGGAAGTCAGCCCCTAAACGGTGCAAGCCGTCTTCAATCTTTTGTAACTGTACATCGGAAATATATGTATTTCCTTTTTTATACTGACGCATTAAGGTCTCGTTAATGCCCAGATAGCGCGCAAAGGCGCTCACGTTCAACATCGAATAATATTCGAACAGTGAAGACAAATCAAAGCGGAACGCAGGAGCAGCCGACAGAATAGGAGCCGCCACCCCCTTCCTTTCCTCCTCGCTTTCCTTTATTTCCTGCATTGAGTTTGCAAAGTCTGCCTTTGCTTCCTTCACTGTAGCCCCGCGCCCTATGAGCGTGTAGGGGCTTTCATCTACGTTATACGCTATATATGTGCCATCTTTGTCTTTCTCAATGGTCACAATAAAAATTTTATCTTTCATTATATTACTAAAGTTTCCCACCCCTAAAAATCAAGGCATTTGCAGATATAACACCCTGCAAAGCCCTGTAGATATGGGGCTTTAACTCTTACCTAAAAAATGTTTCATGCATCCTTTTTCGCTTGTTCCCTATCTTCCAGAG
>OQVQ01000306.1_pt1 | contig 23873 bp, 20 predicted proteins | sample 1691491 | NCBI WGS metagenome assembly OQVQ01 (sample SAMN03418252, study PRJEB22391) | human gut metagenome | biome: human-gut; feature: organic feature; material: feces | host: Homo sapiens | place: Tanzania | collected 2013-01
CGGTACGTTTGAGAACTTTGACCCGCGCAACAATCTTGCTGAGGGTGCTGGTACGAGCTTCGTAGCGGAGGGCGTCGGAATCAACAAGGACGAGAACGGCAGCTTCACGCTGCTGATCTTCGTGCTGGCGGGGGGGATCATCTCCCGCTTTACGGAGGGCTATTTCTGGTGCGTGAGCGGCGTGCGGATATCGTGCGACATATTCGATAAAAAAAACGAAGTCCCTCAGCAAGGTCGATTCTACCTTTCTGAGGGACTTCTGTATTATGCCGCACCTTATATATCATGTGACTCTTAACCCAAGTTTAACATTCTTTAGGTAGATGATTTAGGAGAAATATTCCACTTCAAACAGCCTATACTTATCATGCACTCGAATTTATTGGCTGAGCAGATGTGTCAAAGTATGCCGACCTAACCTCTTCTTGAAGCATTTGTCATTATCCGATAATTCAGTTTTTCTCCACCAAATTACCACGATAAATAGAAAAGTTTGGGGATGATTACGATTTTCCGGGACATTTTTTTGCTCATGTTAAGATTTGTTTGTAATTTTACAGCGGTATTCACTCCATATTGATGAATTTCCACCTAAAAGTGCTAAGAAATCATGTGGAAGAGCACACGCCGAGCCAAGGCATACGAGAGCAATCTGAAATGCGGAGGCGGTTGGGCGGGCAGAATACCAGACATATGAAGGCGTTTACTTGACGCTCTGTTTGAGACTCATCGAAATTCTCGCAAAATTTCCAATCTTGTCTTGAACTTAGCAACGGTAGATGTCCATGGGTATGATTATATCACTCCTGTTTCCAACAAAAGGAGGATTGTATCTATGTTATAGGTGCAATCTTTCAGTGTTGGTTATAGGTATAAGTATATTCTCATATCGGCGTGGGCTCTGGCGTTGTCTGTTCAACAAGATTAGGCAATGCGAGAAGCCTCGATGAGTGGGACAGGCAACAAGGAAGTTCCCACGCTTTTTTTCGTATGACTAATAACTGACTATAAACCTGCACCTGTATAGGGGACGTACGATGCGCAAATGATACGACCTATACAATGAGTATGTTTGATTCAGTTTTTAAAAAGTGCACGTTAGGGTTAATGTCCGCACTTTGTCTTTCTTCGTGTTGCTGTGAGACACCTATTCCCGAGATACTTAATGCATACCAAGAATATCATCAGCCAAAAGTTGATGTAGAAAAAGGTTACAACGCCTATTTCGATTTGTCTGATGGGTTGTTGTCAGCCTATCAAGTTGAAGCAACCAGCAACTGTCTAAAAAGCGTGGTTAATAAGGTAACAGGCAATGCCAGTTGCCAGGAAGTTCTTACACTGAAAAACTCACAGATAGAAAAGAATGAACTGAGGCAGACAGAGCTGTACAACTATATTATGGATGCAAAATCATATCAGATGATTGCACCCATTGAGGAGTCTCTAAAACAGATAACGACAGGAAACAAAGCGGCTCTGCTTGTCACCGACTTTGAAGAATACAACGGTGGCCAGATTCAGCAGCAGAACTTCGCGAAGAAGTATTTCATTGACTGGCTAAACAAAGGAAACAATATAGTTTTCTACATTTTTGATTACACAGAAAACGGAAAGCCTAAACACCTTTATTTTACGGTATTTGACACCGCTGACCACACGCTCCTTTCAGAGACAGAGGATGCTCTAAATGGGAATGGAGCAAACTATCAAGTGTTCCGTTTGAATAACGGCCAAGTCCTTTACACTAACAACTTTCCAGCAGTAACACGTGGAGGTATATATCGCTATACAAACGGTGATGACCCAATATGCGGCCTCGTTGAAACAGGGAAGGGAGACTGTTACACCATATATAAAGATTATGCGTCTGAGTTATACGTGTTTGAGGAATCATGGGAAAACATGGTACAGAATGTTCGCGACATTCAAGACCCAGCAAATGTCGATTCTTCTGAACCGAAATTCCAACATCTAATTAGTGGCGTAACGGCAAATTTTGAACGTATGTCTGGTTACAATGTCAAGAAACTTGATATCATAATAACCGACATACAATCCGATTATGACAAGTTTGCTGGATATTATGCCTTCAAAACAAATGGAGATAATGCCGATGATGAGGGAAAGGTCGTTAAAGAATTTGATTATCCAAACATGCAGATTACAAATGGGCAGATAGAGGATATGTTCGTCTTTGGCGGCAAAGTGAAAGGCAAAAATGCTGAAATAGCCTTGGATTTCCGTCCGATGTTTGGTGGCGTAGTAGCCAACATGCCTCCAACAGACCTTATCCGTGTGGATGTGGTAATTGCAGATTGTGAACCTGACTATGATATTTTGCCTGCGCTGTTTGAGTGGCCAGGTAATACAAGCATGATACAGGCTGTAAAGAACACTCTGCAAGATCAGAATCCAATAGGCAAAGTAATCTATACCTATTTCCTTAAGTCAACTATAGAATAAAGTAACAATCTAAAAAAGAATTACAAATATGCAACAGATTCCTGTTTATGTAACGTCTATCGTTATTGCTATCGTGATGCTCGGCATCTCAGCCCTACATTCCAAGTCTATTGCTTTTCGGCCTGACAACAGCGATGTAAAGAGCCGTAAAGTTAAGTTCTGGATTTATGCCATCGTGACCCTTGTTGTGAACTTTATTGTATGCTATGTAATGTTCTACATGGCAGAGAAGACAAAATCAAAGAAAGAGGCAGCCATGATAGCTACGGCAATCGGCACAATGCTTTCTGTAGTTGTGTATATTGGTCTTGGCTTTGTCACAGCAAAGATTAATAAGCACGGTAAAACTGGTAACTGGTTCTAAACCTTATAACACCTTCTTTATATGGCAGATAAAAAATTTATAGTGGCCATTGGTGGTACTGGCATGAGATGCCTTGAGTCATTCGTACATTTATGTGCGATTGGAATGTTCGACAATGAGGAAATTAATATACTCACCCTAGATACAGACCAAACCAACGGCAATAAAAATCGCGTTGAGCAACTCATAGATACATACAATCATATCAAGAGTGCTGACTCTACGGAAATTGATGGCGGCACTCCTAATGCAGAGACATTCTTCTCAGCGAAGATAACTCTCTATAAATTCTTCACAGACTATAGTGCAACAAATCGAAGCACTTATGCTAACCTTGCGCAACTGTCCTCTGGTGACCCTGAAGTTCAGCGTGACAATCAGGATTTGAGTGATTTGTTTTTGGAGAAGGATACCGTACAGGATTTTAAACTTGATCACGGGTATCGCGCACAAACTCACCTTGGCAGTTACTTAATGTATAACGGTATAGTGGAAGCCGCCAAGAAACTGCGTGCAGGTGCTGCGAATCTAAAAGAAGAAGAGAAATCTTTTGGAGAGTTTCTTCACAAGTTGCTAGGAGCCTCAAGCAATGCGCGAGTATTTGTCTTCGGTTCTGTCTTCGGCGGAACTGGAGCCTCTTCTATTCCTGTAATTCCTGTAGCTTTTCGCGATGCCATAAGTATACTTGACGGTAAGAGCACTCTTGATTTGAAGGCTGTAAAATTTGGGGCAACTTTGTTGACAGAGTACTTCAAATTCCATAAGCCAACTGAGGCAGAACGCAAGGAGGAACACGTTATAGCTGACTCCGATTTCTTCGCAATCAACTCACAGGCAGCCTTACAGTTCTATCAGGGTGACCCAACAGTCAAGATGTGTTATCGCCGTCTCTATCACGTCGGTTGGCCTCTTGATAGCAAGTCTCTTGACGGAAGCGACCAGGAGACAATTAAGACAGAAACAGGCGGTGCCAACCAAAAGAACAACTGCCATGTAGCCGAGTTGATGTGTGCATGTGCTGCTTATGACTTTTTCAATATTGAAGATAACAAACTTGGTAACAACAAGGCTCAATATCTCTATCGTTCTGCGCCTTTCGATGGAAGCAACTTCTCTTTTGATGGAAGTGATTTCGTGGGCACTGATAAGGATAAATTTGAGAATGCCCTTGGTGCCTTCTTCTCATTTTCTCACATCATCCTTGGAAAACAACGTGGTGCTTTAACATCAAAGGGAACAAAGGGTCTCGTGGATCGTCTCGTCGAACAAAAGATTGAGGACTATAAAGACATTCCACTTGACCAACTGAAAGAGATAGACCAGTATTTCCAGATGTTCGGGTATACGTACGATGTAAAGACTTTGGTTCCTGGCTGGATATATCAGATTTACGAGTCCGTGAAACCGGGCAAGTTTATATTCAAGAGCAGCGCTTTCGATGAAAAGAACATCTTGGATGTTGACCCTGGAGATATATTTGAGGATGAGCGTCATCGCTGGGAAAAGCCCATCATAGGCCATCGTTATGACACATTCATCAAGAGTATGATAAAGAGTGTACCTTCTGACCAACAGAAAGCGAACACTATGAAGGAGAAATTACTGGCTCATATGTACAAGGCCATCATAGACGCTCAAAAAATAAAGAAATAAGGTTATGGCAGAATACAAATCAATCGTCATTAAAGTAAAAGACAAGTCTATTCCCCCAGGCTTGGCTAACGAGTGGTCTGACGTAACCACCCATATGCCTATATTGACACGTGATATAAAGACACCGGCACTAGATGCAAAGAGTGATCTCACTGCTGTCGTATCGGGCATGCCGACCATATTTGCCCGTGCCAATCTTTTCCGTCTTGCCATAGACTATGTAGGTGCAATAACTCCCAAGACAGATGAGAGTGAAGGCCTGCTCAATTACTACAAGAACCTGGTGGACGAGTGGCGTGGTTTTATTGCCTGTATAGCGCTTGATTATACGTTGATAGAGGTAAGACGTATTAAGTTAGCTTACTCTGACAACAAGTCATTTGATCAAACCTCAAACATTTACGAGCCGAAGGGAGCTTTCGGACGTGTACTGTTTGAGCGTGCTCCCCTATGGGCAGAACATGGAAAAGAAGTAACAGACAGAGATGTACCGTTCATTGACGTTATAAAATATGACGGCAATGTGGTAGGTGCGGTTTCGCCAGAGTCTCTTCTGTTTACATCTCCAGGATATCAAATTTCTACTCCCCATCCATGGGTTAACAAGAATACTGGTAAATTTACAGATCCTCTGAACAATGCTTTGTCATCAGCTGAAGCGTTGACATTGTTAGCATATGTAGAATACATCGAGACTCGCCTTAATAAGCTTCGCGATTATTATTCTTCATTAAGTGATGACATCCGCCCAGATTACGCAACAATTCAAACGAACATACGTAACTGGAAGGAAGAAATCTCTCGCTATTGCAGTGAGCGCCAGTATGACGAGGAGACAAAAAGCATACCAGATGTAAATAAATTCAAGACGCCATTCAGCCTCGTATTCAACTATTCTTCGAATCTATATGGTTTCGAAGGATTGATTTTTGACGACGAGACTCAGGCTCCTGAAAACAAAATCTATTTTGACCCTCGCTATATTCTTTTGCCAAAGGAGTCAGAAATTGCCCGCATAGATTTCAGTAACCGCGAGATTACTCATAATCCTGAATTGCTACAGAATCAGCCTGTGTATGTACTTAAAGCTCAAATCAAAAATCGTGATAATGAGTATGCGTATTTTGCGTTACCAATTACGCCCCTCGGTCTGAATGTCTTTGGAAAGAACATCGGTGCTCTAACAGGTATAGACTATAACAATGCTATCAAGTCAGCATTAACAGCTGTTTTTGATCCAGAACGTCGCGACAACAATCTGGATGTTAAGCTTGTAATCTGGATGCAGAGTGGTAAATCACGCGAGCTGAAAGAGACTTACACTGTTAAAGCTGACCGTATCTCAAACAAAGACATCTTGTTGTGGCCTAACTTTATCTCAACACAATGGAATCGCTATTTCTTGTATTCAGAGATGCCGCACAACACGGAGTCACGCTCATGTCCTTTCCGTGCGACACCTATTGTCGGAGAATACAAGAACAACGACTTCCGTATTATTGTAGATGAAAAATCTGCAGAAAAAGAACCAGTGCTGCTGGCCAAAAACGGAAATATCTGTGTGTCAGAAGAGGTACAACGTAACCATGGTCTTGAAGCCAAGCTCTTGATTACATCCGACAACCGTGTTGCGGACAACGACTACAAGTATGAGATATATGAGAGTACATTACCTTTCAAAGGCGTAAAACTTACCTCTGGAAATAAGGATAGTGGCTATCTCGTAATCAGATATACATCAGACCAAAGTAGAGGTCAGAACTCGCTTCCACGAAACGAGTATGGTCTCAACAATGTACTTAGAAATGCCACAATTGGTGTCGATTTCGGTAGTACAAATACTTCTGTGGCATATTATGACGTAACCAATGGTGAGAACAAGGGTATACACTTTACTAACCACCGCATCTCTCTCTTACAAAGTGGAAATAAGAACGCATCTTGTAGAGAACGTGATTTGTTCTTCTTCCAAGGCAAAGAGATAGAGGGTAATGCTATCAAGAGCATACTCACTCTTCATGACCCTCGACGCATGCCAGAGAACAAGCCTGATGGAGCAAGATTTGAGATAATTGGTGGAATGCCATGCTTTGACCCAAGTCTGCTTCCTGTACAAAGCGTTACAGATAGAAATATTCTGTTGCAATGCCCAAGTATCGGTCAGGTCACATTGGTATATAATATGAAATGGACAGAACAAGAAAGCGATGTGAACAACAAAAAGGCTTTCTTGCGCTCTCTCATGCTTCATATATATGCTCAGCTCTATGATGATGGATGCTGTCCTACAAGATTAAAGTGGTCATATCCTTCTGCATTTACCTTGGACCTAATCAACCAGTATAGCCAGATTTGGAATGATCTTGGAGCCATGCAGAGTCCTGTAGTAGACAACAAACTTGAAATATGCAGTTCAGATATTGCAGCAAAGTTCAAAACAGAGAATGTATTCGGTCAAGCTCCTGCAAATTCACCATTTGGAGGTGTACAGCAGAATAATCCGTTCAGTAATCCACAAAACAATCCGTTCGGTGGACAACAAGATGCATCTCCATTCGGTAATCAGCAGGGTTGTCCATTTGGCACTCAGCAGAATTCGCCTTTTGGAGGGACTCAGCAGGAAGATGCTTTTGCCACCTCCACCCAGGGGGCTGCTGCTTTTGGCAACAACTCCGGTTTTAAGCCGTTTGGTGCCGTTCAAGAACCAGTAATGCCGACCGCTCCAGATTTAGAGCCTGACACAAACGAGGTTGAGTTTAATTTTCAAAAAGTCGATCCAACCAAGTGTATGACAGAGGCTGCAGCTGTTGCTAACTACAATGGAACTCTGAATGTTCCGCGTGGTCCTGAGGTGATGAACCTTTGCTTCGATGTCGGTGGTAGCACTACAGACATATCTGCCACGGTGAGCATTGGGACAGCGGTGACTATGATTAAGCAAAACTCCATCCGTCTTGCAGCTCAGCAGGTTTCAGGTGCAGCCAAAAAGGAACCTAACCTTGAGGGAGTATTGATTCAAGTATGTAATCAATTTGGAATCCGAATACCAGGATTGAATGTTGGTCCCAAAGGATACAACAGTGATTCCGCGTCATTCTATTTCGAACAAGTACTTGATCAGGTGCCAGTGTCGGGTTTGCCAACACTTTATCAACTCATCAGTTCAAAGTGTCCGAACCTTATGGCAGTAAACCTGTATGTCACAGGTCTTATAGTATTCTACGCAGGACAGTTGACATATAAGCTTACCAAGGTTATAAGAAAGTCTTTGGCAGGACATGGACCTCAGTTCGCAAATCTCAAGCCATGGGTTAATGTCATGTTTGCAGGAAAGGGTTCTCGTATCTTCGAATGGTTTAGTATTACTAACAATGTCATAGCTCAGCAATACTATATGCAGATGTTCATTGCTGGTATCGGTGGAAACGAGAATGCGGCAGAGGTACTGCCAGGATACCCTCAACTTCAGTTGGCTCAACAGGTCAATGAGAATGTAAAGTATGAGGTTTCTAAAGGCTTGTCTCTTGACGTCAATAACAGTATAATGATGCCGGAGAACAACTCTGAAGCTATAGAAATCCTAGGCGAAGACAACTTCTCAATCATCAAGGCGTCAACTGGCGACAAGATACCTTTGAGTTTTGACAATGCAATTACACCTCAGATGATGGAGTATCTCAGTACCTATGTTGTAGAAACTCCTTCTGCTCTAGGGCAGTATTCATGTCAGCGTTTCGTTAACTTCTGTGGCACTTATTATAGTGCGATAAGCCAGATGTTCAAAACAAAACTTACTCAGCAAGATTTTGTCAATGGATTCAGCAACATGAATATCTCTGCGTATATTGTCAATACAAAAGAATATCGCATAGCCAAGACGCATAAACAATTTGACTTTGTAGCACCAGTCATCATCCTTGAGGGTATGAAGTTCTATGACGATGTGCTAATGAAAAAATTATAAGTAGCAAAATGCCGTACAGCTTATTAATAAAAATAAGTCACAAAACCATCTCCTTCTCCGCCAATAAAGACGGAGAAGGGGATTTTGTGCCATATGGCGAACCAATACGTCCACTTGCGGTTTGGTTTCTTGGCAGTAGTGTCACCATTGGTGCTGATGCCAAGCATCAAGCACTTATGAGCACAAGTAATGCGTTCTATCATATTTTTGATAGAATGAAAGAACCTGGCAAACGATTTGAATATGCCAACGAAACACACGATTATAACAAACTGCTGCTATATACTATCAGGGCTGGTGTTGAAGAGTTTCTTGTAAAAGAAATGATGAACAGCCTCGGACAAATGGAAGACAATATAGGGCATTTACCCATATTGGTAGCATTTGGAATGGATGTAACCTCAAATGAGCGTAGTGTTGTTACTGGTCAGTTACAGCGCAATGGCTTTGGCAATATCAAAGTTATTGACGAGGACATGTACCTCATACGATCACTTAAAAGGAATGGGGATGTATTGGTTTTATCGTCAGATGGGACAACCCTCTATGGAGCTTTCTACAAAGAGAATAAACGTGTGGGAGAATTCTCGGCTGAAGGCCTTGGACGAGATCCACGTGTGGAAAAACTTTCACGTTTAATTTGGGAGAGAACCAATGCTCAAAACGACTGGCTCAGATATGAAGATGAAAAGGACGAATTGGAAGAGGTTGCCAATAAATTTCTCGTATCAGGTAAAAGTGAATGCAACGAATCTGTAGTTTTGTCTAATGGCAATGATTATCCATACTATCTGCAACAAAGTGATTTATGGACGTTTAACAATAATGATGAAATAGGTGTATCACGCTTCATTATAGATAAGATTCTGACTTGGAATGGAAGCAGACAAACTTGTTGCGTGTTTTTGAAAAACCAAGCTGTTAGGAACAAATATCTAATGGAGCAACTCGTAAAGGAGTTTCCCGTAGGAGTTCTTCCAGTAGCAAAATCTATAAAAGAACATTGTAATGCAATATTGCTTGAAGATTGCCGTGCGCTGAATTTTACTTTTCAGCAGCCGACATCTATTCCGCCAACATCTGAACCAAAAGAGCCTGTTGTTGGTGGCAATCCTATTCAGGCAGTTATTACAGAGCCTTCTCCTCGGGACAAACGTGATTTCCGAATGCTTAAGGGAGAACTTAGAGCGTGTATTGCAAATGGAGATAAAAAAGGTGTTAAAGCAAAGTGTAAGGAGTTCTTGAACAGAATGCATGGCAACGGAATAATGGCTTTTGATGAAGACGTAGCTAAACTTTTAAATGAAGTTGATTCATCAAGTGTAAAAGCAGGAAACGTTCCTAACAAGAATGAACCCAAAAGTGACACTTTACCAGAGCATACCTCATCTGACATAAAGTCGGATATTAGGGCATCAACAGGTGTAACAGCAACAGAACCAAACAAACGCGACCACAATCTCTTTAAGTTGCTAAAGCAAGAAATACAGCGATGTATAGTTGCACACGACAAAACAACAGCAAAGAAGAAGTCTGATGATTTCCTCTCTGAAATGCATGCAAAAGGTGTAGTAGCCTTTGATAAAGAGACAGCCGAAATGCTCAAGCTAATACAAGATGCAGTAGCCCCCACGGGACTCGACAAACGTAATATGCGAATTCTGAAAAGTACTATTAGCACACTTAAAGCTAAAAGTGATAAGGCTGGTATACAGCGTGAGTGTAAGAAGTTCCTTGATGCGATGCATAAGAAAGGAATTGTTGCCTTTGACTCAGAGGTCGCTGATCTGACAAAATGAGAATATTGTATAGTAATGTTTAAAAAATACAGACAATGAGTAGATTTGATCTTAAAAAAGGTGAGCGCTTTTCGTTCAAGAAGGACGAAGGCCTTAACAATCTCACGGTTACTCTCGGCTGGAATTCGGGAGCAGACCTCGATGCATCCACATTCCTTGTTGGTGAGGATGGAGTGATTGAAGATGATGCGAATTTTGTGTATTTCAACTCGGTAAAACGTAGCGAAGAATTTGACCGCACAAAGTTTGGAAATAAGAATGCATGGAAAGCCCACACTCGTCCTATGTCAGCTGACGGCTCTGTGCTTGGTGCGATAGATGATCGTAATGGCGGATCTACAGAAAACATTTCAGTAGACCTCTCCAAGGTGAATGCGAAAGTTACAGAGATTGTCTTCTGTGCAACAGTTTATGACGAGGGTAAGAGTTTCGGTGATGTGGATGGCGCATACATCTCTATTGTCAATGACGATAATGGAGAAGAACTTGTACGTTATACTCTCAATGAGCAATTCTCCGGCGAGACTGCTCTTGTTGCAGGAAGTCTCGTTGTCAACAATGACGGTGACTGGGAGTTCAAGGCTGAAGGGCGCGGTCTCCTCGGTGGCTTGGAGGCATTGGTAGAATTATATGCAGAATAATCATTAACAACCTATTAATTTTATATTTTATGGCAAGATTTGAATTAAACAAGGGTGAGCGCTTTACCCTTAAGAAGAGTGAGGGCCTTGAGAACCTTACAGTAGAACTTGGATGGAAGGGCGGTGCCGACCTTGATGCATGTGCTTTTCTCCTTGGTGAGGATGGTGTGATTGAGAATGATGCCAACTTCGTGTACTACAACTCAAACAATCGTGAGGAAGAATTCTCTCGTGAAAAATTCGGAAACAAAAAGAAGTGGCGTGAGGCTACACGCCCAATGTCTGCGGATGGTTCCGTAATGGGCTCAATCGACGACCTCGGAGATGACGATGACGACAACGGAGATGCTAGCGAGGAGATGACCGTTAATCTTAGTAAGGTTGACGGAAAAGTTACTGAGATTGTATTCTGTGTTACAGTGTACAACGAAGCCACTACCTTTGGCGCTGTAAATTCTCCATACATCTCAATCATCAACGATGAGGATGGTCAGGAACTCTGCCGTTATAACCTCAAGGAGAATTTCAAGGCAGAAACAGCTGTTGTTGCTGGAAGCCTTATCTGCGACGAGGAGGGTGAGTGGTCTTTTGAAGCTACAGGCAAGGGTTATACTGGTGGCATGCAGACGCTCATCGATATTTACGCTTAAAACATCTTGCTTATGGCAAAAGACAATAAAGAGGGCAGGAAGAGCACACGTTCTTTTGACCTTAACAAAAGCAAAAAGCGCTCTTTTGAGTTAGACAAAAAGTCTACTCGCTCCTTCGACTTGCAGAAGGGAGATGAAGAAGCTGTTATAGGTGCTGGCGATAAGACTGCTCAGCAGGTTGTTGGAGCGCAGCCAAGTCAGCCGATAAAGGCTTCTGCAACTTCACAAACAGCAGGACAGCAACAAAAATCTAATAAACCTGCGCCATATCAGCCGACACAAACTCCGAAGAATCACTCTCAGGAGACCACTCCAAACACAACTGAGGATGGTGGTTCTACAGGTGATGACAACAATTCTGGAAACGGAAAGAAATGGATTGGTGCAGCCGTAGTTGTTGCCGCTATTGCAGGTGCCGTATGGGTGTTCTCTGGAATTGGAGGAAAGACAGCAGAGAACCAAACTGAAGAACCTCAGACAACATTGGTTTCAGATTCAACTTCAAATGAAGAAAGCAACGCTGCAGACTCTGCAAGTGCAGAAATTCCGGAGACCGCAACTGCTGGTGAATCTACAGATGCCACTTCTACAGATGAAAACGATGCTGTAGATGGTAATCAAAATCCTGCTAATAACACGGATCAGAAAGTAGAAACGGAGAAACCAAAAGCTGGAAATTCGAAAACCGAGACTGAAACATCTACTAATTCTGCTTCAGCTGTATCGGGAAGTGCAGAGGAATTAGCCAATGAAGTGCTTACCGGAAAATATGGCAACTGGCCAGAACGTGAACACAACCTTGGTAGCCGCTATAAAGAAGTACAGCGACTAGTCAATGAGATGTATCGTACAGGGCGCATTTCACGTAATAATTAGGCATCTATAAGTGAAAGAGAGGTACGCAATTACACACCTCTCTTTCACTAAATTATAAAAAGGTAACGACTAATATGTTCAATAAATATGATAAGCATTATACTTGGAATAATAGTATGGGCAGTACTGCCAATCATACTCACTTCACATATCAAACGTAAGAGTGACCGCAAAGCAGTTACCCTTATATGTAAGATACTCGGCGCGTTCCTTGTGCTATGGGGACTTTACAATCTAATATTCTAATATATACATATGGCAGGAATAAAGGTAACATGAGATATTTCTCACACAAATACGAATTCTATGTGGTGATAAGTTTCCAAGCTCTTCTGTTCCATAGAATAGCCGTTGTTTTGCAGACTGTATATGCCTTAGGTAAACGCTTTTACGAAAGACTCATTCCTCAAATAAGGATATTTAGATTCCATTGGGCATTTATCACCACATCGAAAATACGAATTAAAAGAACCTACCTTATGTATTTAAGGAACATGACTTAGATTCTGCATTTGCAAAAATGGAGCAGTGCGAGGGCGTTGATTATGAGAACTATATGGTTAATTATCACATTGGCAATAATAATAATAAAGAATAACATGAAGGTTTACACTAAGTTTTTAATAGTTCCAGTACTATTCGTGATATCTGTTGTCATTTTGACATCTTGCGATAAACAGCAAGGAGTGATAGAAGACTATACAGCTTTAGTTGAAGAGATTGAGACTGATGGCGAAAACTTCACAGAACAAGACTGGGAGGATTTCTCTCAGCGTTGTGAGAATGTGGAGACAGAAATGCAGCAGTACTCATTTGACAAAGAGCAAAAGAAGGAGATACGTAAACTTCAAGGTCGCATGGCTGCTGCTATCGGTAAGCATAGTGGAACACTTCTCAAGAATGCAGCTAAAGATGCAATAGAACAGATTGAAGCCTTCTCTGAGGGCTTTATGGAAGGGATAAACGAGGAAGACAACAAATAAAAGCAAATATGGAAAGAACTAATTACAAAGGCTTGACCGACAAGGAAGTGTTGGAAAGCCGCGCAAAGTATGGCCCAAATGTGCTGACTCCACCAGAGAAAGACTCCTTATGGGTTCAAATAAAAGAAGTGTGTAAGCATCCTATTGCCTTGGCAATGTTTGCGCTTATCGCATGCACTGCCATTGCTGCAGGTGTGTTGGCATCTTCTATGGGTGCAAACATTTGGGTGATGCCAACCATCGTGACGGTGGCAACACTGCTCATTCTCGTGGTAGGATTCTTTGGCGGCTTTGGTGACCCGCTGTTCAAAATCCTTATCACGGCATTTGTGCTTTCCATGGGTATTTCCATTTATGAATATGAATGGAACAATGCTGAGTGGACAGCATTCTTTGAGCCTATTGGTATCATCGTAGCTCTTATTCTGGCTACAAGTATCGCATTCTGGCTAGAGAAGAACAATGAAAAGACATTCCAAAGCCTTAATCAGTCCAACGACGAAGAACCTGTAAAGGTTATCAGGAGAAAGGACGATGGCTCACCTTCAAGAATCCATGAGGTACCACGCAAGGATGTCGTTGTTGGCGACATCATCAAACTGGAGACAGGTGAGGAGATTCCTGCTGACGCTGAACTCATAGCATCACTCAACCTTATTGTGGACGAGTCTTCGCTCACAGGTGAGTTGCAGGCCTCGAAGACAACCGACCCAGCTCATTTCGACAGTGAGGCTACCTACAAGTCGAACGAGATAAAGAAGGGAACCAACATCATCGAGGGCTATTGCACCGCTAAGGTTACAAAGGTCGGTGATGCTACTGAAAGTGGTATCGTCTATAAGTCGCTCAATGACGGTGATGAAGTCAAAGTTGGTTGGCTGCTTACTGACAAGACAAGCAATAGCGTCATTGGCACATTCGCTTCTGAGGATGACGCCAACGATGCTTTGGAGGAATATCAGGTTGAGCACAAGGATGCCGATGTGGTTGTTGAACAGCCACTGATTGACCGCATGCGTGTACGCAAAGGTAGCGAGACCCCTCTGAGCAAGAAACTCAATGGTCTTGCAGACTGGATTACGAATGCCAGCTATGTGCTTGCGGTGATTATTGTTATTGGCCGCATGATTTGGTACTTTGTATCAAATGGCGCAGATTTCGATTCCGGTGAATATTGGGTTGAGTTAGTCAACTACTTCCTAAATACCATCATGATTGCTGTTACCTTGGTAGTGGTTGCTGTACCAGAAGGTCTTCCTATGTCTGTGACTCTGAGCCTTGCATTCAGCATGCGCAAACTCATGAAGACCAACACCCTGCCTCGCACCATGCACGCTTGCGAGACAATGGGCGCAGCCTCAGTAATCTGCACTGATAAGACTGGTACACTAACCAAAAATCAGATGGAAGTAGCAGAGGCACATCTTGCAAATGTGGACAGCAAACTGATTAGTGAGATGATTGCAGTAAATACTACTGCTAACCTCGAATTTAATGAGCAGAGCAATATCAAGGTTATTGGTAATCCTACCGAAGGTGCCCTGTTGTTGTGGCTCAATAAGAATGGCGAGAACTATCTTGACATCCGCAACAACATCAGTGTAATTGACCGTCTGCCTTTCACCACCGAAAATAAGTATATGGCTACTATCGTTGAGTCAAAGGTTCTTGGCAAGAGAGTAGTTTTTGTGAAGGGCGCTCCTGAGATTCTTATGGGTATGTCTGATGTAGATGCTGCTGAGAAGGCTAACCTTGAGAAGAAGTTGGCAGAATATCAGAACGATGCAATGCGTACTCTCGGACTGGCATATGCTGTTATTGATGAGGATGCCAATGTATTCACAGATGGAAAACTTGCCATCAGTAATCTCAAGTTTGTTGGCATATTTGCTATTCTCGATGACATCCGCGAGGGCGTAAAGGAGTCAATACAAGACTGTATGCGTGCAGGTATTGCGGTGAAAATTGTGACAGGTGATACTCCAGGTACTGCCAAGCAGATTGGCCGTAAGATTGGTCTGTGGACAGAGAACGACACAGACAAGAACATTATCACAGGTACAGAACTTGCACAAATGTCTGACAAGGAACTTGAGGAGCGTGCTATGGAACTTAAGATTATCGCTCGCGCAAGACCTATGGACAAGAAGCGTCTTGTAGAAGCACTCCAGCGCAAAGATCAGGTTGTAGCCGTTACTGGTGATGGCACCAACGATGCTCCTGCACTCAACACTGCCGACGTAGGCTTGTCTATGGGTAATGGTACAGCTGTAGCAAAGGATGCATCAGATATGATTATTCAGGATAACTCATTCAGCACCATTGCAAATGCTGTCATGTGGGGACGATCGCTCTATAAGAACATTCAGCGTTTCTTGCTGTTCCAACTCACCGTGAACGTTGCTGCATGTTTCCTTGTACTCTTCGGCGCATTCTTGGGCACAGAGTCTCCTCTTACAGTGACACAGATGCTTTGGGTGAACCTTATCATGGATACATTTGCTGCTATCGCTCTGTCAGCTCTACCTCCTCAGAAATCTGTTATGAAGGATAAGCCTCGTGACCCGAACGCCTTCATTCTTGACCACTCAATGCTCAAGAATATCTTTGGTGTGGGCGGATTCTTCTTTGTTGTGCTGCTCGTTCTGCTCATAATCTTCCAGCACACAGAAATCAATAGCCTTGCTGACCTGGCATCGTTCCACTTTGGTGACCGAAATCCAGTCTCTACCTACGAGCTCACGCTCTTGTTCTCTATCTTTGTAATGACTCACATGGGCTACATGTTCAATGCACGCGGATACAACACCGGTGGTTCAGGTTGGAACTTGAAGGGTTGTGACGGATTCTTGATAATTGCAACTGTTGTGACTCTTGGTCAGATTGCTATTGTCCAGATGCCTTTACTCAATAGTTTCTTCAATGTCCAGCCACTGTCATTGGTCGACTGGATTGCATTATTTGCGATGGGCTTCCTCGTAACAGGTGTACGTGAGGTGAAGTATTTGATCTTTAAGTAATATTTATATAGTGAAGAGTGGTAATGATTTGCCACTCTTCACTCTTAAAAAGCATATAATCACATGGCTAGCCTACAAAAATTCATAGAGGCACAAGATTCTGCTCATACTGGATATGCTACGGCATTGCAAGAGATAAAGCAAGGGCGAAAGACCTCGCATTGGATATGGTACATCTTTCCTCAGATTCAAGGACTGGGGCATAGCTACAATGCGAGGTATTATGCATTGAAAGACATTGAGGAAGCAAGGGCTTATCTTAAGAATGAGACGCTCAACCATCGTCTTAGAGAAATAACGGATGCCTTGTTGAGTCATAAAGATAAATCAGCACAAAGCATACTAGTAGGTATCGATGCCATCAAGGTTCGTTCTTGTATGACATTGTTCGATGCAATATCTCCTAACGACATCTTTAAACAGGTAATTGATACATTTTATAATGGTAAGTTAGACAGTAGAACTCTCTCAATTATCACACCCCACCAATATGAGTAATAACAATACTCGCACACTCGGAGAAGCACCATGGCTTCATGTCATTATCTCAACAGGATTTGGCACAAGCTTTTCCCCGTATGGTCCAGGAACTGCAGGTGCTATTATCGCTTTGTTGATATGGATAGGTCTTTATCTTGTTCTGTCTCCTGCAATGCTGGCTTTAACCCAAGTTTAACATAGCCCAACCGTTTCTCTTGCAGTATCAGCCAGTTAGCAATTTCAATTTGCGTTACTGTGTACTACGAAGTCGGATTTTTCTAAAAGGCATCTTCTTGTAACCCAACTTTTCGTATATATCTACCGCCACCTTTGTCGGTTCACCGCACAAACGCATTTGCACTTTCTCACCGAGGATATTCGTGCCCTCGGTGGTGACGGCTTTCTGTGTGGACATTCTTCTTACAATTTCTGTCCAAAAACAAGTTTCACCCTTGGTCTTCAACCTATAACGTATGGTATTCACGACCCAATATGACAATAGTCCAAGAAACAGGTGTGCGTCAGAGAGGCAGAGTCCTTCTGATGATAAATGGGATGTCCTCCTGACGAAGCCTTGCGGTCATAAAGCCGACATTGAGCATGATTCGACACCTCACGCGGCCTGTTAAGTCGCGGAAACTCTCCTTGATGCGATAATACTTGTCATCACATTGGAGATTTGGGTTGTATCTTGTCTCTGATATGAAGTGCATGGGGCAAAGGTACAACTTTTTTCTGAGACTTCTGTGTACTACATTTTGATTTTTGAGTATGCCAATATTGAATATCAAGCAATTATGATAAAAACATAGCCGAAAAATTATGAAAATTTCCCTAAAGTGTCAAACTTGGGTTATGGATTATGCCACAACTTCTATATTATATGACTCTTAATCATAGAGATAGAACATACGCTCCATCATGTGCCATTTCTCATCACTTGTAGCGCCTTCGCCACATTTCTGGAATTTGCCTACCACGCTCTCCCACTCTGCTTGTCGTGGGAGAGTAGCAAGTTGTGCCATAGACTTATCCCAATCGAAATCCTCTGGAGCATCCACTATCATCACCAGACGATTGCCTGAGATGTAAATCTCCATCTCTAAAATGCCTACTTGACGTATGCCGTCACGTATTTCTTTCCACTGCACTCCCTCAGAATGCAATCTGCGATACTCTCTGATAGCGGCTTCATCAGATTCCAATTCGAGCCATTGCACATAGCGCTTTGTGGCTACTGGATATTTCTTTTGCTTAAATCCTTCATTCATAAGTTAGCGAACAATTATTTTTGAATAATGTGATACGTATGTGATTGAAAAATATTTTGGCAATGAACTAATGTTCATAAACGGTTTTCTTCAAGCAAGTGATTTCCGATTATCTATCTTCTATTCACATACTGAGTCGTATAGTTTCGGATAATTGGTTATGAATGCAAAGTTATACAAAAAATGTGATTAAGCCAAGTCTTTGATTATTTTCTTGAATAGATGGTCTGGATTCTATTTGTTTTCACCAGTATTGACTCAAGTCGTTTGGTGGGGTAAGGGGACGAAATGGCTTATCACGAGAAATACAGCATTCAAATAAAGCCCCAAGACTCCATAATGACAATTTTGAGTCCAACAAGCAATTTATTGAAATAGGTGCGGAATTAAGGTTTTTTATACAAAAATTCAGAATACGGCAATTTCTATAGTTAATCCTTGTTAATTTTAAGGTTTATACAAAAAAACTTTTCAGTTGTTATCATATAATTAAAAAATATGCGTACCTTTGCACTGAGACTATTAGCCTTTCGCTCTATTTGTCGAAGTTAGACGTGTTCTTTCATGGCATTAGCAAGGTAGCCTACGCCGTGCTGAGTATGGCGGAGTCACATGATGACAAAGCAGTACAAAGTGGGCATTGGGTGGGAAAGATAGTCCAGACATAATGAAGGCGTTTACTCGACGCTGTGTTTGAGACGAACCGAAGTCTTCCAAATTTCAAAATCATGTCTTGAACGTAGCAACGGTAGATGTCCCGGGTGTGATTATATCACTCCTGCGGAGACCTTGTAAGCACGAATTGTACCTTTTCGGGCGCAATATAATTGTTTATATAGGTCTCCCAATGGTAGCGATTATTCATATCGGCGTGGGCTCTGACGTTGTCTGTTCAACATGATTAGGCAGTGGAAGAGCCTCGGTTCGTGGGACGGACAACAGGACGATCTCACGCTTTTTTATGTCCTTAACGGAGTTCTGTCTAGAGCAAAGTAAGGTCACGATATGAAAATCGCTGATAACGCATCAATAGATGATAACACCCATGGAGGCGGTGAAATCCCTCCCCGCACTGGGCTTACCCCCAATGCCCTCCCCGAAGTTCAAGAGCCAGTTTTGGCAGAGAACTCACAAACAGGGGTGTCCACCAGAAATGCACTTTTAGCAACAGGCATTGTTAAGACCAAAGCGACAGATATCCCGAAGCCACGAAGGGAGAAGAACACACCCCATTGGTATGCCTTGCGCTGTACCTACGGTAGAGAACAAGCGGCATACGACCATTTAGTTTCTAAAGGCATCACGGTCTTTTATCCCACTACTAACGTAGTTAAACTTATCAAAGGTAAACGTAAAATTGTAACTGAATCACGTTTGCCAAACATTTTCTTCGCCTTCGGTACAGAAGAACAACTCAAAAGCTTTGTTTACGACAACGTAAACCTTCCCCATCTCCGCTTTTATTATCGCCACACACATGTCGGTCGCAGAATAAACAAGACGCCACTGATAGTTCCCGACTATCAGATGGAAAGTCTAAAGATAATCTGTGCTGCAGAAGCAAGCGACATCATCGTTTCATTGACAAGCGTGCCTAATTTCCAGGCAGGCCAATTGGTTCGTGTCATAGAAGGACCATTCAAGGGAGTGATTGGAAGAGTGAAACGCTGGCAAGGTCAGCAGAGAGTTGGTATTATAATCGGTAATATGGCAACATTCGCAACCGCATATGTGCCGAGTGCGTTTTTGGAAGAAATAATTTGATTGTAGGTTACTAAAGTGAGCATTATAGCATAATAAAAAAACTGCTAATATGAAAAAAAACTTTTTTTTATTATTATCTCTTTGTTACATAATTCCTCTTGTGGGAACTTGTCTGAAAAGAGATAGAAGAGGCAACATCTACAGGAGTTGTCTTGGTGCAGAATCAAAGTTATTATGAGGTCATTCTCTCTAATGGAGAGTCCCTTTACTTTTCGGGTTTTGACGAGGAAGGTGATTTAACAGGAATAACAACGGATAAAGATTCAGTAGAATTAGTTACTAACTACGGTACAGGATTCTTTATTTCGCAAGAGGGTGAAATCTCTACAAATTTTCATGCTGTTTCAAATACTATTGCTGACAAAGAAGTTGACAAATTATTAACAAAGTAATTTCAGCTCTAAAGAAAGTGATTGGGGCAATCTATAATGATTACAACGATAAATTGAAACAGGCGCAAGCAACTTATGATTATGCTAATCAAAGTCCTGAAATTAGTTATGAAGATTTTTATAAAGTCAGAGATATTCGAGACGCAATAAAAGAGGAGACGGAAGAATATGCTCAATATTATAATGGCTTGGATGATATACGAGCAAGTGATTCTGAAATAAAGTATCGCAATGAAGTAAGCATCGCATAAAAAAGTGACCAAGAACCCGATTTGGCAATTATCCAACTTAAAAATAAGAAGACTCCAGCTGACAAGTATGTGTTCCCGAAATATGATGAAGATCCATATGAAACGTATAAATTAAAAATAAATCAAGGTGTATGAAAAAAGGATATCAAAAATTTGCTTATGGCAGCATCAGGCTAAAGATGTTTCTGTCATTCGTGAGTGTTATCATTTCCATTTCAAGCTGTACGGCAAAGTGCCCGAACAGAAATGGAGTAGATGACGACACTTATCTGATCACTGCAAAGCCTAAAAAGGTAATGCCTCCTAAATCTGTTTTGAAAAAGATTGCAAAATCTAAACTTGTCAAGGCGTATGCGATCAATGCTCTTTCCGAGGATACGATTTCCGAAAAAGTTTGCGGATTCTCCACAATCGGTGAACCAAAGACATTAACGGCATTACAAATCGGCCAATTGAAATCTGTTATTGCAAACGATTCTAACTACTTTAGAAAAGACAATGTTGTAAAGTACAGCACTTTTTTACCAGACTATGCATTTAAATTCATGAACGGCAAGGATTCCGTTGTGGTTTTTATGGACTTTCATGCAGACTTGTGGTCTTTCAGATACAAGAAGAAGGACTACATTCTTGACAATGATGTCACTTCTCAAAGGTTAAGAGTCTTTGTAGGTTCGGTATTCAACATTAAATTGAAAGACCCAAAGATGGAAAATGTTTCACAGAATGCTATTAGCGATGGAACATTCCAACGGAATGAAGTAGAAGAGACTCCGAAAAAGGACACTATGAAATATGAGAAAATTCCCTCTAACGTCGAGAAGGTGATCAGGAATGTTGATTCGGTATATTGCTATATACTTGACCCGCTTGCTGATAATAATGTAGAAAAGCGTTTAGGAAAATTTGTAATTCTACAAGAACGGTTAATAGACGGAAAAACAACATCATTGCTAACGCACAAACTTTTGAAAAAGAATAGTTTCCCAACTATTCCCTATGTCCAAAATTGCACGTTCCTTCCAGACATCGCCTTTGTGCTCTATCACAAGACTGAAAAACTTAATGTTATGTTCTCTTTTTATTGCAATGAGTGTCAGATGGTGTTAAACGACAAACTTGTATTTCAAAACGAGTGCGGCAACATACAATCAGACATCATAGCATTGGCAAAGAGAGTATATCCTAAAGACAAGTATTTACGAACAATTAGCAAAAAGTAAAAGTATGAAAAAGATTCTATTAACATTTCTGGGGTTCTGCTTTTCGGCCATTCTTACAGCCCAGACTATGCACACAATGTTATTTGTAAATGAGAGTGAGCCTGAGCGCGAAATTGACAGAACCCAGGATAGTAAAAACATGCAACGGTTCTTTTCAGACATCGCCCGTAATCTTAACTATAGGAACAGTATGCATAACCACACAGGTGCTGAGTTCACGACTGCCTACATAGACCGTGAAATAGATAATTTAAATGTAGGCCGTAATGATGTTGTCGTTTTCTATTATAGCGGTCACGGTGCCAACTTGAGAAACGACAAATGGCCAACATTGGACTTATTAGATAAGCCATATTGGTCTTCAAGAATTCTGGCAAGACTGAATACGAAGTGCGCCAATGCAAAACTTGTATTGTTTATAACAGATTGCTGTAACTCTTATATAAATAGTGGTATAACGCCAACAAGTTCTTTCAATCCTGTTGATGATAACAATGTCGTAAAACTATTTACTGGCTTCAAAGGAAAGAAAAAGGTGATAATAACAGCAGCGAAGCCTGGTCAGTCATCAGTCAGTGATTTAAGATATGGTGCATGGTTCGGAATTTCATTTAGACAAGCTGTCAAGGAGAATACATCCAACGACTCTTCAAATCCGACGTGGGAAAAAGTGATGCAAGATGCAAGGAGGCTAACCCTGCATTATACTCGTGGCGACCATCAGCACGAGCCCCAATGGAGCATTGAACAGAGCGCAGACCCATTTGATGACTAACTAACAGCCATATGAATATGAAGAAATTATATAGTCTTGTTATTTTATCCTTTTTTTTGATGGGAAGGGTTTATGCCGATGTGAGTGGTGGCACGATACATTTCGTTGTGTTTGCAGACACGGAAGACTCAAATGTTGGTTCTTCATGCAATCAGACATTGAAATATCTCAAAGGCAATCTGCTGGTAAAACTTCGCCGATACATGGACGATAAAGATGTGAAATCTTACATTTATGAGGGTAGCGGCAATTTCACTCGCACAAAGCTCAACTCTACGTTGTCATCTTTGTCTACTTCTTCTAATGATGTAATCTTCTTTTACTATACTGGTCATGGTTTCAATGACGGAACGAATGATTACCCAACACTGACACTTGGAAAAGATGGAGAAGACCTGAGCTATAGGAAGAAGGATTTGTTGGATGTCTATAATTCATTGCGTGGAAAGCCCCATCGACTTCTGGTAGTTATGGCTGAAGCATGTAACAAACAGGCATCAGGTGTTACTATTTCTGATAATTCACCATTCGAGGATGACAGCAATAACTTCAAAACGCTGTTTTCCGCTTCTGGTGATTTCATGATTAGTTCAAGTATGAAAAGACAGGCATCGTATTCAAAAGCGGATAATATGGGTATATTCTCCAGTTCTTTTGCTGATGCAATGTCAGAGCTAATGGCAAGCAAAGCGTCAAGTTCTGTAAGTTGGTCCTCTCTTCTTGATATGATATCAGAAAAAACCGTCAAGAAAGCCAACAAACTGAAAATCAATCAAAACCCTCAATGGCTACAAGGTGCTTATTCTGCTGGTACGTCAAGCATATACAGACTTCCTTCAACAGTAACAAAGCCCACGACATCCACAACTACCACAACTACTGGTTATACTCCATATAGACGACACAATAAGCCGTTTAATTCCCCTGATGAGCCAAAGATTATTGGTTTGTCATTAGGATATGTAACAAAACAATGGTCAATGAGTCAAGATGGGGTTGTCGAAAACATGGGATATTGGGAAGACAAGAAGCATTTAACTGGTATTCAAGCTGGTATAAGAATTGAACCCCAATTCAAGTATGGCTTTGCTTTAAACACAGGCCTATATTATGAATACTATTTCTCGAATACTGATGATGCAGTTATAAATGACGAGTATAATAGGCCTATCAGCATGCCCTTGGAAAAATTAGACTTCATGTTTTACTCATACTCCTTAAAAATATTTATTGAAAAGACTTGCATATCCAATCTTCCATGGTAATATACAAAGTACTCAGCAATAGACGAAATAAATTGTCTG
>OQVQ01000309.1_pt1 | contig 23701 bp, 18 predicted proteins | sample 1691491 | NCBI WGS metagenome assembly OQVQ01 (sample SAMN03418252, study PRJEB22391) | human gut metagenome | biome: human-gut; feature: organic feature; material: feces | host: Homo sapiens | place: Tanzania | collected 2013-01
TTATTTTGCAAAGAGTTTGGGCCCGATTGTTTCTATGTTTGTCGCGTTTATTTTCTTTGGCTGGATTGGAACATCGTCTACGGTTCGCGCGCAGTTTTACCGCTTTAAGGGGCAGGATTATGTTCTTGCGAGCCGTACGCTTGGTGCAGGAGATGCGCGGCTTATTTTCAGGCATATTCTTCCCAACTCAATTGGCTTTATTATTACGGCAAGTGTTTTGAGTATTCCGGCGGTTATTTTCAGCGAGGCGAATCTTACTTATCTTGGTATTGTTAACCTGCAGTCCGATACAATGACAAGTGTTGGCACTATGCTGAACTCTGCGCAGTCGGCACTTTCGCAGCACCCGCACTGTGTGTTTTTTCCGGCAGCGTTTATTTCTGTTCTTCTTATTTGCTTCAATGAATTTGGAAACGGTCTTCGCGATGCGTTTAATCCTTCTTTGAGAGGTGCCGCCGGTGAGTGAACTTGAAATACAGAATCTTGCGGTTTCGTTCAAAACAGGACAGGATACAGTCAAAGCAGTACGCAATATTAATCTTACTCTTAACAAGGGCGAAACTCTGGCGATTGTTGGTGAGAGCGGTTCGGGCAAATCGGTTACTGCAAAATCTGTTCTGGGCATTCTGAGCGCAAATGCATTTGTCGAAAGTGGAAAAATTCTGTTTGACGGCAAAGACCTTCTGTCACTTAGCGAAAGTGAATTGTGCAAAATCCGCGGTAAACGCATTACGATGGTGTTCCAGGACCCGATGTCGTCACTTGATCCTATTGTCAAAGTAGGGCCGCAGCTTACAGAAGCCGCAATTCTTAACGGAAGAGCCAACAGGCGCGGCGCTTTGAAAAGAGTGCGTGCGGGTTTGGCTGCGGTTAAAAAACAGTGCAAAACTTTGGAAAACTCTGCGGAACTTTTGAAAGAGTTTGCTTTGTTTAAAAAACAAATCCGCGCCGGATGCAGACAGTTTTCGCGCCTGTTTTGCGCCAGTCCTGAAAAAGAATTTAACCTTAGCAATATAGATGCGCTGCCTGATTTTTTTGTACGCGAAAAAATTCCTGCGGGCATTAAGAAAATTCTTGGCCAGGAAGGGCAGCGCTGTTTGTTGGGGGACGCGGTTCAGTCTGTGTACAAAATTACAGCAAAGAAGGCTTATTTTCGCGCAATTTCCATAATGAAAGAAGTGGGAATTCCTGAAGCCGAAAAAAGATTCAACCAGTATCCTTTTGAATTTTCGGGCGGAATGAGGCAGCGTATTGTAATTGCCATTGCCGTTGCCGCAAACCCCGAAGTGCTTGTATGCGATGAACCTACAACTGCACTTGACGTAACAATTCAGGCTCAGATTCTTGAACTTATAAAAAAACTCAAGCGCGAGCGGAATATGAGCGTAATTTTTATTACACACGATCTTGGTGTTGTGGCAAATGTTGCAGACCGAATTGCCGTAATGTACGCAGGTAAAATTGTGGAATACGGAACGACAGAAGATATTTTTTATCACCCGGCGCATCCTTATACATGGGCATTGCTTTCTTCTGTTCCCGACCTTGAGTCAAAGGGACGGCTGCTTTCTATTCCGGGAACTCCGCCAGACATGCGCAATCCTCCGGCCGGTGACGCTTTTGCCGCGCGCAATGCTTATGCCCTTAAAATAGATTTTGAACGCGAGCCGCCGATGTTTAAGATTTCTGACACGCACGGAGCGGCAACCTGGCTTTTGCATCCAGACGCGCCCAAAGTACAAATGCCGCAGATTATCAGTGACAGAATAGCGCGCATGAAGGAGACACGCCATGCAGAATAATTCTGATGATGTTTCACAATTTGTTTCACAGCCACAGCCTTCTTTGCCGCCGCAGTCACAGCAGTCGACGCAGTCACAACAGTCGCCGCAGGCACAGCCACTTTTGCGTGTGGAACATTTGCGCCAGTATTTTAACGCGGGCAGCAGAAGTAAAATTTTTCGTGCAGTAGATGACGTTAGTTTTGACATAGCACGCGGTGAAGTTTTTGGTCTTGTAGGAGAAAGCGGTTGCGGCAAGACAACGACCGGGCGCTCTATTATCCATTTGTACAAAATTACCGGCGGAAACATTTACTTTGAAGGCCACCGCATTAATGCCGGTACCTGGGAATATGAGCAGAAAATTCGCGAAGCACGCTTTCAGAAAAATCCTGACATGAAAGAAATAATTGCCCGTGAAAAAGAAAAAATTCGGCAGGCGCGCAGTGTTGCAAACAGTACAAAATTTGAACCGCGCATTCAGATGATTTTTCAGGACCCGGCGACTTCTCTTGACCCCAGAATGACTGTAGGCGAAATTATAGCAGAAGGTCTTCTGGTGCGCGGTGAACGTGACAGAAATGCAGTTATGCAAAAGGTGAGCCGTGTTCTTGACCGCGTGGGGCTTTTGCCTGAATATGCCGAACGCTACCCGCATGAGTTTTCTGGCGGTCAGAGGCAGAGAATAGGCATTGCGCGCGCCCTTGTTATGGAACCGCAGCTTATTATTGCCGACGAGCCTGTAAGTGCGCTTGATGTTTCTGTAAAGGCACAAATAATCAATTTGCTCAATGATTTGCGCCATGACCTTGGACTTTCAGTTCTTTTTATTGCGCACGATCTTTCTGTAGTAAAATATTTTTGTGACAGAATTGCCGTTATGTACCGCGGAAAAATTCTTGAAACAGCAGGCTCTGATGCACTTTTTGCAAACCCGCAGCATCCTTATACGCGCTCTCTCATAAGTGCAGTTCCCTTACCCGATCCTGTTTACGAAAGAAGCCGGCAGCGCATTGTATACGAAGCAGAATGCAGTGCGCAAACAGACACTGGCGGCGGTGTACTTTGAAAAAAACATTTTCTTCTTTTACAAAAACATTCATCCTTTGTATTCCCGCCGCCACCTTACTTGCGCTGGGTGTCGTTTTATATGAACGCGCGCACAATGCTTCTTTTGGGGCTGCACGTCTTTTTAGTGACGGAACTTTTGTTTCGGGAATAATTTTATTTTGTCTGGGCGCGCTTGGTGTTGCTTCGGGAGCCGGGGCTTTTCTTGCGTTAAGCTATGGTTTTTCAAAACTTGCCGGCAGACTGTGCAGACCAAAAAATATTGCGGTTTCAGAAAAAGAAACATATTTTGACTACTGTTCGCGAAAAAAAGCAGTGCGCAAAACCAGTGGCACTTCGTTTTCATTTGCTGCTTTACTTGCAGCGGGTATTCTGTTTATTGCAGTTTCTGTAATTGCGGCTTTTGTACATTAACAAAATACACTAACAAAGTGTACATTGACAGATTACGGTGGTTTAGATAAATTGAAACTATGATAGAAACGTGTTCAATTTTGAACGGGACGGTTGAATTTGTTTTTTGTCCTGCCGACTACAAAGAACTCGAAAACTTTAAGCTTCGTGATGTGTATATCTTCGGAACCTTTACTGCCTGGCAAAAGACAGACGATTTTAAGCTTGAAAAAAAAGACGCTTCGGGCAGCAAGTGGACTCTTGTAAAAAAAGCCTCAGAAGTTTGTGTTCCGGGGAATTCCGGTTTTCCTGAATTCAAGTTTATTGCAACAGCCGAAAACAAAGAAATAGTTGCAGACATTTATCTGAATGCACCGGATGAAAACCGCGGAATAAAGTTTCTTTCAAACAACATTATTCCCGAAGAACCTTTTGATGCAGAGGCTGTTATAAATGACGAGGCATTTGCTCTTAATGTAAAATCGCTTGAAGAATTTAATCTTTCTTCAGAACAGGAACGTGCCGAAATAAGCAATGTACGCAAAGTTCCGGGGACAACATGTCTTTGGCGCGGCTATCATCCTTATAAAAAATCGCGTGCACTTTTGGACACAGAAGAAACCAGAATCCGCATTGTAAACGAAATGCTCGAAAAAAACGGTGTTAAGTCTGTCATAACTTTGTGCGGCGAAGAAAAACCCGAAGAGGTACTTGAAGAAAAAATCTATCCTTACATGAAAAAAATCCAGGATGCAGGCGGCCAGCTTTTTGTAGATACTTCTTACGAAACCGTTTACTTTGATTCTACAAGTGAAGAATATGCGCTTACGGTACAAAAAATCGTGCGTTTTATAAACAGCCATCCGAGCGCATACTACATTCACTGCAGACTTGGCTCTGACAGAACCGGAACAATGAGTGCAGTTCTTGCGGCTTTGTGCGGCGCTTCATGGAAAGAAATTGCGGCAGACTATGAGCGCACACGTTTTATGGGAATACAGGAATTCCGTAGTGCGCGGCTTCTTGCATATTCACTGTCGCGTCTGCTGGGAGAAGATGTTTCACGGTGTTCCACGCTGCAAAAAAAGACTGCCTCTTATTTCATAAAAGGCGGCTGGCTTACCGAAAGCGAAATAAACACTCTTGTAAAAAAACTGACAGCAAAGTAAAAAGCGCAGTTAATTAAAGCGCAGGAATTTATTTAAATAACAAGCCCGAGCGGGAAGACGCAACTTCTACAAAGATAAATCTTAACGAAAGTTAAAATGCGCGAAGGAGCACGGGGAAGGCCGAAATGACTTGATTTTTTGCTGTCGCGAAGCGACAAACGATAGTTTCCTTGCAAAAATCACGTCAAGGGCCATATGGCCCGGTTTTGGACTTCAACGGGCGACTGGGAGCATTTTAACACTCGCTGGCCCTTATCTGACTAAACTGCGTCCTCCCACGCGTGCTACGTTTTTTTCAGAACTTAAATTCGCTCATGTGATTGTTTAGTTCGTTAACGCCGGCAGAGTTCCTTGAAACATTTATCTTTGTAGTCGACATCTTTGTATTGACATCATTGAGCTTGGCCTGAATATCATCAATCTTTTTGTTTATTTCATTTGTTTCCTGGTTCAAATGCTGCATTTCAACTGCAATCTGTTCCCCACCCTGAAGCATTTCTGCCGATCCGTTGCGTACAGAATTCGTAGAATCAGTAATAAGACCAATTCCCTGAAGAATCTGCTTGTTGCCTTCAGTCTGTTCAGACATAGCATTTGAAATAACAGATTCCTGATGCTTTACTTTCTGCGCAAGTTCATTAATAACGGCAAACTGTTTCTGGACAGTTTCTGAATTTTCTGCAACCTGCGTAATAAGCTGCGACAGTGATTTCAAATCTTTTTCAATAGATTTTGACTGGTTTGTAGTAAGATCCGCAAGTTTACGTATTTCTTCAGCAACAACCGCAAAACCTTTTCCGGCATCTCCTGCATGTGCTGCTTCAATAGTTGCATTCATAGAAAGAAGGCTTGTCTGGCTTGCAATATCCTGAATAATTTTACTTGCATCAAGAAGAAGTGAAGACTTTGACAGAACATCCTTAGCCATGTCTGATGCAACCTGAACTTTTTTCATTCCGCTGTCAGTGGCAGTTTCGAGGTCGTTAACAGACTCATTGTTTTTGTGAAGAATATTTGTAACGCCTTCAACATTTGCAACCATCTCTTCAATAGCCGCCGATGACTGTGTAATAGCCGAAGTCTGGTTTTCAATCTCACCGTTAAGCTTGCGTATATTTTCAATAATTTGGTCGATTGTTTTATTTGTTTCTTCGACACTTGCAATCTGGTTTATCATGTCATTTTTGATAGAATCAGAAATTGAGTCTGCTTCAGAAAGTTTATTTTCAGATTCGTTTATGTTGTTTTCAAGCTGATTTGAAATCGTGAGTGTAGAAGAAACATTTTTGCTTACGTCAGAAAGAATAGTTTTTACTTCATTAAAGGCATGGTTCAGGTTGTTTGTAAGAAGACCGAATTCATTTCTTGTAATAACAGGAATATTTTCTTTTGTGTAGTCTTTGTGTGCAAGCGCGCGGATTACATCGTTTAATGCATTAAGGTTTCGCGTAATGTCATGCGTGTTTGTTATTGTAGTAATTGCAATTGCCACAAGCGAGTGGAATTGAACAAAGCCCAGAACATACAATAAGTTATTTATAGTCTTCTGATGTGCAATTCCCGGAACAGAGAAAAATCCGTTCAGCAAAAGGAAAGAACCCACCATGTTTAGTGTGATAAAAACTATAAATCTTTCTTTAATTGAACTTGTTTTGTTTTTCTTGTCAAACTTAAGCCATGTTACTTCTTTTTCCAGCTGTGAATTGTAAAGCGTGTAAAAGGCAATGCTGTAAAGGGCAATGAATCCCAAATAGATGAGTGTAAGTGGAATATAAGCCTTTGTATTTCCGAATGATTCAAATTGCAGGTGTCTTGAATGTATTGAACCTGCAATCGAAAGCGGAATCATTACCGAAAGAACAATATTATAAAGGAAGATAAATTTGCGTGACATTGTGAGCGTCTGGTTGCAGTAATCGTTTGTTTCCTGGCTTCCGTCAAATGTCATGAGTTTTCTTTTCAAATATTTGTCAAATAAAACAGGAACTGCAAGTGCAAGTAAATGTGCTATAAGACATGGCGGATAAGTGAGTGACAAAAGAACTTCCTGTGCCGTTAAAATTTTTGCAGGTATCATTACAAGCGGTGCAAATGCAAACGGAACAACGGAAATGCAGATAAGAAATATGCTGCTTTTGCTGAAACTCAACACAGGCTTTTCTTGAACAGTCTGATCAGAAATGGACATTATATTCCTCCAAATTAATGAACGTAATCAACGACAATTTTACATTACTTTTTCGGATAAACAATTTGTAATATATATATGTTAAAAGTGTATGTCAATAAATTTTGAAATAGTTCTGTACTGTGGCTGTACTAAAAATTTGTTAATCTACAAGTCGCCTGTATATATAAATAAGTTAGTTGTGAAACAACTGAAGTTTTCAAAACAACTCTATTTGAGCCCCTTTGAAATACGTTTTTCGGGCAAAAACAGGCCTTTTTCTTGTTGACTTATAACGCTATGGATAGTATACTGTATAAACACCGTCTACTAGATATAGCGGTTTTTAGTCTATAATTATACATATTATAACTAGATAGGGACTTTCCTGAATGCGGCCTTACGCGGGGTTGCTTAGGGAAAGTCCTTTTAATCGGTTTTAATATGTGTAATTTTATTGCAAAAGTTTATTCAAATTTTATAAATAGTGATAGGGGAAGTTCAATGAAGATCATTAAGAGAAGCGGCGCCGAAGTTATTTTTGACAGGAACAAGATTTCCAATGCTATTGAAAAAGCAAACAATCAGGTCAAAGAAGAGGACCGTCTCTCACAGGATCAGATAGAATCCATTGTAGATGACATAGAAATTGAATGTCACAGGGAAGGTCATGCCCTTAACGTAGAAGATATTCAGGATCTGGTCGAAACAGGCATTATGCAGAACGGCGCGTACAATGTTGCAAAGCTTTACATAACATACCGCTACCGCCACCAGCTTATGCGCAAGGAAAACACTACTGACCAGCAGATAATGAGCCTTCTTGAAGAAAACAACGAAGAAGTCAAACAGGAAAATTCAAACAAAAACCCGACTGTTGTTTCTGTTCAGCGTGATTATATGGCAGGTGAAGTAAGCAAGGACATTACACGCCGCTTTCTTTTGGACCAGGACATACGCCAGGCTCACGACGAAGGTATAATTCACTTTCACGATGCTGACTATTTTGCCCAGCACATGCACAACTGCGACCTTGTTAACCTCGAAGACATGCTTCAGAACGGCACTGTCATAAGTGGAACAAAAATTGACCGCCCGCATTCTTTTTCTACAGCATGCAATATTGCCACGCAGATTATTGCACAGGTAGCAAGCTGCCAGTACGGCGGACAGAGCATAACCCTTGCACACCTGGCTCCTTTTGTAGACGTGAGCCGCCGTAAGATAAAGTCAGAAATTTCAAACATGATCTGCACAACCGGGCTTCAGGTAAATGACGACCAGTTCAACTACATGGTCGAGCAGCGTGTTAAGGACGAAATCAAGCGCGGTGTCCAGACAATCCAGTACCAGGTTATTACACTTATGACCACCAACGGACAGGCTCCGTTTGTTACTGTATTCATGTATCTTAACGAAGCAAAGAGCGAGCAGGAAAAAACAGATCTTGCCCTTATTATAGAAGAAGTTTTAAAGCAGCGTTACCAGGGCGTAAAAAACGAAAAGGGTGCATGGATTACACCGGCATTCCCCAAACTCATTTATGTACTTGAAGATGACAATGTAGAGCCTGACTCAAAGTATTATTATCTTTCTGAACTTGCAGCAAAGTGTACCGCACGCCGCATGGTTCCGGATTATATCTCAGAAAAAAAGATGCTCGAACTTAAGGACGGCAACTGCTACCCCTGCATGGGATGCCGCTCTTTCCTTACAGTTTATCATGATGAAAACGGAAAGCCCAAGTTCTACGGTCGCTTTAACCAGGGTGTCGTAACACTTAACCTTGTAGATGTTGCTTGTTCTTCGGGCGGTGACATGACAAAATTCTGGCAGATAATGAAAGAGCGCCTTGACCTTTGCCACCGTGCACTCAGAATACGCCACGAGCGTCTTTTGGGAACCAAGTCAGATGCCGCACCAATTTTGTGGCAGAACGGTGCACTTGCCAGACTGCAGAAGGGAGAAACAATAGACAAACTTTTGTACAACGGCTATTCAACAATTTCACTTGGATACGCGGGACTTTGCGAGTGTGTCCGTTACATGACAGGAAAATCGCACACAGATCCTTCTGCCAAACCGTTTGCACTTGATGTAATGCACGCGCTTAATGACGCCTGCAAAAAGTGGAAGGAAGAAGAGCATATTGACTATTCAGTCTACGGAACTCCTCTCGAAAGCACTACATACAAATTTGCAAAGTGCCTTAAGAGACGCTTTGGTGTAATAACCGGAGTTACCGACAAAAATTACATTACCAACAGTTACCACGTTAATGTTACAGAAAAAATCGATGCGTTTACAAAACTTACATTTGAGTCACAGTTCCAGGAACTTTCACCGGGCGGTGCGGTAAGTTATGTAGAAGTTCCCAATATGGAAAACAATATTCCGGCTGTAATGGCGCTTTTAAAGCACATTTACAATAACATCATGTATGCCGAACTCAATACAAAAAGCGACTATTGCCAGAAGTGCGGCTACACCGGCGAGATTCAGATTGTAACAGACAAAGACGGAAAACTTGTGTGGGAATGCCCCAACTGTAAAAATCACGATCAGGCTACAATGAATGTTGCGCGCAGAACATGCGGTTACATCGGAACACAGTACTGGAATCAGGGACGCACGCAGGAAATCAAAGAGCGCGTTCTGCACCTTTAGTTTTTGTCCGGGCATAAAATGAATTACGGTGAAATAAAAAAAACAGATATTGCAAACGGCGACGGCGTAAGAGTTACACTTTTTGTGTCGGGCTGCCGTGTGCATTGTCCCGGATGTTTTAACAAACAGACATGGGACTTCTGCTATGGCAATACGTTTACACAGCAGACAGAAGAAGAAATTCTTTGTGCCCTTAAGCCGGACTACATCAGCGGTCTTACTGTCTTGGGCGGTGAACCGTTCGAGAGTGAAAATCAGGCTGAACTCGCACCGTTTTTAGAAAAAGTGCGCGCGGCTTTTCCTGACAAAACAATCTGGTGTTACACAGGCTACAATTACGATACAGACATAAAAAATCCGGAAGGAAAAAAACACACGCCTTTTACAGACAGAATGCTTTCGTGTATAGACGTGCTTGTTGACGGGCCGTTCATTGCAGAACAAAAAGATATATCGCTCAAGTTCCGGGGCTCCAAAAACCAGCGCATAATTAACCTGAAGGAAAAAGCAAATGACTGACTGTTCCGTATATTTCAAGAGCCTGGTTGAACAGGACAATACTGCAATTGTAATCTGCGACTTGAACCACACAATAATTTACATGAACCCGTCTGCTATTTTGAATTATAAAAAATACGGCGGAACAGCTCTTTTGGGAAAGTCTCTGCTTGCATGCCACAATGAAAATTCCGCAGTGATGATAGAAAAAGTTGTGCAGTGGTTTTCTGAATCTGCAAACAACAACCGCGTACACACAGCTTACAATGAAAAACAAAACAAAGACATTTACATGATTGCGTTAAGGGACGACGCCAAAAACTTAATAGGCTATTACGAAAAGCACGAGTACCGCAACAAAGACACATCCCCTTTCTACGAAATATAGGCTTTTAATCACCGATGATGGCTGTACATCAAATTTGTCTTACCTGAAATAAACAATCTTGAAATTCCCTGCGAGAGTGAAGCCGGCTTTTGTGTAACTGCGGATTGCGCTGGACAATATAACAAGTGTTACGAGAACGGTGGCTATACACCACCGCATTTTTAAGAAAGCCCTTTTCCGTTACGAAGAAAGAATCAGAAAACACGGACAATCAATCTTCAAAAAGAAACAAAACCCCTTTAAAAACAAAAGAACCGCCCTTTGCATCTAAGAGCGGTTCAATTTAAAGATTTCATCTTTAATCTTTTTCCTTAATCTTTCAATTGCTTTAACAATCTTGAGTTCCATTTCAATTTCTAAGGGAGTCAAGCCAGTATCTATAATTTACTAATTTAATTGAAGATGTCGGTTAAAGTACATGCATAGTAAAATCCTTTTCTAAAAAAGCTTTGATAAATCTATCTTTTGGAATAAGAAATAGAATCCAGTCTTATCTTCAGTTCGCTTGACGGCACGAAAAGAATGCGGGCATTTTTGATGTCAGTAGCTGACACGTCCTTTTCAAGTTCGTGGCCTAAGCTGCTAAAGGAGAAAGGCGGAATCTTCCGAAGTCACCCATTTTGATTGAGTGCCCCTCTTCCAGGTATCCGGGAAGGATATCAAGGAAACTTTCCAAAACGGCAGAAATATCGGCAGGGGTGAGTGTACAGGTCTTTGAAATGTCCTGTGCAACCTTGCGTAATGTTACGTCCTCCGTGTAAGACGGTGCGGCGTAAAACTTCTTCTGGGAGCGATCCAATGGATTCTCCCTCTGTGTTGTGGTGTATAACATAAGTCATACCCTCCATAAATGTTGGTTAAGGCTATAAGCGCCTCCTTGTAAGTTTGGGCGTTTACAGCCCGAACCGTTAAAATAATATTTCAAACAGGCAACACCTGTTTGCAGGATTCTTTAAACCTGACAGGCAACAAAATCCCTACTTATAAAATACAAAAATTCCCCTAAATCTGCAAATTTTTAGCCAAAATTTATGTAAAATTTTTTGCTCTTCCGACTTCTCACTGGCAAAGGTTCCCTTCCTCACTGGGAAACACGGCCTTTCTCACTGAGAAAAAATCTGTAGCCAGTGCGGAGAGAGACGGTTCTAAGTGAGAAACGGGGCATAAGCAGTGAGGATAAAAAGATTTCCCAAGAGTGACGTTATTTTGCATCGTCATATCATATAATAAAAACAGTTGTATAGGTATGACTTAAGAAAAAATCAAAAAACAGGGGCAACGACTCCCTTTAAAGACGGTTTTGTGCTATAAAATTAGATTGAGGTTTTTGTTTATGTTTGAACAGGAGAATTTTGAGGAAGAAAAGTATGAACCTTGTGCAACATGGGTTCGAGAACAAATTGATGCAGGAAAACCATTTTCATATATAAACTCTTTAGGCGGTGAATCAACAGATATTGCAGGGCTTGCAAAAAGACTTAAAGAAAAAGTGAATGAAGAAGGTTGGCCGGATTCAATAAAAACTATAGACACATGGTCAGATTTTCTGCTTTATTACAAAAAACGCTTTCTTCCTGTTCAAATTACAAAAGGCGGTTCTGTAATCGGTATAGATGAAAAAGGTTCTCTTGAGCATTCTTTTGAAATACCTCAGTCTGGAATTTCAACTTGGCAGGAACTTAGGAAGGCTCTTTCACTTAAGATGGGTGCCCAATCAATAGCAAACTTAGAAAATAGCAGTATTTGGGCATTAAACCATATTCACAATGAAACAAGAGACAGGGGAACTGTAAAAGGGCTTGTAACAGGAAGCGTCCAATCTGGAAAAACTGCAAATATGGAAGCCTTAATAAGTATGGCAGCAGATTATGGGTGGAACTTCTTTATTATTCTGTCAGGTACAATCGACAATTTAAGAAAGCAAACTCAAAAACGTTTTGCCAAAGATTTGAAAAATACTCTTCAAATCGCTTGGAAAGTAATAGACTTTACAAAAGACGACAAAAAGTATTCTGCAAGTGAAATGATTTTAGGCGGAAAAGACGATAAAACAATTTCTAATCGTTATCTTACGGTATGCTTAAAAAACAAGGCTAGACTTGAGCGTCTGACTGACTGGCTTTACAGTGATATAGCAAGAGCAAGAAAACTTCGTGTAATTGTTATTGATGATGAAGCAGACCAGGCAAGCATCAATACTTGTAAAATTACTCCAGATGAATTACAAAACCGTTGCGCTATTAACCGAATGATTACAAACCTTGTAAACGGAAAACTAAGTGACGGTAAAGAACCTCCTGTAAAATTGCAAGCCATGAACTATATTGCCTATACAGCCACCCCTTATGCTAATGTACTGAATGAAGCTGGTAAAGACTCTCTTTATCCTAAAAATTTTATCTGTACTCTTCCAGAATCAACAGAATACTTCGGTGCAAAAATCATATTTGGAAACGATGAAAGAGAGCTTGACGGATTACCAATTGTAAGAGAATTAAAACCTGAAGAAAAAAAGCAAATGACGGATGTTGAAAAAGGTCTTGAGAAAAACTTTCCTTTGAGCTTTAAGAAATCCGTTGCATGGTTTTTGTGTTCTTGTGCCGTACTTCGCCTTCGTAAATTCAAAAAGCCTTTAAGTATGCTTATACATACAGCTTCTATTCAGGCAAGACATTTTATCGTTTATCAAGTTCTTTCTGAATGGCTAAAAAGTTCTGAAATACTTGATATTTGTAAAAGCGAGTACGAAGAAGAAAAAGACTCTTTTGAAAAGCAAGATATTGTAAATGTTAATCCTGACTATGCGTTCTTAGATACAATAGAAACAAATAATCCTTCATTTGAAGAAATTAAACCTGAAATTGTATCAATGCTAAAAGAAATTACTAATATCCTGATGAATGAGGAAAAAGAAGTAAAATGGTCGCAGGGAATAAATCTATGTGTTGATAACTGCGCAGCAAACAAGTGGGCAGATGAAGGTACATATTTAAGAGTCATTTATCCTGATGATGAGGAACTGGAAAAAATGGAAAAAGCTCCTGTCTTTATTGTGGTAGGTGGCAACACTCTTTCGAGAGGTCTGACAATAGAAGGTCTGTGCTGTTCATATTTTACAAGAGAGTCAAATCTAGCAGATACTTTAATGCAGATGGCACGTTGGTTTGGTTATCGTAAAGGTTACGAACTCTTTCAAAGAATATGGATGACGAACAGTAATCTGCTTAAATATAAAGCACTGACTAAGATAGATATGGATATGAAAGACGAGGTTCAGAACTTTATGGACAAAGGGCTTTCTCCGTCTAAGTTCGGTCCTAAGATTCGTAATGTACCGGAAATTGCAAAATTCCGTATTACATCAAAAAATAAAAGTCAGAGTGCAATATTTGAAGACTTCGATTTTAGCGGTGACACTTACGAAACAACAAACTTTGATGACGGAGATTTTCTGAAAAAGAATTTTGAAATTGCCAAGAACTTTATCAATAAAATTCAAAATACTGTATCTGCAGAAAAATCTTGGAATGGAAATGCTTTTGTTTGGAATGAAATTTCTTATTCCATAATAAAAAATGACTTTTTAGGAAAATACAAAATTTCAACAAATGATTCAATGTTTGATAATATGCCCTATTTTTCACAGTGGATGGACGAATCAAATAAGGATAATAAGTTCTTAAAATGGAATGTTGCAATTGTAAACGGAGAAAATCAAGATACATTTAATTTTGGTGGTGGAATATTAAATAAAAGTATTTCTCGTACAAGGAAGAAGAACACATCTTGGATTGATATTGGTTCTTTGCGTTCTGGTCCTGATGCACTTTGTGACGTTAATTTGAAGAAACTTGATAAAGATCAAGAAGAAGAATTCAATAAAACAATAAAGACAAAAAAAGGTCTGGCAGCGAAGAGACAATTGTTTAATCTTGAAGACACTCCGTTGCTTCTTTTATATAGAATTGCCAAAAAAGGCGGAGTTGTATCACAGCGCTCTAAAAACACAAGAGTACCTATGGATGCTAAATATGACATAATTGGTATAAGTATTATTGTTCCAGGAAAAAACATAGGTGGAAACCATGCCAAAAGACTAACAATAAAAATGAATAACAATAAGGAAGACGAAGAAGATGTTGAATAAATATATATTGCCACCTGGCTATGCAAATGTATTTGGTCATTTAGTTCTCGAAGGTCTACAAAACAACAATATGCCTACTCTGGATTTACTTGTCCGGGAAGCTATACAGAATAGTTCAGACGCATCAATTAAACAAAAATCAAAGCTTGTAAATGTAAACTTTTCCTACGGAACATTTTATCCCGAAGATTTCAATAATGAACTTGAAGGAATCTCAAAAGTTCTAAATAAAAGATATCAAACTGAAAAAGCTGATTATCTGGAAATTAGGGATAAGTCAATGGGATTAACCGGTCCGACTTCCATTTTCCAAGTTACTAATGGCAAAAACAGAGGAAATTATTTTAAACTTGTTTTTGATACAGGGAAAAAGCAGACAGAAGAAGACAGCGGCGGTAGCTGGGGGTTTGGTAAAAGTGTTTATTATAGAACTGGTATCGGCATTGTAATCTTTTATTCACAAATAGAGACTGAACCTGGCAAATATGAATCACGCCTTATTGTTTGTCTTGTAGAAGATGAAGAAGATCCAAAGTCTATCTTAAATACTGCAAAAGAAAAAAATCCGGTCGGAAGAGCTTGGTGGGGGAAAAGTAAAGGCAGTGGTTCCAATAGTGAAATATTACCTATCTCAGATAAAAAAACAATCAGTAAGATACTTAGAATATTTCATCTATCACCTTTCGATGAGGACGAAACAGGGACATCAATTATTATTCCCTATATTGATAAACAAAAATTACTTGATGAGGTTTATACAGAAGATGATGAAGATTCTTCTTTAACAGAAAAGAAACAAAGAGATTCTGTAAAATCCTCAATAGAGGAATATACAAAGTTCTCTATATTAAAATGGTATGCACCAAGAATTAACAATACATATCTTTTAAAAATCAATTCTGACTCAAAAAAAATAATTGCAAAAGTAAATGATACAGCTGTTCATCTCTCATTCAAAAAATATAAGTTGTTTATTCTAGTTCAGGAACTTTATAATACAGCATTATCCGCATTAAGCCCTGATAAAGAGAAGTTTACACCAGATGTTTTTCAGAATATTTATTGCAAAGAAATTCTAATTCTTGCTAATAAAATAAAGGACGGAAAAGCAGGATTTGTATCTTATATAAAAACTGACTCCTCATATTTTGGGATAAAACCAAACATTCTTTTGGGAGTTGAAAGTCACAGCAATGACAATATAGTAGCTTTCGCTCGCAATATCGGAATGATAATTGACTATAAAACATCTAACGAGTGGAACATAGATTATAAAGATACAGAAGATGAGAATAAATTTCTTATCGTATTCTTCTTACCGGATTGTAAAAACACATTAAAACCTTCAGGACAAGAACTTGGTACTTATTTAAAAGAATGTGAAAAATCCGACCACTTAGACTGGAAAGACACGACTTCGCAATCAGTAATAAAAAGTATACAAAGAAAACTTAAGAGTGTTGTAAAAAGTACATATACTGATACTCAAACAGAAAGTACGGACGGAAGTGCCAGCCGTTTATCTGGTTTCCTTGGGAAAAGACTGTTGCCAAACATTGCGTTCGGTAAGAAACCTGTTCCATCAACTGGCGGTTCAGGTGGAGGAAGCGGCAATGGCGGTAAAACAACATTTGTTAATTATGAAATAGAATCTGCATCAATAATTGACGACGCTTTAACTCTGGAAGTTACAGCAAAATTCAAGAATGCAGGAAAAAAAGCAACATTTGAGGTTTTTGTACAAACAGAAGACAAGCGTATTGATTTGAAAAAATGGATAAATGACATAGGAAATGAAGTTCCTTATCCATTCAGTATAAAGGAAGCTAAACTTACTGTTTGTGGTAATAACGGTCAAGACGAAGATTTATTCTCTGTAAATGTTTCCGATACAATGCCTGAAGCTGAAAATGATTTTACGAAAGCGAAACTTATAGGTGATATGGATATATTAAACAGTATCATTATTGAAAACAACAATCCAAATGAAACTGTAAAAATGACGCTAAAAATACAGACTTCTGACAGAAAATATTCTTGCGACATTGGTTGTGTAGATTAAAGGCGGATAAAATGGATAATTTATTTTTTTACAACACTCTTACAGATAAAATAAAAGAAAACAGCGCATTAAAGGCAGAAGATTATTATTTTTCTTATACATTTAAGGGTTCTGACTATCCTCTTGATATAACAAAGAGAAATGGCGTCATATTACTTAAAGACAGCACAGATTTTTGGAAAATTGAGACATCAGGTCTAAATATAGAAAGAACAATTCTGATTGAATATCCTGATGCATTAAAAGGAAAAGAAGGTATTGCCCCCGCTAATTCAGAACTTAATATCTGCACAATATGGACATGTCCATCATTGAAGCAGACTGGCTATATTCTTCCATCGGTTACAAGAGAATCAACAGGCTGGTCATTTTCTTTTAAGCATAGTTTCCCGGAAGGTGAAGTAAAAGGCTCTTTAGAACTAAAAACCATTTTTTATCTTTCAAAAGTATCTCCTACTCCGACAAAAGATGAAGATGTTTTAATGAATGAGGCTGGAGTAACATTGGGAACTATTGATGAAGCAGAAATCCAGTTTGATAACAATTTTTACGACTTTCCGATAAAAGAAATATCAGATTCTAAAGTTCCTCTATGGTGGCTTGAATTGAACAATTGGGAAGATCCTACTTCAGATATGTTTGATGACTCAACAGTATGTATCTATTTAAATACAGCTAACCCAGCCTGTCCAAATATCTCAGCAACTACTAAAAACAATCAGGATATGTTAATTGAAATACTAACCGAAACATATTTAATGATTTTCTTGAAACTCAAAGAAATGGATTACTTGGAAGATACTAAGAAAAACATCAACCTAGAACAAGGCAGCATTTCTTCATTTATGTATTATTTCATGAACAGTTGTTTTGAACCGTTGGATTTTAATTCCATCGATAAGTTGCAGCTGACAATAAGAAAAAATATAGAATTTATGCTAAAAGGCGGTAATTAACATGAGCTTTGATAATACATTGACAAAACAAGATGCTGAAAAATGGACACATGAAGTAGGAAAAAAAACAGATGCCGAGTTTTCAAATTTTACCGCAAACTGGTCTAATTCTATAAATGAATACTTAAAAGACAAACCAGAATATTTAAAATTAAGAGAAAAAATTGTTAAGGTTTTTCAAAGTAAAGAGTCTATAAAAGACAAAGTTAAACGTAGTTATGAACAAGACATGTATGTTGGATTATCTCTATATGAAAGTTTAAGCTTTCCAACAATAACTGCAAGTAATGATGATGTTTGGAGATATCTTTCATGCAAAGTTTTTCCAGACATAACCTATAAGCGTTATCCTAAGCCAGGACCTGATGATGAACGTTTGAACAGCAAAAGGTTTTATTCTCATACAAGAAGAATTTGGGTAAAAACTCTTTGGTGGTTTGTACATCTTTCATGGCAAAACGATTTTGAAAAAACAGAAAAAGTCCTCAAAGAAATGTCTACAGATTCTATAAGTCAGTTGATAGAAAGAACAGGACGTGGTTATAGACTTCCGCTTTATAGGGAAATGGTAAAGCAGTATTCAGAAGATGCAAAAAAATCCTCTGATGACTGGAAACGCATTACAACTTTAAATAATGTTAAATGCCGAACTATAGAACCAGCTTTGACAGAAAATAAAGAAAAAGGCTATGTCTCAAAATTGATTGACGAATTAAAAATCAGGAAATAAGAAAATGATAAAAGATGAAATCAAAACTCTTTGGAGTAGATTACCTAAAAACAGCACCGCAACTATAAAAAGCCTTGTTGATATAGGCTATAAAACATGGGCTTTACGTTTTGAAAACTCTTATGGAGTTGCAATACCAGTAGACAGCAAAATTGAAATAGCAGAAGATTTCTCTGGTGCAAAGTTCTTTACTGGTACAATAACCGTAAAAGAAAATGAAAAACAATCATCGACTTATGTATTAATTCTCGCAGCAGAATCACCTGATTATATAATGCCATTTTCTGCATTATGTGAAGAATTTGTTTCTCCTGGTACTGACGGTACTTTTCGCAAATCTATAACTGAAAAACCTGAAATATGGTGGAAACAATGGAAAGAACTTTTGGGAAACAAAAATACTGATGAAAGGACTTACGCAACATTAGGAGAACTTATAACATACAAATACCTTCTTAAAAGCGGAGCAAAAGTTGTTTGGAACGGCCCTGAAGCAGCTACATATGATTTGGACTGTTCAGATTATTATTGTGAAGTAAAATCCTCAACAGCTCGAAATAAACGGCAAATAACTCTAAGCAATCTTTTTCAACTTACTCCACCTAACGGTAAAAAACTCTTTTTAGTTTTTTGTCAGTTTGAAGAATCTCAAAAAGGAATAAGCATAAATTCAGTACTTGAGGAACTTGTTTTATTGGGATGTGACAGAAATGGCATTGAAGACAAACTACAAAAAGTAGGCTTGCAAAAAGGAAAGTCTTCACGCAACAACCAATATATAATTCACAGTGTTAATAAATATGTTGTTGATGAAAACTTTCCTGCAATAAGAGAATCTTCTTTTCTAAATGGTACTCTTCCAAAGGGTGTTATCAGCTTAACCTATGTTGTCTCACTAGATTCAATTACAGGTGAAAATATAACAGAAAAGGTTGAGTAAAAATTATGTATTATAAAACAATTGATTTATGTGCCGGAATCGGAGGAATCAGAAAAGGTTTTGAGATGACTGGTAAATTTAAAAATGTTCTCTCTGCTGAAATTGATAAATATGCATGTAAGACATACGAGCATTTATTCGGTGATAATCCGTATAATGACTTAACTTCAAAAGAATTCAAGGAACGTGTAAAAGAAACAAAATATCATGTTCTTTTAGCAGGCTTTCCCTGTCAGCCGTTCAGCCGTTCTGGTTTAGAATTGGGATTTGAAGACAAGACTAAAGGAACAATTTTCTTTGATATAGCAGAAATATTAAAAGCCACCAAACCAAGAGCTTTTTTACTCGAAAATGTAGCCAATATCATTTCTCATGATAAGAATAAAACTATTCAAACAATTATAGAAACTCTTGATAAAGAATTAAATTATCAGGTAATCGGAGTAACCCATAAAGAAGACGGTAGCCTACTTTATAATAGAACTTCATTTGTAAGGAATACAAAAGATTTTGGTTTACCGCAAAATAGACCTCGAGCCTATTTTATTGGCTTTAGCAGAGACTTTTTCAGTGATAAAAAGATTAAAAAAATTACAGAAAAACAACTGCCAAAACAAACTGATTCTCAGCCTATTTTTAAAACTGTTTCTGATGTTTTAGAAAAAAAAGTTGCTCCATATTATTATCTTTCTTCTGGATATTTGGAAACATTAAAAAAACATAAACAAAGAGAGCATCAAAAAGGAAACGGTTTTGGATATTGTGTGGTTAATTCTGAAAGTCATGAATCAAAACTTGCAAATACAATAATGGCAACTGGAGGTTCCGGAAAGGAAAGAAACCTAATTTATCAACCTGTAAAAGATTATTTGGATATGCCGTTAAAGGGAAAATATTCAAATTTGAATAAAGATGGAATAAGAATGATGACTCCAACAGAATGGGGACGATTGCAAGGTTTTATCGGCTACGGATTTTTAGAGAATGGAAAGGAAACTTTTTCATTTCCAGAAGGAGTTGCCAGAGGTCAGCAATATAAACAGTTTGGAAACTCAGTTTCCATTCCTGTTATAAAATGTCTTGCAGATTTTATGCTTGAATGTTTTGATTTAATGAAATAATCATGGATAAAATTACAAAAGAGAAGCGTTCATGGAACATGTCTCAAGTTCATTCAAAAGACACAAAACCTGAGCAGGGAATTCGTTCCGCACTACATAAAATAGGCTTCCGTTTCCGAAAGAATGACAGCAGACTTCCAGGTAAGCCGGACATAGTTCTGCCCCACTACAGAACAGTCATTTTTGTAAACGGATGTTTCTGGCACGGACATGACGGATGTAAGTATTTTGTTATTCCTAAAACAAATACGGAGTTTTGGCAAAACAAAATAAACCGCAACAGGGAAAGAGACAAAGCCGAAATAAAACAGCTTTTGGACGAAGGCTGGCGAGTCGGGATAGTTTGGGAATGTTCTATAACAGGAAAGAAAAGATCGGAAAAGATAAAAAACATTTCCGAGAAGATTTCCTTATGGATAGAAGAAGGCTTTGAAGAGAGATTCATAGAGTTTTGAAAGCCCTCTGTTTTTCTTTGAAAGTCTGTGGTATTATGAAAACGAAAAGAAGGATAGAAGAAAGCTGGTTGCTTCGGAGAAATCGGGAGCATGTAACTCAGTTTTCGTGCGGATAAAACCAGCCGTGAGCGGCCGCCCTGCGGGTTTTTGCTTCGAAAAAAAGTTTTACAGCACAAAACAACGTTATTATAATAATATATATATAATTAAGGAGAGTATAAAAAATCCGTCAGAATGGTGCCGGCTTTTTTAACTCAAAGTTCGCGTTGCGAACTTTATAGATTGAACTGCGTTTTTCACTTTGTTGCAAAACGCACTGAATTATCTATCGGATTGTTTCAACAATCTGATAGATAATTCATATGAGAGTATAAAATGAAAAAACTATTTCTTGCATTAATTATTCTGCTTTCGCTTTTTGCATTTACCGGGTGTCCAACGAATGAAGATCTTGCAATCGATTATATTTATACAGTCAATATAAAAATCAATGTAGAAAATAAATCAAATAATCAGGCTGAATTGAACCTTATTCCGGTTTTGCTGGACGAGGAAAATACTTGGGCAGAATTTTTCTGGGTATCTGACGGAGAAACTCATTCTGTAATAAAAGAAAATAAAATTGTAAATGAAAATGAGTCAACAGAAATTTTACTTAAATCATTGTATGAAGTACCTGTAAAAGAATCTTTTCTTCTTAACATTAACGGAGAAAATGGAAAAAACTTTTTGGGTTATAATAAAGAAGTTCCTTTTGCGGAACTATGATACTAAACGGCAAGTGGAATAGATGTGATGGACTCGGGGGCAGTACCCGACGCCTCCACCAAAGACCAACGGGGGCGACACAGATTCGACATGCATAGTAAAGATTTGACCTTGTATTCGGCATGGTACCACCGTTATCGGACTAAAAAAAATAAATGCAAATGATAATTTTGCACCGATGGCTATGGCCGCTTAATGGCGTCTAAGGCTGTCAATTAATCCTTGGGCTATTTGTACGCCCAAGTGGGGTTTGGAATGCGCCCAGCAACAGAGAGCATTCCACTTTCAAATAATAAGTAATAAAAAAAAGAAAGCACTCCTTCCGGCGTGCTTTCTCCTTTTTTATTTTGAGGATTAATTAGCGCTATCAAACCCATCAAAAGTGGCTACATCGTTGTTATCAATACCTTGTGTGGCATAGGTCACAACATAATCGGCTACGGCGATAATTCCTAAGCCCATGGCCAAAGCGGCTAACCATTTCCAGTTGATTTTTCCACCAATAATTCCCCCAACGGCGATGGCAATCAGCCCAAAAGCTCCTGTCACATAAATGACAATACGGGTGTTGGAAAAGATGTTTGCCAAGGTATTAACAGCCGCTTGGAAAGGGTTGCTGGATCCAGTATTCGTTTGCGCCAAAGCGTCAAAAGCAAATAAGCCCACGGCCAAAACAAGGGCCATCATGGCGAAGTATTTTAAAGATTTCATTTTTTTCTCCTTTTATAAAAGTTTATCTTTAATTTTGGTTTCCTTTTGGGAATATTTACCCAAGAATACCTCGAGTTATTCTTTCAATTCCCTTTAATTCTACCAATGTGGTTGGCGTTCAACCAACCATACGAACTATCATAAACATTTTGCTTTTATTGTCCAGTTTTTTTCATCTGTTTTGGGGGATTTCTTTGTTTTGTTAATCTTTTGTTAATTTTTTTAAGGGGGATTTTTCTTTCAACTTGACATTAAAGACAAAATTCATAATGTATCAAACGGGGTCGGGTAATGGGGACCTCAACTGCGTTTTTGGGCGGAATCCGAATTGACCTTTATCCGTTTGCAATCTGTCTCTGTTTCCAAAGATTGACTTTTGGACCCTTTTGGGGTATAATAAAAACATGATGAAACCTGAACTTCTTGCCCCCGCTGGCGATATTGAGGCGGGCTATGCGGCCCTTTATTATGGGGCTGATGCTGTTTATTTGGGGCTGCGGTCTTTTTCTGCCCGTGCGGGGGCCACGAACTTTTCCCCCGAAGAATTAGATGAGTTTTCGGCCTATGCTCATTCTTTGAATAAAAAAGTCTATATTACCTTAAATACCTTGATTCAGGAAAAAGAGCTCCCCGAAGTGCTGCGGGTGCTAGATGTGTGTTCGGCCTGTCATGTAGATGGGCTGATTGTCCAAGATTTTGGGGTGGTGCGTCTGGTGAAAGAGTGTTATCCTGATTTGGTTTTACATGCCAGCACGCAAATGGCCGTTCATAATAAGCAAGGCGCGTTGGCCCTTCAAAAAATGGGATTTCAACGGGTGGTGTTGGCCCGTGAATTGACCTTAAAAGAAATCCAAGAAATTGCGGCGCTTCCGGGGTTGGAAACGGAGGTCTTTATTCATGGAGCTTTGTGCTATGCATACAGTGGCCTATGCTTGTTTTCTTCTATGACGACAGGGCGCAGTGCCAATCGTGGCAAATGTGCTTATCCTTGTCGGGCTTTGTTTGAAGGAATGAATAAAAAAGCCCACTTCTTTTCCATGAAAGATATGGCGTTGCAAGAGGATATTTTAAAACTGCCTGTTGTCTCTTTAAAGATAGAGGGGCGCAAGAAAAAGGCCCTCTATGTGGCGGCGGTGGTGGATTATTATCGTCATATTTTGGACGATAAAAAAGCGGATTTAACCCGTCAAGAACATATCCAACAAATCTTTTCCCGCCCTTGGACAAAGTTCCATTTTTGGGGCAAAGGGCAAGATGTGATTGATCCTGATTTTGTGGGACATCGGGGATTGTTGATTGGAAAGACGGACGCCCTTATCAATCGCCGTTTAAGTTTTCTGACCACGCATGATTTGGCCCGTTTTGATGGATTACAAATTGATGTGCCTGGAATTGAAAAACCAATCGGCTTTTCGGTGCAAGAATTGACCGTGAATCAAAAAAATGTTTTTCAAGCAAAAGCCCCTCAACGGGTTCAAGTGTTGGTCCCCCCTCATACGCCTTTTATCCCCAAAGGGTGCCCTATTTATTTGGCGTCTAGTTCAGCGGTGAAAGGGGCCTATGATTACCATCGTCCCAAACCAAATGAATTTAAAAACAGGATACCTGTCCCCGTTTTTATTACCTTGACTAAAGACAAAGTTCAAGCCGTTTCAGGGGAAAAACAAGTGGAAATAAAGG
>OQVQ01000315.1_pt1 | contig 23442 bp, 21 predicted proteins | sample 1691491 | NCBI WGS metagenome assembly OQVQ01 (sample SAMN03418252, study PRJEB22391) | human gut metagenome | biome: human-gut; feature: organic feature; material: feces | host: Homo sapiens | place: Tanzania | collected 2013-01
ACCTGCATAAGCTTGAGCATCTTTTATTAAATCCGTTACTCGTGAAGTCAAATCTTTATCATCAACCGTCACATAGATAATTCTGCATTCATGTAGGAATGATAATAGCGTATCATTTATTTGCTCAATCAAAGAAAGAAGGCGTTTAGAGGAATGTTTGTCATACAAAGTATACAGCAAAACTCCTTGTTGCTCATTCAACTTCTCAGTAAGATACAAAATTTTCAACAAACGTTCCGTCCGTTGATTTATAAAGTCATGTCTGCGTTGTTTTTCAAACGAGATTTCATTCTTTACTGTTTCAATCTGTGATGTTATCTCCTTAATATCTTCTTTTGTTGCGATATTTTCACCTTTTTTTGATTCGTATTGAATATCACGAACATCTTTTTTTTTGAGCAGCATTTTTCCCCTTTTGTGAAAAATACTGTTCAATATATTTAAATATAAAAGGATAGCAAATCGCTATTATTAATAAAATTATGTCCATATACGTTTATTTTTTATATATTGGCCAAAACAAATCCTGTATCTCAACATTCAAATATTTGGCAATCTCCACCAATGTCTCGACATTCGGCTGTATGGTGTTTGTACACCACTTTGAGACGGTTGCAGGGTCTTTACCCAATTGTTCAGCGAGCCATTTGTTGGTTCGTTTCTTTTCAGCCAGGACGACCTTTAGCCTGTTTATATCTTTACTCATATTTGCGTATAATTATTTGGAAAGTACAAAAGTAGTGATTTCCTGTTAGAATAACGAATAAAGGTGTTGAATTATTATGTAAGATAGTGATATTTGTATTATATAGATGACGTATATATCAATTTATAGAATATGTGAGCTAATCTACCTGACTATAGTTTGTCATTTGGTGACTCATAAAATGGGCGATGTCAAGTGAAATGCAATGAAATCATGAGAAATACGGATGAAAACAACATAAACTTTGCCAACCACAACAAATTAGCGACGAATTATGTTGGCAAAATGTTGGCAATTTTATAAAAGTAAAAATCCTAACTGCTCATATTCAAGCAGTTAGGATTTTCTTCGGTGCGCCTGATAGGACTCGAACCTACACGTCGCGAAACACCAGATCCTAAGTCTGGCGCGTCTACCAATTTCGCCACAGGCGCAAAAGCGATTGCAAAGGTATGAATAATATTTTGAAATAACGAAGAAATTGCGATATTTTTTTGTTTTTACCCTTTTACCTTTTTACTTTTTTACCTTTTTATCTTTTTACCTTTTTGGGATAAGCGACGCAGCCGAGCTGCGACGAACGCAACCCCAAACCCACTTTTACCTTTTTACTCTTTTACCTCTCCCTCGCTGCTTCGATGATAGTGTCGATGCCTTTGCTGAAGTCGGCATCGGTGAGCGAGACTTTGATGTCGGGCTCAATGCCAAACTCTGTAGACTGCTTGTTGGCATCAAACATAGGGCAAGCAGAGAAGCGCACAATCCAACCGTTCGGCAGTTCGCTTGAATAAGGCATACCTGCACCTCCGCCTGTTTTGTCGCCTACGATGGTGACGTTAGGACATTGGCGCATATACATCACAAACTCGTTGGCAGCACTATAAACGGCTCTATTGGTGAGCACGCACACTTGTTTTTGCCATCTTATGCCCTTGGCTGGCTTTAGATATTGCGGTTCGAGCGATGAGAATGCGTTGTGGGCTTTGCCCGTTTTGTGTTGCATGTAGCCAACAAGGATTTTCTCGTTTGTAAACCTTGCCGCCAGCTCTTGTGCACTCGTCAGCAGTCCGCCGCCATTATCGCGAATGTCGATGATGAGCTTTTGGCATGGAGCAAGATAATAGAGAATGTTGTCAAGATTGCCGGCACCAATGCCATAAGCAAACGACGGCATACGGATGTAGCCGGTGTTATCGTCGAGAATACGGTATTTCATGCCCGAAGTGATGCGATAGTCGGTGCCGAGATATTTCGAGATTAGGGTGTCGGAATAGTTGGAAGGATAGTCTTCGTGCCATTTCCAATAGCGTGCCACATCGAATGGCGAATATAGATTCACGTGACCATCTTGCAGTTCGCCAAGCATATTGCCCAACACCTCGAACAGCTGCGACGTGGTGATGTCGCCAGCCACCTGTGGCTTGTATTTAGCATGAATGGCATTCCAGTCCACATACTTATAGTCGAAGAAGCAATAGTGCTCGTCGATGATTTTCCATAAGGCTTCGAAATTGCCCGATGGAGAATCCGTGTATTCATCCTCGTCGATACACGACGACAGCGACGGGATAATGGCTGCGAGAGCTATGAAGAAAAAGAATAGATGCTTTTTCATAGATTGTGAACTGAGAATTTGCGGGTGAAGCCAAGCACGAAGGCGTGGGTGTAGGTGTGAGCTTTGATGTTGTTGACCTTAGACTGACGAATGTCGCCAAGGTAGCCTATGCGTAGGGTGGTGCGACCAAATGTTGCATCTATTGCAAGCATCTGGCGCAAGGACGGAGCGTTGACAGGATGAGTGAATACCACGTTGTGGTCGTAGTTGCCACGATTGAAAATCTCGTAGTACGACTGTCCGTAGTTGGGCGAAAACATAAAGCCCATGAGCGGAATGCCAACCTCGTATGAAGCCTTTAGCGGCATGGAACCAATCGTGAAGCTATAGTCGGCAGAGGCTGTTGGCGTGATGGCAAACTGCAACTTAGCTTGCGCAGGATTGTTGCCACCATGAGTGTTGTAGAGAACACCCAACGTAGCATCGGCAGCAGCGCCAGCAGCAATGTGCAAACGCTTTTGGCATAAGTGCCAATTATACAAATATCCGTATTGGAAATTGTAGATGCCCTCCATCTCGCCACCATTTCCCGAGCGAGTGTCTGCCCACGCAATGAATCCCTGATGAAGGATTAGTCGCGACCAGCGCGACTGCGGACGCTTGGATATGGTGTGAGAAACGAAGCGCACTTCGGTGCCTCGATATTTCTCTTGCGATAGATAAGTGTCGAGGATTTCTGTAGAGCCAATGCCGAGCATGGTAGAACGCTCTATGGTTCTACCTTCGCAGGGCTGCTCTACACTTCTGTCTTCGCCAACCTGCTGCTGACCATAAGCCAGCGAGGCTACGAGACACAGCAATATAGTTATTATTCGCATTTACTCGTCGGGGAATAGATTTAGCTGACCTGTTATCTCGTCAATCACCTGCTGCTGAGTTTTGCCAGCATCAGGGTCGAGGTTCTCGTCCTCTTCGTCGGCATCAGCATCTTCGCCCTCTCCCTCTGCAGGAGCCTCAGGGAAACGAGTAGGTTCAAGTTCCTCAATCTTGTCGATATTGAATGTAGATATTCGCTTACCCTTAGCCTTGAAACCCTTGACAGCGATAAAGCTGTCGACATCAATCTCGAGCGCAGGACGCACAGCGTCTACGCCACCGAATGTAACTTGCAGACGTGGATAAACAACATCGGTGAGCAATATTGGTTTGCTGTTCACATTGTCGCCAAGATAGTTTTGATGCTTCTTGATAGCCTCCATGAGGAATCGCTTGACATAAGGATAGCCCTCGTTGTCGGCATCGTAGAGCACAGCCGTCCATACCTTGTGAGGTTCCCACTTCTCAATACGCTGAATGTTTGTTTCGTAGTGGTTGTTGGCATCGAAGTTGGTGATATAGAATTCGCCATTGTCGAGCACCACGAGTATGGAGTCGCCATCCCAGAATTCTCCAAGCAGATTACCGTGTTCCTCGTAGTTGATGCGGTTAACATCCGGGTCGAACCACACTTTGCGTCCGCCCAGGGTGCTATGGCCATGGCTCTTCAGTCCGATGCGGTGAATGCTCTTCTTGGTGAGCAGGTTGCCACGCGAAGCACGTCCCTTGATAAGTACTTCCGAGAAGTCTTTTTCGAGGAATATGTTTTGCTTCTTCTTCGTGGTGTCTATGTCGAGCGTCACCTTGATGAGCTCTGCCTCGCCATTAGGGTTGGCGGTGAAATAGATTACGCGCGAACCAGGAGTACCCATCGTCAGGTCGTATTCCTTGTCGCGAGTGATGCTTGTCACGTTGAATCGCTTGATGTAATAGAATCCCTTCTTTCCATCACGATACACGGCATTATATGTGGTTCGCTTATCGTTGCGCTTAAACACCTGTACATGCATCACGTTTTTGCCTACGAATATCTTGTCAGCCACCTTTATCACCTTATATTTACCATCCTTATAGAACAGTATGATGTCGTCGATATCGGAGCAGTTGCACACATATTCATCCTTCTTCAAGCCCGTGCCCACGAAGCCCTCTTGGCGGTTGATATAAAGCTTTTCGTTAGCCTCTACCACCTTGGTAGCCTCTATGGTGTCAAACGAGCGTATCTCTGTCAGGCGAGGATGATCCTTACCATATTTATCAAGTATAAACTTAAACCAGTTGATGGTTACATCAGTCATGTGAGCCAAGTCGTGGTCGATGCCCTTTATCTCGTCTTTTATGCGAGCAATGAGTTCGTCAGCCTTATCCTTATTGAACTTCAAGATTCGCTGCATCTTAATCTCCATGAGTCGGAGAATATCGTCGCGAGTAACCTCACGCACAAAACTTGGTTTAAACGGAGTAAGCTTCTCATCGATGAAAGCCACAGCCTCGTCCATGCTCTTAGCCTGCTCAAATCGGCGCTCCTTATACATGCGCTCCTCGATAAATATCTTTTCGAGCGAAGAGAAGAAGAGCTGCTCCATGAGTTCGCCGCGACGTATTTGTAGTTCTTTGCGCAGCAGTCCCATTGTGCAGTCGGTAGAATGGCGAAGCACATCGCTAACAGTCAAGAACTGCGGTTTGTTGTCTTCGATGACACAGCAGTTAGGCGAAATGTTAATCTCGCAATCAGAGAAAGCATAGAGAGCGTCGAGAGTCTTGTCCGACGATACTCCAGGAGCGAGATGCACCTGAATCTCAACCTCAGCCGACGTCATGTCGTCAACCTTCTTAACCTTTATCTTTCCCTTTTCAACAGCCTTCAGAATAGACTCTTTCAGGGTGTCGGCAGTTTTACCGAAAGGCAGGTCGCGGATAACGAGAGTCTTGTTGTCCAGCTTCTCAATCTTTGCTCTCACCTTCAGCACACCGCCACGCTGACCGTCGTTGTATCTACTAACGTCGATAGAACCGCCAGTAGGGAAGTCTGGATAGAGCGTAAATGGTTCGCCCTTTAGGTAGGCAATGGCAGCCTCGCAGATTTCGCAGAAGTTGTGAGGCAGAATCTTTGAGCTCAAACCTACGGCAATACCCTCAGCACCTTGCGCCAACAGCAATGGAAATTTCACAGGGAGCGCAATCGGCTCCTTGTTACGGCCATCATAAGACATCTGCCAATTAGTTGTCTTAGGATTAAAAACGGTGTCGAGTGCAAACTTGGACAGTCGCGCCTCAATATATCGAGGAGCGGCAGCACGGTCGCCAGTAAGTATGTTTCCCCAGTTTCCCTGAGTGTCGATGAGCAGATTCTTCTGTCCCAGCTGCACCAAGGCGTCGCCAATAGAAGCATCGCCATGAGGGTGGAACTGCATGGTGTGACCCACGATGTTAGCCACCTTGTTGTAGCGTCCGTCGTCCATACGCTTCATAGAGTGCAAGATACGGCGCTGCACAGGCTTCAAACCATCCTCGATACTTGGCACCGCACGTTCAAGAATAACGTACGAAGCATAGTCGAGAAACCAGTTTTGATACATGCCACTAAGATGGTGAACGGCAGAAGCATCAAACCTGTTCACAGGCTTGTAGTCAGAATGCTGTTCCGTGGTCTCGTTCACGTTGTCGTTTTCTATTGTTCCCTCGTCTTTGATATTGTCGTCCATATTGCTGTTGGTAATTTCAAAGTTACAGTCATTTTCCCACCTCACGAATCAACAGAGCGTGATTAGGAAAATTAACATTATCGGCAAAAGTACATAAAAAAAATGATATGACAAACAGATTATAAAGTTTTCACACCTTATATTATCGCTATTCGGATAAAAAAATGTATCTTTGCAGCCAAATACGTAATCAAATATATATTATGGCACAACAAGAAGATGTATTTAAGAAAATTATAAGCCATTGCAAAGAGTATGGCTTTGTATTTCCAAGTAGCGAGATTTATGATGGTCTTGCAGCCGTTTACGACTACGGACAGAACGGTGTAGAATTGAAGAACAATATCAAGCAATATTGGTGGAAGAGCATGGTGCTTCTACATGAGAATATCGTAGGTATCGACTCAGCCATCTTTATGCACCCGACAATATGGAAGGCCAGCGGCCACGTTGACGCATTCAACGACCCTCTCATCGACAACCGCGACTCTAAGAAGCGCTATCGTGCCGATGTATTGATCGAGGATCAGATAGCAAAATACGATGAGAAGATTCAGAAGGAAGTTGCTAAGGCACGCAAGCGCTTTGGCGATTCGTTCGACGAAGAGAAATATATGGAAACCAGCGAGCGCGTCAAGGAGACTAAGGCTAAGCGCGATGCTCTTCACCAGCGCTATACTGAGGCTATGCAGGGTCCAGACCTTGAGGCTTTGAAGCAGATTATCCTTGACGAAGAAATCGTTGACCCTATCAGCGGTACAAAGAATTGGACCGACGTTCGTCAGTTCAACCTTATGTTCTCTACCGAGATGGGAGCAAGTGCTGACGCTTCTATGAAGGTCTACTTGCGTCCAGAGACAGCACAGGGTATCTTTGTCAACTACCTTAACGTTCAGAAGACTGGCCGTATGAAGATTCCTTTCGGAATTGCTCAGATTGGTAAGGCTTTCCGCAACGAGATTGTAGCTCGTCAGTTTATTTTCCGTATGCGCGAGTTCGAGCAGATGGAGATGCAGTTCTTCGTTAAGCCAGGCACAGAGCTTGAATGGTTCCCTAAGTGGAAGCAGACTCGTATGGCATGGCACCAGGCTCTCGGCTTCGGTGCAGAGAACTATCGTTTCCACGATCACGAGAAGTTGGCTCACTATGCTAACGCAGCTACCGACATCGAGTTCAAGATGCCATTCGGATTCAAGGAAGTGGAGGGTATTCACAGCCGTACCAACTTCGACCTCTCTCAGCATGAGAAGTTCTCTGGCAAGAGCATCAAATACTTCGATCCTCAGACCAACGAGAGCTACACTCCATACGTTATCGAGACCTCTATCGGTGTTGACCGTATGTTCCTCTCTATCATGTGCCACGCATACGATGAGGAGAAGCTCGAGAATGGCGAAACACGCGTAGTATTGAAGTTGCCAGCAGCTCTTGCTCCTGTCAAGCTTGCCGTAATGCCATTGGTAAAGAAAGACGGTCTGCCAGAGAAGGCTCGCGAGATTATCAACGACTTGAAGTTCCACTTCAACTGCCAGTACGACGAGAAGGACTCTATCGGAAAGCGCTATCGTCGTCAGGATGCCATCGGTACTCCATTCTGCGTAACCGTAGACCACGACACATTGAACGACAACTGCGTAACTCTCCGCTATCGTGACACCATGAAGCAGGAGCGTGTAGCTATCTCTGAACTCAACTCTATCATCGAGGATCAGGTTAGCATCGCAAGCTTGCTCAAGAAGTTGCAATAATAAACATATATGAAGCATTACACATTATTATATATAATGGCAGCCATGATGTCGCTGTTCTTGTTGCCTTCGTGCAGCGAGAGCGACGACACCGTGGAAGAATATCCTAACTGGAAAGCCACCAACGAGGCTTATTGGAACAATCTCTATACTACTACAGAGACTGCCATAGCCAATGGCGACGACAGCTGGAAGATACTGCGCAAATGGTCGCTCGAAGACTCTCTGAAGGTCGACAACTCCAACTTCGTTGTGGTGCATGTCGATAAGCAGGGTACTGGCGCACCCCTTACCAACAACACCGATTCGGCTGTTGTCTACTACGAGGGTCGCCTGTTGCCATCTGTATCTTATCCTTCAGGCTATGTTTTCGATTCCAAGATGCCTCCTACTCAGCTTCCTGTAACATTCTATACAGGCTCGTTGGTAGATGGTTTCACCACAGCATTGCTAAATATGCACAAGGGCGATTCGTGGACAGTCTACATGCCTTACCAATTAGGCTATGGCACCACAGGTAGCAGCAGTATTCCTGGATATTCTGTTCTGACATTCAAGATACAGCTCGTAGACTTCAAATAACCACTCCTGAAGTCTTCATATAAATTCATAAGTAAGAATTCAAAATCCAAGGTCTATAGCTTGGGTTTTGAATTCTTGTTTTGTTATAAAATTCCCTATTATCCCTAATCTGATAGTTTTAACTCTTAATACCATTTCTCCGTGCGCAAGAGCGAAGCATTATTGGCAAAGATACGCGGTCAGCAAGAAATGACACGCAAAGAGATGTTCAACCTCATCGTAGAGTTGAGCATACCATCGATATTAGCCCAAATCACCACCGTAATGATGTTTTTCATCGATGCCGCCATGGTAGGCCATCTTGGCACCAAGGCGTCGGCGGCAATAGGACTTGTGGAATCGTCGACATGGCTTTGCGGTAGCATCAACTCTGCTGTAGCCATGGGATTCTCCGTACAGGTGGCTCATTTCATAGGCTCCAACGACTTTGTCAAAGCTCGCGAAGTGTTCCGCCATGGCATTCGCTTTGCCCTGATATTCTCCACTATTGTTGCCCTTGTCGGCATCAGCATAAGCGGTCGTCTGCCTTATTGGCTTGGTGGCGACGCCTCTATAGCAGGCGGCGCTTCCATGTATTTCATGATCTTCATGATGGCAATACCGGCATTCCAGATGTCGAGCCTTTCTGCCAACATGCTGAAATGCTCAGGCAATATGCGCATACCAAGCATGGTGAGCATCTTGGTGTGCTTGCTCGATGTGGTGTTCAACTATATTTTCATCTATCTCCTCGACCTTGGAGTCTGTGGCGCAGCCATAGGCACAGCCATAGCCATTTCTATTGGAGCCATAATTTCGTCATGGTTTGCCATGGTGCGCAGCTCCATGCTCTCGCTTGTTGGGCGAGGCGAACACTTCCGCTATGTCTCCACCTATCTTCGTAATGCCATGGGCATTTCGGCTCCTATGGCTTTCCAAGGCATCTTGATGGGAATAGCCCAAGTTGTCAGCACCATGATAGTGGCACCGTTAGGCAACATAGCCATTGCTGCCAACACCTTTGCCATAACCGTCGAGAGCCTTTGCTACATGCCAGGCTATGGCATTGGCGAAGCAGCCACCACGCTCGTTGGTCAAAGCATCGGAGCCGGACGTCGCAACCTCTGTCGCTCCTTTGCCGCAATGTCTATAAGTTCTGGTATGGTGGTCATGGCGTTGATGGGAGTCATTATGTATGTCTTTGCTCCCGAGATGATGGGCTTGCTCACCCCTGTTGCCGACATCAAAGCCAACGGAGCAGCGGCATTGCGAATCGAAGCCTTTGCCGAACCGCTCTTCGCTGCCTCTATCATCGGCTATAGTGTATGTGTGGGAGCTGGCGACACCAAGGTTCCTGCCTTGATGAATCTCTTCTCTATGTGGATGGTGCGCCTCTCGCTTGCCGCCCTGCTTGCTCCAAGCTATGGACTGCAAGGAGTGTGGTTTGCCATGGCTTGCGAACTTGCCTTCCGTGGCTTAATCTTCATTTGGCGAGTGTGGAGGAAAATATAAAGTTTGCAACATTATTTCTATCTTTTACTGAATATATTTGTCGAAATGTAGTTTTTATCTTATATTTGCCGACAGAATACAAACAATATGTTTACTCCACAAAACCCATCCGACAATGAAAACAACATTCATTACTTTGGCTTTCGCAGCCATATCTGCCATAGCTGCTGATGCTGCAAGCTACGACTATCTCACTTTCCAAAACTTAGATGGCTCACAGACATCTATGGCTGTCGACAATCTCAAAATGACTGTCAACGATGGCAAACTCGTAGTCACCAATGCTACAGGCTCTGCCACCTTGCCTCTTTCCTCGCTATCAAAGATGTTCTTTGCCGAGACTTCCGGCATCAGCGACAATCTTGCTTCCGACAACCAAAGAGCCAAGGCGTACACCCTTGCAGGAGTGTGCGTAGGTACCTTCCGCAATGTCGAAACTGCCAAGCTTTCGCTCACCAAGGGCATCTATGTAATAAAGACAGAGAGCAAAACACAAAAAGTAATGGTGAAATAACTAAACCGCAAACAGCATGATGAACTCTAAGAAATCTATACTCCTTCTCTTTCTTGCAGCCTCTTCGCTCGCAGCCTCTGCCCAGAGTCTTCGCTTGTCGCAGGGCGAAGTCACGGTGGTTCATTCCTCTGCCAATACTGCCGACATGGTTTTCGGTTCCAACTCCCTAACTATCGAAGGCAAACAATATACCCTCGACAATGGCACCACTCTTGAAGTTACCAAAGATGGCATCGACGACAATACCGTAAACATTGCATATAATGGAACAGCAGCCAAGGTTACCGTGGCTGGCAACATAGCTCGCTATCTCACCGTCAATGCCTCGGCAGCCAATGTCTGCATATTGGCTTCTGCCGACTTGCAGCAGCCTGTGGCTTACAACCTCAGCGGCACCTCCGCCAATGGCTCGTTCTATATGGATGGCAAATATGCAGCCACCTTCAATCTCAACAATCTTTCGCTCACCAATGCCGATAGCGCAGCCATCAACATCCAGGATGGCAAACACATCACCATCGTGATGAATGGCAACAATAGTCTCGCTGACGGCACAGGCAAACTCAATAATGCTTGCCTCTACGTAAATGGTCACACCACTTTTAAGGGCACAGGCTCATTAACCGTCCTGGGCAACACCAAGCATGGCATCACAGGCGACGAGCACATGCTGATTGAAGATGGAACCATCAACATCACCTCTCTTGGCGACGGTCTCCACGTTAGCGAATATTTCAAGCAGACAGGTGGCAACCTCACCATAAAGTCAACCTCCGATGGCATCGACGTTGGCTTCAAGGGCGTGAACAAGGGCACCAAGGATACATACGCTCAGAATGGCTTCGCCTTCTTCGAGGGCGGAACCGTCAACATCACGTCTACTGGCGATGCAGCAAAGGGCATCAAGGCAGACAGCACTATCGTAGTGTCGGGAGCTAACCTCACGGCAAACACTCTCGGAAATGCCATTTTCGACACCACAGACAATGATATTTCAAGCTCGGCAGCATTGAAGACAGGCGGACAACTTACCGTCACCTCAGGCTCTCTCTCGCTAACGAGCACAGGCGCAGGAGGCAAGGGTATCAATGCCAAAGGCGACATTACCATAGAGGGTGGGGAAGTGTATGTCACCACCACAGGCTCCGTTTGGACCTACGGCAACGACGACACCAAGCCTCATGGCACAAAGACCGATGGCAACATCTATCTGAAGGGTGGAAAAATCTTTGTTGCAGCCTCTGCCAACTCAGGCGCAGCCTTCAAAACCGACTTCGTCTTCAGCATCTCTGGCGGCACCATCATGGGCATTGGAGGCAAGGGCAGTAAGCCTACGGCTAATACCCAGACTTACAACACATATAGTGGAGTAAACGTGAAGGCTGGTCAAGCCCTCACCTACAATGGCGTGAGCTTCACCATACCTTCTGTCTACAATAATTCAAGCGCCAAAGTCTTGGTTTCGGGAGGAAAGTGAAATCCTTAATGACCTTAATGACAAATGACCTTAATGACACGCTAAAATATCAAACACTCTGAATCTTCTGATATTTGTTGTCTGGCGTGTCTACGATAAGTCGCTGTCTGCGCCAATTTTTTAGCATCTGTCGCACAGCGTTTCGTGAGGTGTTGGCACCCTTCACGGCTATGCTGTGTTGCAGGGCTTGCTCAAAGCTGAAGGTGTTGTCGAGGCGTGAGAAGATGGTGTCGTTCTTTCCTCTTCGTGTGCGCTCCGCTACGTCGCGCGGACAATAGTCTTTCGACGAAAAAGCGGCTTCTATGCGGTCGCGGAAGAAATACATGGCATTGTCGATTTGATAGTCTGCCAACACATCGAAGGCTGAAAGGAACGATGGCTGCTGTAGCTTTACTATCATTTCTTTCCACAGGTTGGGCTGAGTTTTGAGCAGCTTTTCGGCTCCCGACAGTCCGTGCTTGTCGATGAGCAGAGACGCCACACGGCAAAGCATCAGACAGGTCATCATGCGCATCGTGGTTGGACAGATACGGAAGCGCTGGCGAGCCTTCACCTTGTCGTCATTCTTCATCGTCTCCAGTCGCACCTGTTCGAGCCATTCTCTACCCTTTGCTTCAAGTTTTGGCAGCACCACCTCGCCCTGCATCAATGGCAACAGGTGGGCAATCTGACCAATGCGGTCACGCTGCTTTTCTGTCAGTACGTGGAGATTTTCGGTGAGTGGAGTAAACGTGTTGTCGGGAGTGCGAGCCAAGGCGATACGGCTTTGGAATCCGTCGGTATAGTTGGTGACCACTCTATAAAGAGCGTCGGGAGTTCCGCACATCACCACGTTCCACAACAGGCGGTCTATGTGAACATTCACCGCATCGGCACTCCTTGCCTCTCGCTCGTAGCTTGTGCCGTCGTAGGCTTGGCGCAGCATCACGGAGAAATCGCTCATTGCCGACCGCCATTTCTGCGCCACCGTGTCGGCTTCGGGAGTAAACGAAAAGGCATGTTTGCCCTCCGTGTTTGCCAGTCGCTCGGCAAGGTTAGCCACGGTATTGTTGAGCGTCAGGCATCTTACGGGCAGCTTCGGCTCTTCGGGCTGATCCTTCTTGTTCTTTGCAGCTCGCTTTCTGGCACGCCACTCGTCTTCCTGCTGCTGATACATCTTGTCCATCTGCTTCACTTCGCTCGTCCACGCATCAATCACAGGGTCGATGCTTCCCTTGCCTGAGGCGAAATCGCCAGATATGTAGGAGATGAGATTCAAGGAGTTCATCTTGCCGTGCACATCCACCTTCACGCCTGTTGCCAACATGCCGATGGCAGGACAAATGGCGGTAATCACAGGCAGAGCCAAATGAGGGCCAACTGCATCTACCGAATCTTTCACGCCCATTGGCATCTTAGGCAGCGAGTTGAAATAGAATAAATCGTCCTTTGCCAGAGCCTCGTCCAGGCCGTCGGTCTCCGCCTGGTTGCCGTCAGAATCCATCAGTCGCTCCTGTCGGATGGCAAGCAGCACGTCCTTCAGTCGCTTAGGCATCTGAGTGCGTTTCTCGCCCAGGGCAGAGTCTATGCAAGCCAACTTTTCCGACTGCGGAAAACCATCGTAGCATGGAATGATTTTATCCAACAGCTGACGGTCGAAACCGCAAATGTGGCGAAGGTTCACAGCAAGCTCAAAGGTCAGCGTGTTGCGATTGCTCTTCACAGGTTCGCATCCGTCGTTGTACATTGCCCACCACTTGCGGATTATTTCCTCGTAAGGAATACCGAGATAGGAAAGGGGAAGTGAAGAACGAAGAGTGAAGAGTGAAGAATCCGAGGGAAGTGAAGAACGAAGAGTGAAGAGTGAAGAAACAGAGTTCGGCGACCGAAGGGAAAGCCAATCTGATGGTTTTTCAGCTTCTGTATTCTTTTCTTTTTCAGACGCAGCTTCCGTATTCACCATTTCGCTATTGTCAAACAGCTCCTTATCTACGAAGAGCAACTTTTCGCATGGTGGCGTAAAAAACACACGAGTAATGTCTTTTGCTCCCTTGTCGTATTCCACGCCCAGCAGCTGCGAAGCCCACCTTAGATTATCCTCTTGGCTCATTCCTGCCTTGCGTCTGAAAGCTATGTGGTAGCCTTTGCCTGCCGACCGCTCCATCATCAGCAGTCCCAACTCCTCCTTCTTGCTCATCACGAGATTTGGCACACTCGCCATCTTCTCCTCATAGTCGGCAGCCTTAGGGTCGAAGTCGATGTCCATGCCTACCGAACGGCTCAATCTTGTTGCACCCTTCAGCGCTCCATTCTCGTTGGGCAAGCACGAATAGTTCATCTGCACCATGTGGTGTTTGTCAGCATGCTTGTTGCGCTCGGAATCTCGCAACTGCCGATACTCTTTTTCGTCGGCGACGGGGCGCATAATCTTTGCCCCGTCCTGATAATATATAATATGTACGCTCATTCCTTATCTCCTTAGTTGATAATCAATTAGTGCGTTAGCTCCCTCTGCAGCCTCTGCAGCAATAGCCTCTGCGATGTTGATGTTCTCGTTTGCCATCACCTTTAGCGTCAGCTGAATCGCCTTGTCCTTGGTCAGACTGATTCTGCCGTGCGCCAACTTCTTGATTAGCTTCGACTGCGCCTTCACGTGTGGTTTCGGCACAAAGTCGAAAGTTCCGTCAGTCATCTGCTGCGCCACTCCGCACATCCTCCGTACTCGCTGCACCATATTTGGCACAGGATCATCAGGCGCAAACATGAAATACCGCCTCTCGTCGTAGTGAGCCATACCGCCCAGCTGCACATGATTGCAGCCGTTAAACTGATTGTTGGTTGTGTTGTTGTTGGAATTATTGTTTCCCTTATTTTGCTTTTTCATTGTTTTGTTGTTTTGCGAGAAGAACATCGGATTCTTGTGCACTTTACCATGGAATATCCTCCGCAATTCAACTCAGGGTTTTACTTAATCTTCGTAATATCCGTAACAAGGATATCTTGGTAGTGAGCACCATTATACTCTCTTGTTGAGAATCTCATCGTTGCAGCCACAATGTCGCCAGGGGTGAACTTGTTTGTAGCCAAGTTGCCAAGAATAGCAGCCACATACTGGTTCTCATACTTACCGCCCATCTCCTGCAACATGATGTTGCACTTCATGGTCTGTCCGTTCTCTGCCTTTTGGCTCTGTACAGCGAAAGCCTCGCTCTGCTGCACCACACGCATAATCTTTGTTTCCATCGATACTTAAATGTTATGGTTATTAAAAAAAGTTTCCTCGCAACCCCACACAGGCTGGCCGAAGCATGCCGTGAGGATTACGAGGGCAAAGATAGAGAGAAAAAAAGAGGGCAACCGTAATAATACGTTGTCAGTACGTTGTCATTACGGTTGCCCTCAGTAGAGCGAGCGAAAAAAAGTTATTGCTGAAGCGAGCGTTTTATATCGTTCTTCAGACTAATATTTGTTGGGCGGTCTATGCCACTTGAATAAGAATTCTGCAATCCTGTTTCTCCCCACAACGCCTCAAACGGCACATAGGCAGGTCGAGGAATATTCAGCATTTCTATCATCACATTGGCAAACACCGCCTTAGCAGCCTTGCTGTTCAGTCTGCTCGTAGGCTGCCGTTCGGCATCCACCCATCCTGCTTCGATGGCACGTTGCCACAGAGCTGCAGCTTCCGTAGTGTCGAAACATTGCTGAGAGGCTGCATCATCGGCATCCTTCTTGGGCTTTATTTGTGGCGAGCCGTGATTTATCTGAATGCCGATGCCCCAGCCTCCACATTGCCAATTTCATTTTCCACATGTTTCTCCATCACCAGGTCGCCCTGTACGGTTATTCCACTCTTCAATATCTTCTCTATCAATTCCTTGTCCATAACGAAAAAGCTTGGGTTTATTATTTTGAATTTAATTGTGTTCCAATGCCGCCTGTAGCCACGTAGCCCACTTGGTGGTCAACATGCTTTTCAGCCACCCAATCTCCATACACCTGTATAGGCGCATTGGCAGATTTTGCAGCCTCGCTCTTATCCAACGCATCAAGCAAATCATCTATCTGCTGCGAAATCAGCTTCGTGCCATGCATGTATTGATACATAAAAAGTCGGCGCTCGGCTTCTCGTTCGCTTTGCACACAGTCGTTAAAACTTGTGGCAAATGCCACTATTCCGTCGCCATGCTTATCAGCAATCTGCTTTTCGAGCGAGCGTGCCACCCTCATCCATTTTTGGTCTCCACTCTCCAGCATCCATTCCACGCTGGTGTGAATAATTGCCGTCACTACCAACCGCAAATCGCAGTCTGATGCTCCTGTCTGCTTTTCGTGGCGCAGATAATACAGATGGTCGTCATAGCACTTGTCTACAAAACGCGCCGTTTGCCTTGGGTCGCCCCCACGTATGGTATCAATGATGTAGAAACAAAGATAGAGCAACTCTGAAGGATGAAGCGCAAACGATTGGCACGCCACCATACAGCGATGGCACACGTCGTCTGCCATCTCGTATATCGGAGTGTCGTAAAATTCATCTTCTACGGCGTCGCGTTCTTTTGGGCTGAATAGGTTCATTTTTATAATTGTTACTTATTAGTTGATGAAGACGGTCGAGCCAAACTATAAGGTCGTAGTTCTGTCCCGTGGTTTCAAAATCAATAATCTTTGCGCCTTTCCTAAAGTCGCAAATCACCTTTTCTTCCATGCTGAACTGAGCAGCAAGATCAGAGCCATAGCGATAGACTCCGAAATTCTTGAATCTCACCGCAAGCCCATAGTTGGGTTGAGCAAGACAAAGCTCGGCTATGCGCTGCATGTCGTAGCGTATGTTATTGAGCTTCACTCCGTCGTTGTTTTTAGCATTAAGAGCCAACAGCGCATTGCTATCCGATTTTTCAGCAAGCTGATTCATTATCGCCAAAATATCGTTGGCACTCTGCGAATTGTTCTGTTCGTTGCCGACATAATCGATGCGAATCTGCTTCACGCAGTCGTTGAAATTTTCCGTTATTTCGTCAGCCACATCCCATAGGTCTATAGAATTTTTCGTAAGCCGTTCTATCTCGATATGCTTCTGGTAATCATACATCAGGTTGGATAGTCCGCTGCGCAGTATGTCTGCCACCTTATCTGTGTTGGAGCCAAATGCTGAATTCCGCTCAATACCGATAATCATATGCTCAGCCCTGTTGTCTACTATCACATAGCAATAAGGATGGTGCTCTATTTTCTTATCCTTGAGGTCTATTATGGCGTGTTTGTGTCTATTGTCCTCCAAAGCCATCAGCACCACACCAGCTTCATGGCGCAGCACATGGCATTTGTATATTTCCCATTCGGTGCACTTCTTATCTTTCGCTATGGTCAAATCCAAATGAGTTTTGTCATTGAATAAACTGCCAAATTGTTGCACCCCATCGGCATGCATCAATTTGTTGTCTTCATCGAAAGCCAAATGCAGTTGCCTTTGAGCTTCATTAGGAACATAGCGATATGTGTAAAACTTAAAAATAGCCATTTTTATTTCTGTGTGTTTTTATTATATGTGTTTGTTTAGTTATTCCTTCCACCATCCGTCATCCACGCCAGCAATAACCCTCACCAGCTGATTCATCACCAAGCACATCTCGCGAGTCACCATGCTTTGGCGGCTAAACCTGTATCTCCATGGCGATATTTGTACAAGGCGATTTTCGGCACAAGCATAGAAACTCTTGCCCGTAGGCTTGTAGCGGTCGGAAAATCCGTTGTCCACCACTTCTATCACAGGCAACTGCTCAATGAGCAACTGCTTCTTTATCTCGCGCTCCTTCGGACTGATAAAGGCAGACACTATCACAGCGCCACTTCGGGCTGCACTCATCACAGCTTCGCGCTGGCGCTCAAAGAAAGGAGCATCAGAGCGATGGCAGATGAGCGGCAACTTGCGCTCGGCAGAGAGCAAGGCAAAAAGACCGACGAAAGAAAGCAGCAGCTTGGGTTGCATGGCTGGCTGTAAGGCCTGTTGCTGCATGCTTGGGTTTTGTTGTTGCATAGTGATGCGTGGCAATAGCGAGCTTATGGTGGCTTCTATTCTTGCTTGGTCGTGAGCAAGGTGGCGGTCGGCAAGAAAAGCTGAGCGCAGAGCCTCCATTGTCCACCCATGCGACGTGCAGTCGCGATGAATATGGAACCTATCGCGGAGCGAGCCCTTGATGATGGCGCGTCGCGCCTGTTCGCGTATATACTCCATCTTGGTGCGCACCTGCTCGGGCGTGATGGCCTCCATGTCGTTGTAGCCACGAACAAAGAGCGAGGGTCCACGCAGCGAGCGTGTGTGGTCAGCATCATACCAATCTCGTGATGCATCACGATCGCTCTTATTTGGGTCTTTCTTCATTTCCCTCCATTTTATGCCTATCGTGTCCCAATATTCGTGGGTGCAAGCTATCATGAAGCCATTTACTATTCGCCCCAGGTGCTTCCTATTCCCAACCTTCAGGCGCAGCAGCCCATGGAAGTGGTCGGGCATAGCCTCGGCGGCTATTATCTCGGTGTTGGGATGAAACTGGGGTATTGTCTGCCATACATACATCACTCGCTGTCCCAGCTGTGTATATGCGCAGCGTGGGGCATCTGGCGAATCATCGTCGGCATCGGGATTTCCGACGAGGGTGCTGAGGATGGGAGCATAATCGCGGGTGTTGAGGGTGATGAAGAAGTAGCCCTCATAATAGTTTGTTGATGTGGAGCGTTTCAATGCTTCCGACAAAGTAGCCTCTTTCTGAGCTATTTTTGCCATTTGTTCTGGGGTTAGTGACATATGTTGGATGTGGTATTTAGTGGATAGGTGTTGGAAGTTGATTTGTGTGTATTTTAGTTTTAAATTATTGTTGGCAATTTGTCTCGCAAAGTTATAAAAAAATCTCGAAAAATCAGCTCCTGCGTGTCATTAAGGTCATTTGTCATTAAGGTCATTTTCAAAAAAAGATTGCGTGTCAGACTTCTATATATTTATATATTTTATATATAAATATATAGGCTTAATTTCACACTTTCAAAATCCTTAATGACCTTAATGACAAATGACCTTAATGACCGCATTGTTAAGTCTTAACAAATGTTAATTAGTCAACATCGCCTTATTTCTCAATTCCATAAAAGTCCATAAGTAGCCGAACCACTCTTGGAGTCAGTTTGCGTTGTGACGGTTGGTAGCCTGAAGCTATAAGTTGCTGATGACTGCGTTGAATCCATCTGCGTAGCGTGCGTTCGCTAACACCTGCGAGCTGCGCCAGCTCTTGGCGAGTCATGGCGCGGAGAATAAAATCTGTATTTGCTGTTTGCATAATGATATGGTGTTAAATGGTTATTAATAATGTAATCATCGAATTTAGCACCAACTTCTGCATTAAATATCCTTCCGATTAAATTCCGATTAAGTTCCGATGACTACAAATCTGTATGTTGCAAAGTTACAAATAATTCAGCAGAATAAAGAATGTATAGACGGCTAATTTAGGCAGAAACAGAAAAGAAAATGTTAAAATATATAGCCTAAAAGTTAAAATCCGGACAACATCGGACACAAGCGGACATAAGCGGACAGCATACTTTCCGAATGTAGTACCTTTGTAAACGTAATCCAACGAGCCGTAAGCAATCGTTAATCCACACAGCGGATAGCTCAGCGACGACAGCACACAAGAGCTCCATGATGCCGATAAGGCGCACGAGCTCACGAGACTACTCGAAAGGCGCCACGAGAACGCTCGAAATGCTAAATGCGGATAGTCGCACAAAACACGACGATTTATCGGTCTCTGCGGAGAAATTAATGTCTAACTAATAAAATTTATTTACAACTATGATTCCTTATTCAGTAAGTATGTTGAAGAACCAGATGAAGCCAGAAGAGCCTGCTAAGGCTTATGCTAATGGTCAGATTCGTGAAAAAATGTCGACCGAGAAGTTCATTGCCCATGTGGCGAGCCACAACTCGGTATTCTCAAAGGGTACCATCAAGGGCGTGCTTGCCGACGTGGCTTGTTGCTTGCGTGAGCAGCTGTTGAACGGCAACAAAATTCAGCTCGACGGCTTGGGAACTTTCGGGTTCACCCTCAGCAGCCAGGGTGCAGAGTCGTTGGAGAAGTTCACCGCCACCAACATCAAGAAGATCAACGTAATCTTCACCCCCGACACCGACCTCGAAGGTCTTATCGACGATGCCGTGTTTGAGCCAGTAGCGAGCCGCGTTGCCCAGGCTGCAGTCCTCAAGGCTGAGAAGAACAACGAAACCTCCGTTGACCTCGGTGCGCTCAAGAAGAAAAACCCACAGGGGTAGCCGAAGGGGTGACCACGAAAAACTCGTGATTTTAAAGAACACGAGATAGGGGTTAAAACGAACACGAATCAAACGAATCGAATATTAATTAGCTCAAGTAATAAACGCAAGCTACAGAGCCCAGAGGGCTCATTCGTGTCATTCGGATTATTCGTGTTCGTAAAACCTCAAGCAATTCGTGGTTACAAAAATTAACTTATTATCAACTTTAAATTCGTTTACAACTATGACTCCCGAACAGAAACATTCAGTAATCCAGGCGATATTGACCTTCATTTCGTCAATACTTTGCGCCATCACCGCCAGCTCGTGCATGTTATGAGAAAAATAGATTTAATAATCGTTCATTGCGCAGCCACTCCTGAAGGTAAAGACTTCACTACAGAAGATATAGGCCGTTGGCACCGTCAGCAGGGTTTTAGCTCCATTGGCTACCATTTCGTGGTGTATAGAGATGGCAGCGTGCACAAGGGAAGACCTATAGAACAGGTGGGAGCGCATTGCAGAGGGCGCAACTCAACATCAATTGGCGTATGCTACATAGGCGGACTGTCTGCCGACGGCAAACGACCGAAAGACACACGCACGGAGAATCAAAAGAAAGCTCTCAAAGCCCTGCTCACCCTCCTGAAACTCCGCTTTCCCGATGCTGAAATAAGAGGACACCGTGACTATGCAGCCAAGGCTTGCCCCTCGTTTGATGCAACTGCAGAATACAAGGATTTGTAATGGCAAATACTTGGATTTTGTATTTGCAAGGGTGCTACTTTTTTTAACGTGGTCATTAAGGTCATTTGTCATTAAGGTCATTAGTCATTTTCGATTTCTGATTATCATTTATATTATAAGCTACACTATAAATGACTCCATCTTTCAAAGCAGGTAGATAATTTCTATCTGCTTTTTTTGTTATAAACGATTTTTTGTATTGTCTTCGTTTGCGCTAACTTGCATACATTAACGGAATACAAGGTGTATAATGGCTTTATCTTGATCGCTATGCCTAGTGGTTCTTCTGGTTCTTCTTCACGATTGGTGTCTTTGTGGTTGCTGGAGGTATAGGAATGATGATTGCACAGAGTTGTGGAAAATGACATTGTTTAAGCTCTATATACAGAGAGTCTTTGTTCTTATTAGAACTTGAGGAAGATTTTGTTTGGTATTCAGTGTCTGCTTTTGGGGCATTATTTTTGGGGATATTACATGAGAATATCCCCAAAGATAATATGCAAAAAAATAAAAACTTCATTTTAAAAATTTTAGTATATAGAAACTCCTAAAGCGGAATTTATCTTATTCGCTTTAGAATAGAATCCATAGACAACATTACCTATTCGGACAAGAGGTGAAAAGCCTTTTCACCTCTTGTCTTTAATAAACCGTAAAGACTGAATAAACGTAGCGTTTTTCCTTGCCATTTATTTCTATCTCCCTGCCCAAGCGGTATTCGCCAGGAGAGAAATCTTTCTCGTAGTCCTCGCTTCGCAGAGGAATATTTATGTCATAGCTTCCGCCGTTGCCAATATTCACCGCCAACAGGGTGACTGAATACAACGCTCCGCCCTTGCTCCTTTCCCTGTGTTCAAAGGGTATCCAATTTTCGCCAATCTTTTTCTCAACAACCCTTTTGCCTTTTAGCGAAATTGATGAACACTTAGTGTTGTTGACAATCTTGGCAGACACAATGGTGTCAACGGGTGCCTTGAAACGATTTGCAGACAATTCCATCATGATGCTGTCACCGCTATCGCTGTGCAAACTGTCACTCAGAGCCACCGCAACGGAATCGTTGCCGTTTGAGCCAGTGGCTTGTGTGGAGCATCCTGTAAAAGAGCTACATATGGACAATGTTAATATACATATCAGATTTCTCATACGTTCAATACCTTTTAAGATTCAATGCTTTCAAAACGTTATCCGCCTTAGAGTAGATGAGATAGTTCTTTCCCATTTTCTCAGGGTATCCATATACGACACCGACTGTCAAGCGTGTATTATACTTCGATATATAGGTGTATACAATTCCACCGCTATCTCCTCCATCTGCGGTACATTTCACAAGTGTCATATCAGAGAATGTCGCCGTTTTGTCTCCAGACAGAACAGTACAATCTATATCCTGTATATAACCACCTGTGCGTTTCGTTGTTGCGCCATATTTGTTCACGTATGTCCCTTCTCCTGGTTTGTTTGTCGTCGTCGATAGAACACTGCTTGAACTGCCACCAATATAATTGTTGATGTTGAATTCATCCAAATAGCCGCATGGAATAAAAGAAGCTTCGGCATTTCCTGTTGAGACAATTCGGGAAGAACAAATGCCAAAAGGATTGAAATCTTTATCATAACAGTATTGCCCAACGCTGACCACATGCCCTGCGGTCACTAATCCACAACGTTTTTGTCCAGAAGTCTCTTGGGCGCGAAATGCGAATGTGCCGTAGATAGGTTTATCACCTGACATTGAAATAAGACACGTATCACCTGCGCCAATAGGAAATTTAGATATTGTAGCCAATGTTGTGTAAGAGCGCGTATTAACAAGTTGTGTGGAAAGGCAAGGATTATCTGTATTGATTTTTCCCATGTTTGTGAACACTACAGCAGGGTTATCGTAAAAATTTTTAAACTCCTTTATTCTTGATTGAGAACAATCGGCAAGATAAACTACAACAGCGTTGTTTTTCTGACTGATACCGATGGCTGTTAAGTTACTTTTCAAACTTGTGCTCATTTCAGCATATTTTGAATACAGATGCGACTTTATATTTTTCAACTCTTGCAATGAATACACACATCGTTTAAATTTCAACAGAGAACTATTTACGAGGGATTTTATCCTGTTAACACCACTAACGGAATCCCCCTTTATTGAAATGGTCAAAAAACCATCTTTTTCGATGAAAGAACCACCATAGTAGTCTGGATAGCTGTCCTCACCATCCACAGATCTCGTGGCAACCTTAATTTTGGCAAGCAAACTGGCGTTTATCTCGTTAGCTTCTTCCTGACAGTCGGAAGGCACTTCTTGAAGTAAAACGTAAGATTGATTTTGACTTTCATCTATAGCCGTTACGTCTGTATCGTTATCAGAACTGTCAAAATCATCATCCTTATTGCAACCAACGATTGTAATAACGCCCCAACACAAACAAAAATAAAATATAAATTTCTTCATACGCATAATATTTAAGGATTTCTATTATAAAATATTACAAATTTAAGAACATAAACAGTTTGTTGTTTGTTTTATTAACCATAATTAATAAGTTTAACATTACAGTTCTTAAGTGACTTGATGCTTCATCACCATGTTGTTGAGGTTTCTATGGAGAGCACCAGCGTCTACTGGATACCTATATGGCGTGTGCTGTCTCCATACTTCAAGCTAAATCTTGCCAATCCGTATTTCATCAAGCAGCTCCCTTGTCGCAAGAGTGACGTGAAGGATGCGCAGTGGATTGCCGAGTGTACGATGAAGGA
>OQVQ01000317.1_pt1 | contig 23417 bp, 17 predicted proteins | sample 1691491 | NCBI WGS metagenome assembly OQVQ01 (sample SAMN03418252, study PRJEB22391) | human gut metagenome | biome: human-gut; feature: organic feature; material: feces | host: Homo sapiens | place: Tanzania | collected 2013-01
ATCAGATATTACCTTTTCCGGATGGGATGCCCCTGCCTGCCGAACTGTCACTGATGCACCATTCAGACTCACTTTCTTAACTGTTCCGCCTGAACCGATCGTTCCACACAGGATTCCAAAGGAATCTGTGACAGATGCTTCTGATGCCGTATTTGTTGTCGTTGTGCGTATTACTTTGTTTCCTACATATTTCCGATATTCCTCTGCCCCTGCTGTTTCTTTTGTACATTCCTTTCCATCCGCATCCAGATATACCGTTGTATAGTCCTTGTCGTTAAAACAGATAGCCTGATATGCTTTTTTCTTTTTTTCTTCTGGTGTCATAGCCATTACAATATAATTGGCTAAGAATTCTAAATTTCTTTTATTGTTTAATTGTTCCGCAGGCAAGTTAGCAACAAAATCAGCACGTTCTTTTGCCGTTTTCAAAGTATAATCTAATTTTGTATATTTTGTTTCAGGTTGATTTTGTTCCATGTTTCTGCTCCTTTCTTATTCTTTTAATCAATCTTGACCTTCTTACAATTATATTTTACCATAAAATTTTTATTTTGTCAAACGAGATTAATGAAACTTTATTTGATAAATATTAAAAAAAATGAACTTGTAGGATTAGAATGTATCAATCCTACAAATGATAAACATATTCTTAGGTTATCACCTAATTCAAAAAATATAGAAAAAAGTGAACAAGATAACAGCGATACAAGAATAGTATCAATAATTGTTAAGAATAAGCCTACATTGTTTGATATTAAAAATCATTTATTATCTTTGCAAAAAGAATATGATAGTAGTGCAGAAGTTAATTGTTTTATTCTTAATAATAAGAAGGTTTGGCTTGATAAACTAACTCGTGCTGTACTATTTAACACTATTAACCTTGAAAAAAGTAAAGGAATAGATGTTACAACTCTTTGGTTTAACACTATGTCTATAAAGGTTAGTATAGATAAAGCACTTGCTCTTCTTACTGCTGTAGAAATGTATGCTAAAAAGTGTTATGACAATACTCAAAAACATTATGCAGAAATAAAACAACTTGAATCAATAGAAGATTGTCTTACTTATGATATAACAAAAGAATATCCTGATATACTTAACATTCAAATAGAATAAATTATGGCACATACTAGAAAAAGAATTGTTACTCCTCGTATAACAAATTCCAAAAGTAATCCTACTAGATCTTCTAATAGAGCTAATCCTATGATTCCTAAAGCTGGTTTTACAAAATCTGGTCGTAGAAGTTTTGAAAATGGCGGAAAGTTTGAATAGAAATACTGTTAGAAAATTTATACTTATAACAAAAGTCATACCAATTCTTATAGCTATTGTTCATTGTATAAATTCTTTTCTAAGTTTCTTAGGTAGTAATGATATTCCATTAAATTATATTGGTGGTATATCATTACTACCAATTATATATCTTTATGTTGCTAGTTATACTTTTCAACTTTGTAGTTATTACAGAATGTTTCTACATTACAGTATTCTTATTGATGTTTTAAACATTTATGATTTTTATATTGGAATACCACTTAATGATGCAAACTACTTTATATTATTTGTATGTATAACAATAGTAACAATGTTAACAATAATATATCTTAAATTTTTCAAATCATGATTAAAACTAAGAAAGTTATTGCCTCTATTTTTAGACAAATGGCTCAAAGAATAGAAGATGATACTTGTGAAGTTGATGATAGAGAATTGACTGAAATAGCAAATATGCTTATTCATAGAAAGTTAAATGCAGAACAACTTGCAAGGTATCTTAATGTTTCTCGTTCTACTCTTACAAGAATGGTTACTGACGGTAGAATACCACGTCCTCGTAAAACTCTTGGTGGTAATAAATATTGGTGGCAAGATGAAGTAGAAAATCATATAGCTGAATATAAAGAAAAATATGGCTTATAAGGCTCTGTGATGGCCTGTATTGGATGATTATAAAGCAGTCTGTCTAATTCATTGGTAATTAGACAGACTGCTTTATTTTGAGCAAAATTGTGTGAACTGAACATTAATATTGTAACTTTGCATTGTACAAATACCGGTAATGTACAAATTTAATCTTTTTATTTATTTAATTATTCAATAGTTATGGACGATTCTAAAATTTTTATGTTCCCTGATGCTGGAACTCGTCAGACTTCTAGTGATGTTAACAGTCTGCTTCCTCTACTTATGTGTAATGGAGGTTTTGGTGGTGGCGGTAATTGGATTTGGATAATCTTCTTGTTCTTCCTTTATCCTCTTATGCGTAATGGTGGACTATTTGGTAACGCAGCTCAGAATGGTGGCGGCGGTTGTCTTGGTCCTCTTGCTAATATGGTTAGTAATAATGATGGACGTGATTTGCTTATGCAAGCTATTAACGGTAACGGTGCTGCAACTCAAAGATTAGCTAGTATGTTTGGAACTAAAGTTGATATGATTCAAGCAGCTATTTGTCAAGTAAACAACGGTATTACACAAGTAGGTTGTAAGATTGATTCTTCTACTGGTGCTTTGCTTAATGCTGGTACTCAGAATACTATGACTCTTGCTAATCAGTTGGCTACTTGCTGCTGCAACTTGAAGAGTGCTATTACAGAGGGTAATTATCAAAATCAGATTGCTACTATTCAGCAAACTAATGCTATTAAAGACTCAGTTAGTGGTGTAAATAGTGCTGTAACTCGTGGTTTTGCTGATGTTGGTTATGCTCTTCGTGACCAGACTTGCAATCTTGAAAAGTCTGTAGATGGTATTGGTGATAGAATTATTGCTAGACTTGATGCTTCTGAGAAGTCAGCAATGCAAGATAAGATTAATGCTTTGCAAACTCAGCTGACTACTGAACATCAAAGTGGAGTAATTGCTCAGCAAATAGCTGCTGCTGTAAATCCTATTGCTCAAGCTGTTAACGAAATTAAGTGTGCTCAGCCTCAGACTGTAACAGTTCCTTATCAACCATTCCAGGCAATACCAAATTGTGTTGCTTATCAATATGGTATGTATAATGGTGGTAACGGTCTTAATGGTTTTTGGTTTTAAATTATAGGAGGTAATATTATGGCTTTAAATAATGAGTTCATTGGTAATCGTGGCGGTATACCTTTAGTAGCTGCTACTCAAACGACTGCTGGCAGTGCTACTGCTAATGCTGTGTTTAGTATGCCTAATCATACTTTCAGAGCTATGGGAATTGCTGGTATCATGGTAATTAATTTTAATGCAGCTACAGCTACTGCAACTGGTTTTGAAATTATGGTTAATAATAGCACTCTTCCTCTCTTGGCAAGTAATGGAGAAGCTCTTACTGCTCTTACAGCAGGTCTTCACATTATAGTATTTGATAAACAAAATAATAAACTTCAACTTATAGTATAATGTTTTCAGCTCTTAATCAAGGTAGCCGAGTTTATATTTTAAACAAAGCTAATGGAATAGACTTTAAGATTGGAGAAGTTGTTGGAACTACAACACCTGTATTTGCAACTGACGGTATTAATACAATGGTTGTAAATCTAAAGGTTAAAGTAGATGGAAATAATGTAGATTATAACAATATTCCTGCTAACAATAATTCTGTTAGTTATAATAACGGTAATCTTATTATTGCTGAAAGTAAACAAACAATTCAATCTGAAATAGAAGCTACTCTCCAACATGCTAACTATGTTATAGAACATATTGAAGATTATAAAAATCAAGTAGCTCGATGTGAAGAGGTTCTTAAAGAACTTAATCCTCAATTTGCTAAAGATAAAGAACGTGATGATAGGATTAATAGTTTAGATACAAAAGTTTCAAGTATGGAAGGAAAACTTGATAAAATTCTAAATGTATTATCATCCAATAGTAATCCAACATTAAAATTGTAAAGTTATGTATATTGTAATAGAAAAAGATAAATCTAATGCTCTTAAGCATAAGGTTCGTAAGCTTAAAGAACTTGCTTGTGAAGTAATGGAATGTCTTGAAGAAGCATATTCTGAAAGTCATGAATCTGAAAGTCGAACAAGAACTCGTAGAGATGGCAGACTTGAAGGTCGCAGATACGATGAAGATTATGATAATTATGATGACGATGATTATAATCAAGACAATCGTAGAGGTATGCGTCCTCGATACTAATTAAACTAAGTATAATTGGAGAGAGGAATATTCTTCTCTCCTTTTTAATTTCTAATAATATGAAAAGAGATAGTTTAGATATTTATGACGATATGCCTGAAGATATGAAACATTATCTTCGTTATAATGGTAGGCATTTTAATAGAAAACTATGTGATTTTGCTATTAGTAAAATGGAAGCTCACAACCCTTCTACGGGGGGTGTAGTTCATCTAGTTAAACTAGAAAAAGAAGAAATAGATTCTTTACTTAAAGCATATCGTGTTGAAATTGAAAATAATCAACTTTATGATTATGTATATGTAGCTAATATGTGTAAAGCTGATTTTCTTGGTAGTAGTGTACCTGACGAGCAACATTTATGTTTATATGTTAAAGATGTCATTGATGACGTAGATGGATATGACGGTCTTGTATTTAATCGTTGGTATGCAGATATGTGTAGAAGTGGTATTGTAATAGATTGGGAAATGATGATATAAAAGTTTAATTGTTTATAATTGTGATGTTAATTTTAAGTATAGTAGTAGTAATTGTGAAATTGCTACTACTATTATTTTATATAATAATGAAGATTCTATATATAATCTAAAAGTTAAAAATACATAAAAATTTGGTTAATTCGAGGATTTTTAATATATTTGCTGATGATAGTAAAACATATATAACAAATAATAAAGATAATAATGGAGACAATAATTTTAGAAGTTGTAAACAAAACATTAGAAAGTTTTGATTTTCCTTTTTGTATTATTGTTAATATAGCAACATATCTTGCTATTAAACTTTATACAGATTATAAAAAGAAAAGTCAAATTAGTACTCGTAATAAACGTCTTATATTTCTTGTAATTAGTATTATAACTGCTGTTATTTATTATGCTACAGGAAGTGATAGTAAAACAATTTTTAATAGTTTTATTCTTGCTCCTGTATCTTGGTCTTGGATATTCAAACCTATATGTGAAAAATTTAATATTGGTTATTATTCTAAAATTAAATAAGATAATAATGATAAATTATTATAATTATTTTCAAGCGATTTAAGACACTCAAATATGATTTATGATGGAGACATCAGTCAAGCATATTAAATCGAAAATAGCTTAGGTTCTGTGCTTTATGGAGCATATTACAAAGTTAGATAATGCGCTCCCCCGTAGAAAAGTTGTGAAATTTAATTGTTATTATAATAGTGTTAGTATAATAATTAGTTAGTGTACTACTGCACAACATCTGCGAGGGAGTATTTTTAATAATAAAATTGATTAAGATATGGCTAGTATAGCAATGCTTGTTTCTGAGTTTGCTCATTCTCTTAAACAGCCTAACAATAAATCTCTTAGAGAAAACATTAAACTTCTTATAATTCATACTAGAAATGAAGTTATTCGCAGAAGTTTTGAAAATCATGGATATGTTGATAAAGGACTAGTTCAAAGATTTAAAGTTAATCTTACAGATGTTTATGATGGTGAAATTGAACTTCCAGAAGGAATGGAAGATATTGATGTTACTTTAATTAAACGTAGTTGTCAAAAAGTTCCTACACCTGTAAGACTTACTAATAATCTTCCATTTGATAGAGTTAGTTCTGTTGGTTATAGAAGTTCTAGAGAATTTCCTTTTATTAAAGAAACTTCTGCTCGTTTTAGAAGTTCAGTTCCTGGTTTATGTGGTATACCATGTTATGATTATATAAATGGTTATATTTATATATTTCCTGCTGATAATAAAGCCTTTGAACTTGAAAAAATAATAATAGAATCTGCATTTGAACATCCTACTGAAATTCAAATAGCAAATAAAGAAGTAGATAGTATGGATGTTCTCATGGAAGAAAATGAATTTCTTTTGTCTGAAGATATGATTGGACAAATTAAAGATATTATTTATAAACGAGATTTACTAAGTACTATTCGTGAAACTAATGAAATACCAGATACTATAAAGTTTAACTAATATGGCAATTAAAGAAACACCTGTTAATTTCAGAACATATTATAAATTGTTTATGGAAAGTAATAAACAAAAACTAGAAGATGCTCTTAAATTAAAAGAACTATTAAAAGAAGACGTTGATATAAAACATACTAATGTTTCTTCTTGGGCTAAAACATATGAAACAGAGTTTGGAATAAAACTTTTCGATTATATTGAATTTAAGAATAATGAATATATAACAGGTACATTTTATAAAGTAGCTAAAGGTTTATTTATAAATAAACAAAATAATTATGAACTTGTTACTGATTTATATAATCTTTATGATTTAGCTTCTAAACAGAAAGAATTATATCAATGTATTAAAGATATAGAATTTTATAATAAATGTTTAAAACTTACACTTAAACAATATACAGAATATCTTAGAGTATATTATACTGAAGTTCATAAAAAATTAATTCTTGAAGGGCAAGGATATTCTTTTAGTAATGGTATAGGTTGGATATGTGTTAATCGTTGTGTCTTTGATAAAAAGCAACCTATGCTTGATTATGCTGCTACTAAAAAGAAAGAAAAAGAACTTAAAGAAAAAGGTGAAAGAATTTACAATAAAGAAGAAGCTGATTGGTGTGTTCGTAATGGAATAGAATATAAAGCTAAAGATAAAAGGGTATTTATTTTTAATGAATATTGTTATCAAATTCCTCTTATAGATTGTAAGATTTCTGGTGGTAGTACTTTTAAACTTGAAATTGGAGATTATCGACATAGATCTTTACGAGGAAAAACTAATGATGAACTAATTGAACTTTGTGATAACAATACAAGGAAAATTTGTGAGTTAGCTATTGATCTTAAAACTAAAGTTACTTTGTGTGATAAAGTTGATAAAATTTTATATACTAAATTTATAAGAAATGAAGCTCAAAAACCAATTACCTTTGTCAAGACTAATAGGTAAAATAGATAATGATTTTAATATCAGTGAATCTGATTGGATTCCAAGAGTTGCAGCTTGGACTATAGATGCTCTATCACAAATGCAAGTTCTACCAATGGAAAGAAAACGTAGAAAACTTGAAGTTAGTAATAGAGTTGCTCAATTTCCATGTATAATCAATGCTAAAGAACTTAAAGTTTATGATAAACATGGTTGTGAAATAACAGAACTAAATAGTGATAATTCTTGTGGTTGTAGTAAAACTTCAAAAACTATACCACAAGAAATTGCTGTTATTGACGATGCCAATAAAACAGGAATTAACTTTATGACTGTTGGAACTGTTGTAACATCAAATAGAAATCATAATTTTATTCTTGATGGAAACAATATAGAACTTAACTTTGACACTGATGAAATTGAAGTAGAAAGTTATGAAACTGCTACTTATTTTGATGAATATTATCAATGTCAAGTACCTTACATATATGACAACGGTCTTCTTCTTGAAGCACTTGCTTGGTATTGTTTATTTAAATATCTTAGTAGAGGTAGTAAGCACCAAGTTTATAGTCTTTCAAGTCCTAATCAAGTTCTTAATCCATATATACAATGGAATACTCTTAGACCTAAAGCTATGGCTTCTGTTAAAATAGCAATCAGTCATAGTTCTGATGGTTGGAATAATTTCTTTTATAATAGTACTTTTCTTCCAAGAAACTAAAATAATATGAGAGTAATACCTAAATTAAATCTTAATCAAAATCCTCAGAATTGTGAAGAAGGAAGTCTTATGTTTGCTAAAAATATGAAACTTGATTCTGATGGTTCTCTTGTATCTGATTTTGGTTATAATAATATATCTGCTTTTTCAGGAAAACAGATTGTTGGGCATATAGTTGGTTTAGATAGTATAATTTATATTTTCACTCATACTGATAATAATAGTGAAATATATGAATATAATGAAAAAACTGAAACTGCTACAAAAATACAATGTGGTTGGAAATATAGCGGTGGAGAAATAGATGGAACTGTAACTACTAATATTAGTGGAGAAAAGATTCTTTCTATTGCTGAATATATAAGCAGTAAAACTAAACTTATTCCAATAAAACATATAAATCTTTCTTTTTGCAAAAACACAGATGATGAGAGTATTTATACACAAGCTCCTAGAGTTCCTATGTGTAATCTTACTCTTAATGATACATATGCGAAAACTATACCTAATGGAACATATGTATTTTTTATTAGATATAAAATTAGAACTGATGTTTATACTAATTGGTATCTTTGTAGTTGTCCTATTTTTGGTGGAACTTCTACTAAAATAAATACACTTCAAGGAGGCCTTAGTTATATAAACTATCATATTGATTCTGCTAAATCTTTTATATTTGATGTTTCATTTGTTAATGATTCTGCTAAATCTTTATATAAAAGTTTTCAATTAGGATTTATTATTTCTCATGATGATTCGACTAATGCTCGTGCTTGGAAAGAATTTGATATTAATACTAATAAAATTTATTTTGATTATGATCATGTTACAGATGTTGATATAGATGAGTTGCTTGCTACTACTTATGAAATATATAATGTTCGTAATATAACTAGTTTTAAAAATAAATTATATATTAGTAATTATGTTGAAAGTAATATAAATGAAAATGTTGATGAAATAAGCAAACCAATAATTATAGGGTATAATCATTCAGATAATAACGGAAGTGACAATGTTTCATATCGTAATATGAAACTTAATGAAACTTCCCTTGTATTTAATAATAGTTTAGGATATTATGATAAATCAAGTGCTGACAAGGCTATTTCTTCTATTTTAGAATCATATATGTTTGATTGGGATATGTCAAATCTATATAAAGGAAATACATTAGAAAAAGATAAAATAGCTAGTTTTGATATAAAATGGGATTATAAAGATGATCCTGATTTATGTACAATTTATAATATTTTTAATGATGCTTATGACAGTGCTATATTTGGATATACAGAAGAACGATTATATAATGGTGGTAAGATAGGTATAGTTGAACATTGGCATGAAGGTGATTTATGGTTATATGATAGAGATACAGAAAAACCACATCAATGGGATGCTTTAGGTTTCACTTTTATTTATGGTTCTACTGATGAAAAAGATCTTAATACACATACTCAACTTAGAAATGGAACATATCGTTTTAATAAGTTAACAAAGATTTATGGTGTAGCAAATAAAACTACTAATGATTATTGGCCAACTAGAAATAAAGGTTTTTCTAATGAAGCTAAAGCTTTTATAGAGAAAAATATAAAAGATGAAATAGAAAGTAAAAATAGATTAGTATATTGTTATATAGAATTTTCTTCTGGTGCTAAAACTTATCCTATTGGCTTTTATAGCTATATGAATAAATCTAATTATATAGGTAGTACAAATGATAAAGACTATGGATATGAAAATGCAAATAATTCATCAATATATTATTCGATAAAAAATAAAATAACAGATGAAGTTTTTAATACAATAAAAAATAAAGTTGTTGGTATAGATGAAAATGGAGCTTTAGTATTTAATTTTAGTGGAGATATAGTAAGAACTTGTACAGCAACTGCTGTCTTTAAGTCTGTACAATTTACACTTGATACAGAAGAGATTGTAAATGATGATCTTCATTTTAATAAAAGGTTTTATATAAATGCTAAAACTACAGAATGGAAGTCTGTATGTAATTTTAACGTTAAAGATACTTATATTGATACAAATGATACAACTGAAAAGACTAATCAAGCTGCTACACTTATGCCATTATCTAAATATAATGTTTATGTTCATTATGTTGATGATAATCATATAATCACAAATGGTAAGTTTTTAACTACGGTAAAAACAGATGATGTTAATAGTAATAAAGATATTATTAATTTAACATTTGCTTATAATGCTGAACCTCCTGCTAGTAAATATAAAGGATTTTTCTTTTCTATAGTTAATACAGGAAGACAAATAATCGAATGTTTTAATTATAGAAAAGTAAATAATAATACAAATATAGTAAATTGTATTGAAATAGATTGTCTATTGTACAATATAAATACTGATATAAAGATAATAAAAATAAATAGTAATGGAAATGAAGTTATTGTAGCTACACAGGCAAAGTATTATTCTAGTGGTTCTTCATTTCCTACTCTTGCTTTTGGTAATTGTGGTTATATTAGTTGGAATGACTATGGTAATTATTCTGATGATAGACTTTATATTGTAATAGATAGAGATATAAGTAAAGAAAAGAATTATAATCTTATTAAATGCAGTCCATATTATCCACTTAAACAAACAAGTGTTACTACTGTAAATAAAGGATTTTATGGTTCTCATTTTTGTCTTGTTAAAAAACCAGATTTTGATTTGTCTTCTAGCTGTTATGTTTCAGGAAATGATGTATATAGTGCTAAACGTTCTAATACTTTAAGTCTTAGTGAGTTTAATGGTTATATACCAATTCAAAATAGCATTACTTATTTTATTAGAAGTAATTTTAATTTGAATTATTTAAGTCTTACAGAAGATGTTAATGATCAAATTTTCAGTGTAGGTAATGCTAGTTCTGGATTAAAACAAGTTGCTAAAGTTATAAATTCTGCTACTTTAAGTTTTATATATGAACTTAAAAGTATGTATAAAAATTATAGAAATAAACTATTTAGAGAATATGATGGCAGTACACGAGTAGATTTTAATAATACTATTAGAGTAAGTACAGTTCTATCTGATGAAACATTTAATAATTCTGTATTTAAATTTATATCTTCTGATTATTATAATATTCCTACAGATAGAGGAATTATTGTTAAACTGTTTTCTATAGGAAATAATATATTTGTTCATACTAAAGGTTCTCTTTATAAATTTGATGCTAGTCAAATGCTTGTTTCAAATAATTCAGATATTGAATTAAAAGAATCTGACCCATTTACTAATGGTATTACACAAATATGTGATTCACAATATGGATATGCAGGTATTGATAATAAATATTCTGGTTGTGTTACATTTGATACTTATATATTCTATGATAGACAAAGTAATCATTTGTTTGGTTATTCAGGTCAATCTCAACTTGGACAAATAGATGAAGATATATTTAAAATTATTAAATATTATAAACCTTATGGATGCAAAATGATTCATGATGATAAGAATACTCGTATTCTTATAAATTTCTTTATTGAATACACAAAAGAAATAACTATTAGTTTTAATTATAAAACTAAACATTTTATTTCTCTTCATGATATTACTCTCAGAAACGCATTTAATAGTAGAGACATTTGTTATTCTTATAATAAAACATTTTGTACTTTATTTAATGAGGCAGATACTATAAATACGGATGCTTTATATGGTGGTGCTACAACAGATAGTTATCTTACAGATGCCCCAGATGAAGGAACTTATAAAGATTGTAAACATTCAATATCTGTTATTCTTTTTCCTGATGAATCTCAAAGAGCATCTTTAGATAGTATCCAATATATTGCAGATTTGAATAAAACAAATATGTTTGCAAATACAGCTAAAGATAAAACTATTCTTGATATATCTCGTAATACAAAAATAAATCCTGTTAAAGAATTTTTTGCAATTACAGATGAATGTAAATCAACTTCTGTTATAACAAATGTTGATGATATTGCAAGACCTAACTCATTATTAGACTATAAAGGATTTAAATATAATTTAGGCTTTTGGACTGCTAATTATTTTAGAAATGCTCTTAATGCAGATAATATTTATAAATATCCTAATCAACCAGGTGTTGATTTAGTTGTTAATGATGGGAAAGAAACTCGACATCCTAATTCTGATAATAACAGTTTAGTGTATGGTCGATATTTTATTCTAACTTTTGGTTTTATCAATGGAACCCCTGTTAAATTTGAAAATGTACTTATAAATAATCAAAAATATTAAAACAATATTATGGTAAGACGTAAATTAAAAACTATAAATAGTAGGCCAAAAGCTCCTTTTGGTTCACAAGAAGCTGCCATTCTTGGTGCTGCTGCAATAAATGTAGCAGGACAAATGGCTGCTGCTGGAATAAGTAGTAAAGCCACTAGTGATGCTGCTAAACAGCAAGCTCAAGCTACAATTAATGCTGCTACAAGACAAGCAAATGCTCTTAAAGATCAAACAAATAAATCTAAAGAATTACAAGAACACTCTATTGAATTTACTAAAGAACAAAATGCTGAAAATCGTGAACTTCAAAAAGATATTCAGCTTAATCTTCAAATGCTTACAGGTCAACAAAATGTAAATGATAGACTTGATGCTGCGAAAATACAAGTTCGTAATGGTGGTAGAATGAGTATGAAATCAACTAATGGACAAGATGACACTCTTCTACGGGGGAGCTATAGTCCAACTAATATGCCTTTTGTTGTTACTGATGGTGGAGGAGTAGTACCTGTTGGTGTTACTCCTGAAGGTTTTGATATGTACGAAATAAAAGGTAACGATCACGAACATTATCATAAAACTAAATCTGGTAAACATAAAACTGGAGTTGGTTTTAAATTTGCTAATGGAAAAGTTATTGAAGGTGAAGGTAATCAAAATGGAAATCAAGGAGAATATGTTTTAGTAACTCCTACTGACGCTATGTTTATTAGTAGACATTCTATTAAAGGATTTAATCCAGCTAAAGCTGTGAATAATGGAATGAATCCTCTTATGGCATTTATGATGCAAGAACAAATTAAAAATGCTAATGGTATATCTGACAGTGGTAAAACAAATAAACGTATGATTGGAGGGCTAACTTATAATAATTCTCCTTTTGCTACTCAAGTTCCTGATTTAAGTAGAGATGGAATGGCACCTATTGCTACAGGAGTAGCATACGGTTCTATTAATGACATGTATAGCAAAGATAATAAAGCTAAAAATGGTACTTCTGTTCGTAAAAAACTAGCTTGTGGTGGACGACATAAGGCTGAAGCAGGTGCTTGGAGTAATTGGGCAGGTGCAGGTATAAATGCGTTAGGTAATTTAGGTGGAGCTTGGATTATACAAGATGGAAGTAAAAGAGCTGCTAATCTTATGGCTGATGCTAATATGCAAGCTGCTGGTGTTCTTGCAGATGCTTATAGACAAATGCACGGTATTGATATGAATCTTATTAACAAAAATGATTATGTTGCTGTTCATTCAATGCCTGCTATTCGTGCAGCAATAGTCAACACTAATGCTCAAACTGCGGCTGAAGATAGAGCTTTGCAACGTAGACTTACTAATTCTAAAAGATATAGTATGAGTGGTGCTGCTGCACAAGATAGAATGACTCTTGCTGAAACAGAATATAACGACAATATAAATAGGATTGAGTCTGAAGCAAATAGAATTCGTGAAAGTATTAAACAAGAAAATGCACAACGTATTACACAAGTTGCAAATGAAAATGCAAATCGTGATGCTCAAGCAAATGAAAGATATAATGCTGCTCGTTTATCGTTACTTCAGTATAATAATGATATTGAAAATCAAAAGATTGCTGGTATAGGACAAGCTAATGCTGATGCTATTACTCAATCTAGTATTGCTAAAGCACAAGGACTACAAACTGGAGCTAATGCTTTTAGTTCTGCTTTATCTGCTTCTACACAAGGCTTCACTTCTGTAGCTAATGGTCTTATGACTGAAAGAGCAAATAGAGAAAATATATTAATTAATGCTGATAGTAGAAATAAAGTTGATTATCTTATAGCAAATACAAAAACAGCAGGTAATAAACGACAAGCATACAATCTTTGGAACACTTGGAAAAACAGTTCTAATAGTAATCTTAAACAATATGCTAATGAATTAGCTTCTGCTTATAACTTTTCTTAAATTATAACAATTATGCCAAATATACCTACAATGAGTCTTAAAACAGCACAACTTAATCCTGTTGTTTTTACTCCATCACAATATGAATACCATGCTGCTGATATGGGTTTTCTCGAAAGGTCTTTAGCTCAAAAAGAAGCTCGTATGAAAGAAGCAGCTCAAAATAAAGCTGCTATTGATAGAACACTTGGTGAAATTGAAACAAAACTTAATCCTTCTGAAGCTGAATGGTTTGAAGGATATAAAAGTAATATTAAAAATCAAGTTCAATCAAGTATTGATTCTGGAGATTATGGTGCTGCTATTCGTAATGCTACTTCATTAGCTAGTTCTGTACTTCAAGACCCTCGTATTCTTGGTAGAATGAGAGCACAAGATGCGTATGAAAAAGAATTACAAACACAACAAGCTCGTAGAGATAGAGGAGAAATCAGTCAAAATACGTTTGATTGGTGGGTTAAGAATAATAAATATTCTTATACTGATAATACAGATGCTTCAGGTAATTATATTGAAGGTTCTCCTTGGAAAGCAGAATCAACACCAGTTAAAGATTTAAGTTGGGCTGAACATGCAGCTACTGCTTATAAACTTATAACTCCTAAAAAAGGTTCTACTACAAGAGGTGGAGGACATAGTACTACAAATATAGATGGTACAGGCGATGGAAATAAATGGAGTAGGAGTAATAGTACAGAAGAAATTACTGTAGAAGATATTCTTGAAAATATCGATGAACTTCTTAGTTCAGCACCTGATGGTTATCGTCAAGCAGAACAAGCATATAATGTTGCAAGATTTGATTTGGAAAGACTTCAAAAACAATATGATAATCTTGCTGATGATGATCCAAATAAGACTATAATAAAAGATCAATTAGATGTTCGTAAAGAACTCATGTATAAAAATCAAGCTCCTATTAGTTATAAAGAATATTATGCTAGAATGGTTACTAATAATAGATACGCACATACATTAGCATATAAATGGACAACTAGTGGAAATGAAAATTTTAAAAGCAATGATTATCAAAGTGCTGGTTCTGGTGTTAGAGGAAGTATTGGAACAGGTGTTCCTTATAATCGAAATACAGGATTTTGGAAAGGTGCTCCTGTAAGATTTAACGGAACTTATAATTTCGGTATTCTTGGACAGTCTGCGGATAAAATTAGTTTTAGATTTAGCAAACAACCACAATCACAACAGCAACAGCAACCAAAATAATAACTTAAAAATAATGAAATTATGAAAATATCTTTTGGTAATTATTCATATTATGACCCAACTAATAAATCTGCTATTCCACAAGGGGATAGTATGAATAAATATAAATTTGATAATAGTCATTTTCAACAACTTATAGCAAATAGACAATATCAAGATGCAGCAGATTATGCTTCTAGTTATCATTTTGATGACCCTGTTACTCAACGAGCACATGAAAATGATATTCTAAATCTTCGTAGAGAAGGTCGTAAAATGGCTGCTGTCTATGGTAGAATAGATGATACAGACAAACTTAATAAAATATCATTTTTAGACAACGTATTTGTTGATGGTGGGCTTGATCGACTTTCAGATAATCCTTATGTTAAACAATTTGGTATTTTTAAACAGCATTTAGGGAGTACACATAAAAAAGGATTAATAGGATATAGTGACGAAATAGATAAAGAAGCTACTGCTATATCTTTTACTTTTGCTCCAGAAAAGCAAACGCTATTTGGTATAGATTGGTTAGCTAAAGATAATACTGAACGAAGTGTAGAAGCTTTTTATGTCAATAGTGGACTTAATGAGGCTGCACTTAAATCTGCTGGAGTAGAAATAACACATAAAGATGGATATACTACAATTAAATTTGATAAGTCTAATCCTTTAGCAAATAAAATAATTTATAATGCTATTCCTTCAACAACAGGAGGAGATATAAGTAGAGGTAGTGACTATGATATTGAACTTAAAGGGTACACAGCAGACGGAAAAGAAATAAAAGATACATCCCTTTTAAGAAGTAAAAGTTGGAGTGAAATGCGCAATATGATTACTGATGCTGATGAAGCTAAAACAGAAGCTTTTAGTGCATTAAATATGGCGGAAAAAGATTATTCTTCTACTATTGGCCCATCTCTTGATGATAATTTTGAACAGCTAAATCAAATGCTTGCTACAGGTCAAATAACTCAACAAGAATATAATCAACAAAGAAAAAGTGTTGATAGTATATTAGACCAAGCTATTAGAAGTTTAGGTAGTGGCAACTATGAAATGTTTAGTAATGCTTATAATGACGAATCAACAGATGAAACATTAGTTTCATTAGATAATAAACAACGTTCTGAAATAATTCAAAGTATAACTGCTGCTAATCCTAAAAGTCTTCATTTTAATGCTATGATATCAAATGGACAAATAGGAACACTTGTTACAATAGATGCAGATGAAGTAGATTCTAAAAATATAACAGATGATGACGATAGAAATGAAGTTAAACGTCGTCGTAGGCAAGTATTTATTCCTGGATTTATGTCTGAACTTGCACAAGAAAAAATAAATAGAAATACTTCTTCTCGTGCTGTTCAAGAAATAAATTCAATGCAAGATTATGGTTATAGTTTTAAAACAACTGATGGTCAAGAAATTTATTCTTCTATGGATGGTAGATTTTGGTGTAACGGACAAGAAATAGATAAAAATGAAGCAACAACTGCAATTAACAAAAGCATGATTATTGAAGATGCTGTTAATAATCTTAAATATCAATTTATCAATAAAGAAGGTACAATGTATAATGAAGTTGGTTATGAAAATATGGCTCGTGCTATAGCTGTAAAAGCAGCTAATGAACTTCATCCAGAAGTGTCCTTTGGTGATAGCGTTACAATAAAAGATATATTTAATAAAAAAGGAGCTGGAGCTACAGTTGCTGATAAATATGCTTCTAAGATGCAATATCAACTTTATTATAAATATCAAGATGTGTTTGATATTTATGACAAAATTATGGCTGCAATTATAAATAATGATTAATTATGGATGTACTTGATTTTATAAATAAAGGAGGTAAAAAAGAAGTTTCAAATCCTCTTTTTAACTCTAAATCTAAAAAGAATATACAATCTAGAAGTATTACTGTTCAGGATTTAGAGCCTGATAATGATGCTGCTATAAATATGGCTGTAGCAGATGAAATAAATCAATATTCTATTGATTCTAAAACTGCTGATAAATATAGAGCAGAAGGTATGAATTGGAATCCTTGGGAAAATCTTGATTCACAACTTGCAGAACAACAAGGAACATTTGCTAAATTTGGTAATGCTCTTGCTCAAGCTGTAGTTTCTGAATTTGCTATTGGAACAGTAAAAGGTTTTAGTGATTTATTTGATTTAATTGGTCAAGGTATAGGTCTTTCTGATGGGGATTATTCTAATCCTGTTAGTAAATTTCTTGAAGAAAAACAAGAAGAATTTCGTAATTTTGCACCTATTTATAGTGATCCAAATTTACATATAAGTAATGGTGGATTACTTGATCCAGGATGGTGGGCTAGCAATATTCCAAGTATTGTTAGTTCACTAACACTTCTTATACCTAGTACTGGTATTACAAGAGGTATTTCATATCTTGGAAAACTTGGTAAAATAAGTTCTAGAACTAGAAATGCTGTAAGAGCTATTAGTGGTGTTAATAGTAAAATGAAAAAAGCAGAAGCTCTAAGAAAAGCAGGTAAAAGTGCAGAAGATATTGCTAAAGCTACTAAATTAAATGATGTACAAAGATTTCTTACTAGTGCTAGTACAGCTAAACAAACTTCTTTATTTTTAGAAAATGCAACAACTGCTGCTCTTAGTAGAGCAATGGAAAATTATCAAGAAGCTAGACAAACATATAATGATATGTATGTTGAGGCTTCTGAATATCTTAAAGATGATGATAATTATAAAGCTTTTATAGAACAAAATAAAGAAAGTTTGGAAAAAGCAGGAGTAGATATAACAGATAAAGATAGTGTTGCTAAATATGTTTCAAGTTCTGCTGCTGATAGAACATTCCAACTTGATTGGTATAATGTAGGTTGGGATGTAATAGAAATGTATGGACTTAGAAATGCTTGGAAAGGTTTAAAAAATGCTAATGGAACACCATCTGCTGTAAGACGTGCTGAAAAAGATGCTATAAAATATTTTGGAAAAAAACCTGAAGAAATTGCTAAACTTAAATCTCAACGTTCTTTTATAGAAAAAGCAGGTGAATGGACTAGTGATAAACTTTATGGTTCTAAACTTATTATTGGCTCTGAATTAAGTGAAGGTGCTGAAGAAGCTCTTAACTACATTGCTACAGAAGAAGGTATGAGATTTGGTCGTGTCTTACTTGGTAGCGAGAAAGGAGAAAATAAAGGAGTTTGGGAAAACATACGTAATGGTTTTGATGGAAGACTACATTCTTATCTTCTAGCTCCAGAATTACATGATGCTGCATTTTGGGGTGTACTTGGTGGTGTAGTTTTTCAATATGGAGGTAGTAAACTTAGAAGAATACGTCAAAAATTTGAAAAATCTGAAGCTGACGAAAAAGCTAAAAAATCAACTCCTTGGTATCAACTTGATGAACTTCCTGAAAATCAAAGACGTATATCAGAAATAGAAGCTCGTGCTACAGATTTTGCAACTTATAAAGCACAACTTGATAAAATAAATTCAGGTGTTGATATTTATAATTCTACTGAAAATAATGAAGTAAAATTTAATTCAAAGGAAGAAGCTGATATTGCTAGAGAAAAACTTAAAGACGAATTTATTGCTAGTATGACTCTTAGAGCAATGAATAGCGGTAATTACGATATGCTTAAAGCTTTTCTTCAAAATGATAATGTTCGTAAAAATTTAATAGAAAGTGGAGTATTTGGAAATGCCGAAGAAAATGGCAAAAGTGCTTCTGATATTGAAGCAGAATCTAAAGAATATATAGATTCTGCTGTTCGTCGTATGGATGAAATTGCAAATATGTATGAAGAAGAACTTACAGCTATAGACTATGCTTCTTCTCGTGTAGGAAATGATGTATTAGCTGAATATATGCAAATTATGGCTAATAATAATGTTCATACACGATTAGCTCTTAAACAAAATAATTTGTCTCTTGCAGGAACTAATACTAGAATTTCTCAACTTGAAGATCAATTTAGAGATAAATTAGATCCTAATATAAATCATGCAAAAAATATTAAAGTAGGTCTTATATCTTCAGAACTTGGTAAACTTTATGCTGAAAAACGAGAAGTTACAAGTCAAAAAGATAGTATTAGTAAAACTATTTCTCTTGAAAATATAAATAAAAAGATAAAAACTCTTGAAGATGAATTATCAAATGAAGAACTAGTATTTGCTACTTCTTTAGCTCTTAGATATACTAAAGGAGAAGATGGAAAATATACAACTGATGACACTTCTGACTATTTTGAATATAGAGATAAACAAATTATAAATAGAACAGAAGATATGTCTGGTAAAACATTTGAAAGTTTAACTAGTCTTGATTTATCAGATAGAGCTAAAACTGTTCTTAATGATGAAGAATTGCAAAGATATAAAGTTCTTGAGCAAGATGCAGGAAGTAGTTTTTCTGCTCTTAAACAAATAAGTCCAGAGCTTAATGACTTATATGCTGTTCGTGCTGCTACAGAACTTTCAAGTAAAATGTTAAATTCTGAAATTGTTCGTACTGTAGATGAAGTTAAAAGCTATGCTAATATGCTTCATAACACTATGAGTGAAGCTCGTGTTACAGCTATAGAACAAGCAAATAAAACTATATTATCTCTTTATAAAAAATATGGTAATGCTGTAGAAAATTATATATCTAAACGTTATAGAAATGAAAATGACAATATTGATACTCTTTCTGAAAATGAACGTAGAGATTTATATGATGCACTTAAAGTTCTTGCTTTAAGTAAATCATATAACAAATATCTTGGCGTTCAACTTGAAATGATGTTTAGACGATATGATGCTATTGAAGCTAGTAGAGATAGTGCTGATGATAATGAAAAAGGTGAGGAAAACACCACAAATTTAGAAGCGAATGCAGACACGATAAATCAAGACGTGAACAATTCTACAGGAGCAACAATACAAGCCAACACTGAGCAAGAAACAGGGCAAACTGATGAAAATCAGCCAATAGTAGACCCACAAAAAACCGAAAACCGAACTCCTACTTATTATGCTAAATTTTGGTTTCCAAAAGGTGTTCTATCTAGTAGTAGACATAGTAATACAGATAATGGTGGTGCAGCAGTATATGACAATAATGATGGTACTTTTACACTTGATGTAAGAGATGACAAAAAAGCTCTTAATGATAATAGATTTTTTTCTAATGCTGATGAAGTAGATTTGACACGTCCTTATGAAGTTGTAGAAAAGCCTATTCTTAAAAAGAATAAAAAAGGTAAACTTGAAATATATAAACAAGGTAAATTAGTTAATACTGATACTTTGGAATATCAAGCTGCTCAACAAGAAGAACAACAAGTTAGTCAAACAAATGAAGAAAAAAATACTGAAACAAATGAAGAACAAACAATAACACAAAGTGCAAATGATGTTACAGAACAGAATACAGAACAGAATACAGAACAGAATACAGAAACAATTACTCAGCCTGTAGAAGGTAACAATGAAAACATTGAGGATAATGTATCTAACAACCCTTCTACGGGGGGTGTAGTTGGAGAAGAGTCTCAACCTGTTCCAACAGTTACTCCAACAGTTGTTCCACAAGAACAAAAATCTTCTAAAGAATCTACAACATCTGTATATGATGATGTTGTTCCTGATGAAACAACTACAGAAGATGAAATTCGTATGTCTAGTCTTGGTAGATTTCAAAGAGAATTTAAAGCAAATAATGATGTAGATTTAGATACTATTGCTACAGAAATTATAAATGCTGAAGTCAAAAAAGGACAAGATAGACAAGTTGTAGAAGCTGCTGTTAATAAATCATTATCTATTATTAAAAGAGTTATTGAACGTAAAAAAGGTAAAGCTTCTAAAACTACAATGAAAAGTTCTATAGACGATGTAGTTGTACAATCTAGTGTTATAGAACTTACAAATAGAAATCCTTTTATTGAAGATTATACTAATGCTGTTAAAAATATGATAAATGAGTTTTGTAAAGAACTTGGTATCAATGAATATAATGGTAAAAAGTATATAAATCTTGAAGACCTTCTTAGATATGTAAATACTATATCTAATGATAGTCAAATGTCTAATATGATGTTTGATGCTCTTAAAGTATATCTTAATACAGATGAGGCTAAAACAAAGTTTATCACTACAGATGAAACTCAAAATAGTGACACTCTTAAAAAGAATATTGCTAAATCTGCTGCTCAACGTTATCAAGAAAGATTTTCAGATACTACTACTCAAAGAGTTAATATATGGGATCTTCGTAATTCTCTTTCTTCTCAAAAAGAAATTAAAGAATTTGAAGAAGCTATTGAAGCTCTCAATAAAGGAGATAAACTTACATATACAAGAGAAAATAACAAGATTGTTCTTAAAGATTCAAAAGGAAGAACAATTGGTACTCTTAGTATCCCTACTATAAATTCTAAAACAGGAGCCTATGAAATGACTAATGATGGTTGGAAATATGATATTCTAACTCAAGCTGGAGGTACAATAAATAGCAAACTTAAAACTTTATTTTCTCGTTGGCTTAATGAAGTAAATGAAGACAGTAAAGAATTAAATGCTATTATATATGAATTAGCATTTGAAAAAACAAGTCCTGAAAGAAAGAAAGAACTTCTTGCTAAATTTATTGAAAATAAGGAAATTAAAGCAGCTAAAGCGCAAGGTTTTATTGATGTTACAGCAGGAAGTGAAAAACTTATAAATGGTCTTGTTAAACTTTGGAAGTATAAAAATTATACTGATGGAGATGTTACATCTTCTAAAAATAGACGTATTGAAAGATCATTAAATTCTTGGTTTTCTAAACTTCGTAATAGTTATGATGGTGTAAACTATCTTGTAAATAACAATGATGGAGAAATAGAAGTAGCTAATATAAGTGATGGAGAAATTATTAGAGCTTCTGAAACTAATGGACGAGAAGTTGCTCTTCCAGCAAATAAAGCTATAGCTGGAGGTGTTAATCCTGGTGTTCATAAATTAGCTATTTCTTCTAGAACACCAAATACTCTTACTGTATCTGGTATGCCATCTATTAATTTTTCAGGTGTTGGTAAGATGAATACGTTTGTTCTTCTTCCTAATAGAAATGGAAGTTATGAATATGTACAAGCTTATCCTGCTGAAATTACTGATGATTATATTGGAAAAGAAGCTAAAGAAATTATTGAAGCTATTCAAAATAAAGTATTAGAACTATTAGATAATCATTCTAAAAATCCTACACAAGAAAGTTTTAATGAAGTAAAAGAATTTATAAAATCTGTTCTTAGTAATCATAATGGAAATAGTAGTTTATTTTGGAATTTAAGATTATTTGAACAAGGTAATACTTTTGGTATTAGTTTGAATAACGAAACTAAAATAGTTATAAATGCTAAAGATGAAAATGTAGATATTTCTAAATCAGAATATAAGCCAAATATTAAAGGATATAAACAAAAACGAATGAAGTTAGGAACTCAGCAAGCAAATGAAGCTATTACTGAACTTCTTAATAATCTTAGGTTTAATCTTAATCCTACATATATTGCTTCTGATAATGCTACAAATACTATTTTAAATGGTATAGCAAAACGTAGAAAAGGAAAGTTTGAAATAACTATAGGTGATAAAACTTGGAGCTACGATAGTTATAATGCTTTTATTCTAAATAATAATCTAGTTAGACTTAATACTAAGCCAAATGAAAGAGGCACAAGTAATTTCAATCCTCGTGGTAGTAGAACACAAAGTGCTAATCAAGTATTAGAAATTAGAATAAATAATGTAATTACCTCCCCCGTAGAGGATATTGTTGAACAACAACCTGTAGAGCCTGTTATTCCTAATGTACATAATATATCTATTCCGGAAAAAGCTATTGCTATTCTTAATGGAACACAACAAAGTAATCATGTAGGAAATGATATTGCTGCTTTAGTTTTTAATGGCAAGCAGTTAAAAGCTTTAAAAGACTTGGAATTGTTACCTGAAAATCTTATCTTTGACGAGAATTTCAACAATAAACAAGGCTATGAAACTATAAATGCAGAATATAATAATAATACAAAGAAAATTACTGTAGGTCCACGTTGGCTTGAGATGTTTAATAATCCTATTACTCGTAATCAAGCTATTCGTAAACTTATACACGAGCAACTTCATTATAAGCTAAGTAAAAATAAAGGATATGTAAGAAGTGTTCAATCTATATATGATGAATTTAAAGAATACTTAGATAAAAATAATGTTCCAAAAGATGCTCATATTAGAGCTTATCTATTTGAAAATG
>OQVQ01000319.1_pt1 | contig 23372 bp, 16 predicted proteins | sample 1691491 | NCBI WGS metagenome assembly OQVQ01 (sample SAMN03418252, study PRJEB22391) | human gut metagenome | biome: human-gut; feature: organic feature; material: feces | host: Homo sapiens | place: Tanzania | collected 2013-01
TAACAAGGTAGCCGTATCGGAAGGTGCGGCTGGATCACCTCCTTTCTAAGGAGAATTACCTACTGTTTAATTTTGAGGGTTCTTAATGAAAATTAAAAAATCCTATTGACATTCTCTCTAAAAAAGAGTAAAAAGAAAATACAACTAAAAAGAGAAAGAAAGGAAAAATTAAAAATGCAACTCTCTTACAATGAAATCTGGACGGGGATTGAGAAATTGGCCGAATTTAAGGGGCTTTCTTTGTCGGCATTGGCGATGAAAGCGGGGTTAGATCCCACCAGTTTTAATAAATCAAAACGCATTGGGGTCGATGGGCGGAAAAGATGGCCTTCCACGGAAAGTATGAATAAGGTTTTACAGGCGACAAATACCACTGTCTTTGAATTCATGGCGTTGGCGGGCCAGCCGTGTCCAGCCCCCAAAAATATGATTCCTTTGATGGGTTTGGCTAAAGCAGGACGGGACGGATATTTTGATGCTCAAGGGGGCCCTATTCTATCAGACGATTGGGACGCGGTGGAATTTCCGTTTGCCTTAAATCAACAGGTCTATGCACTGGAGGTATCGGGCGAAAGTATGGAACCTGTTTATCGGGACGGGAATAAATTGATTGTGGCCCCTGATGCGGAAATTCGTAAGTTTGATCGGGTGGTAGTACGTACTGTCAAAGGTGAAATTATGGTCAAGGAATTGATTCATAAATCGGCGTGTTTATTGGAATTAAAAAGTTTGAACCCCAAATGTGAAGATGTGGTATTGAAAATGTCGGAGGTGTCATGGGTGGCACGGGTGATTTGGGTGAGTCAATAAAAAAAGGTTGAAAAGTATAAAAAAATATGCTACAAAGAATCCCAAAATAAGGAGTTATTGATGAAAAAATTATTTGTTTTTGCGTTTTCTTTGTTGCTGGCCAACCGTGTTTTTGCCCAAGCCTGTACAGCAATTTGTCCTGCGGCGATTGGTCTGTTGTTGGTGGTGGCCGATAAAATGGGAGTGAAAATAGAAGTTATTGGGGTTTTATCGGGGGCTTTGATGAGTATTGTGGGCTATATCCTGATGAAGTTTTTTGATAAAAGAAATTGGCATTTTTGGATGCGGGATAAAATTTTAATGTTGATTGCCATTTCCTCTATTGGGTTTGTCTATTTAAAGGATTTGGAATATAAACCCCGTTTGCATTGGAATTTTGTTTATGTGGATTCTTTTTTAATGGCGGCCATTTGTGGGGCGGTAGCACATATTTCAGGGGTGCATTTGTATGCGTGGCTTAAGGAAAAAAACGGTGGGCATGCGCACTTTCCTTTTGAAAAAGTGGTGGTGCCTTTGTTATTAGACGCCTTGGTTTGTTGCATTTTCTGGGGCGGTAGTTTGTGCGAATGCAAAGAAGTACTTATTTTAAATTAGGAGGAGAGCATGAAAAAAGTAGCATCAGTCAAAGAATTTGTGGAACGCATTGACGCGACAAAGAAGAAGAATCCCAAAGATTTGTCTTCGGACCAAGATTTAACAATAGCGATTATGAATTTAATTTCCATAGAGGAACATTTGGTTTTTTCTGGGGCAAAAACGGGGAAGAACAGTTTTTATGATTTGGTGCAAGAGGTGCGTGAATTGCGCAAGAATTTGATGCTTCAAATTATTCCCAGTTATGAAGGGGAAGTGTGGTGTATTTCCAAACATTTATTATCGGCTAGCATGCGTTTGATGGAAGTGGGGACCAAGCAACAATCCATGGGGCATAAAGAAAAGGCCTATGAATTATTTAATCAAGCGTATGATTTATATTGTTTATTTTGGGGCTTGAACATGAATTTGGTGGATGCCAAAGAAAGTAGATTCCTTAGAGGAAGTTCAAAAAGAGGTGGCCTCTTTGACTCATAAAGAAATGCCCGCCAAAAAGAAAAATGCAGTTGTTTCCGCCCCTGTGGCAACGGGTGTTTTGGGAAAGTTGAAAGCCGTAGTGCGTAAGGCGGTAGATTGTTGTATTGAATAAAGTCCTTGAACAGGGGGGGGAGGGTGCTTTGATGAATACACCGCAATTTTGTAAGGTCTTGGATAAAAAGGGCGCAGCGACTTCTGTTTCTTTGCGTCAAGTATCCCAAGAATTATCCCGCCCTATATGGATTCATATAGATTACAAAGATGTCAATAAACTCAAATGGTTGCGTTCATTGAATTTAGATGCGACTGTTTTGGAAAATCTGCTGGATGCAGATACCTCGCCGCGTTGTTTTGCCCATGAAAAAGGGTTAGTGATGGTAATGCGGGGGGTTTGTCCCAATCGGAAAAAAGACGATGATATGGTGGCCCTTCATGTGTGGATGACCAAAAACCGGTTATTGACCGTTTCGCATCGGTCTATTTCGGCGATTGACCAGATACTGGATAGTTTTCAACAAAGAAAAGGGCCTAGAACGATTGGGGATTGTTTGACACAATTATGTGCCTCTATGGTGCATCAAATGGAAGAATCTTTGGCCCTTATTGATGATAAGGTAGATGAACTAGAGGAAGCTGTTATAGAGGAAAAAGCCATTCATCAGGATCGTGCCTTGCGTTCGGATATCAGTCATATTCGCCATGTGATTGTGGGGCTCAGACGGTATATTTTACCCCAACGAGAGATGATGAAAACTTTGGCCCAAACTTCGTTGCCTTTTTTTTCCAAGGCCAACAGGACTGTTTTTGGGGAAATGTTGCGTGATTTAATCACGATTGTGGAGGGGTTAGAATTTGCCAGAGATCATTCTAAAGTTACTCAAGAAGAATTGGATTCCAAGACAAATATCAACATCAGTCGAACAATGTATTTGATGAGTTTGATTATGGTTATTTTTACTCCTTTAAGTTTTATTACGGGTTTGTTGGGGGCGAATATTGGGGGAATTCCCTTTAATGATGATCCGGCGGGGTTTGGGGTTATCTGTATCATCTTGATTTGTATAGTGGTTTTTCAAGTTATTTTTATTAAGAAAATGAAGTGGTTTTGATTACCAATTTTGACACAATTCGGTAGTGGCCCGATAGGATTCAGGGGTATCTATTTCATAGTTTTTTTCGGCAATAACTTCATTGATATGTTGAATTAAGGGCTTTAAATCCTGAATAATTTTTTGATATTGCCGCTCTATATGCGCTGCGCCCTTGGGCTTAGAAATTGTATACTGCGAAAGTCTGAGCAGGAACCTTGATGGTGAGGGTAGAGCCTGCTGTGGCAGGGATGTCGGCAGTATGAGGAACAACATTGAATTTGTTTTCGATGCTGTTGGTAGCCTTAGGGTCATCTGAATGGAGGGTGGTAACCTTGCCTGCAGGGAGCTTCTTTAAGCCCTTGAAGTTGAGAGTTACGTCCTGCTCCTTGTCGCCAGCGTTGGCAATCTTAACGATGTACTGCTTCTTGTGCTTATCGTAAACGGCGCTTGCATAGAGTGAGCCTTCGCCCTTTACGGCATTGCCATTCTCGGTGAGCTTAAGCATATTGGTGCCGCAGTTGGTGCCATAGAGCATTTGCACATACCAGTTAACGGAGCGTACAGACTCGAGGTTGTCGAACCAGATGAGGTCTGGACGCCATTGCCAACCTTCGACATGAGCGAAGAGAGGAGCGTAGGTGGCTTGGTAGACAACATCGGCATTACGCTCAAGACCAGTCATAAAGGCTGCCTCAGAGAGTGCTGCTCCGAAGTTGTTCATGGCAACGGTAGGAGCTTTTATTCCAGGCATGTGGCTTGCATATTCGCCTGCAAAGACCTTAGGACCGGTGCGAGGATAGTTGTCGTAGCGACCTGCATTCTTGAGAAACCAGTCGGGAGCCATATAGTAGTGCTCATCTACGAGGTCGACACCGAGCTTGCGCATTTCAGCCCAACCATAGTCGAACTTGTCGCCACTTGCTGAAGGACCGCTCGAACCACATATCTTTATATTAGGATATTTAGCTCTGATCTGCTCGATGAACTTAGCGAGGCGCACAGGATAGACTTCGCCCCACTGCTCGTTGCCGATACCAATCTGCTTGAGGTTGAATGGTGCTGGATGACCCATGTCGGCACGAAGCTTACCCCACTTGGTGTTGACGCTGCCATTGGCAAACTCGATAAGGTCGAGAGCATCGTCAATATACGACTGGAGGTCGTCTAGGGCTACGTGTGCATTCTTATCGTCGTCGCGATTCTGATACTGGCAAGCCAATCCTACAGACAAAATAGGTAATGGTTCTGCGCCAATCTTTTCAGAAAGGAGGAAATACTCATAGAATCCGAGGCCGTAGGTCTGATAGTAGTTAGGATACAGACGATGGGCGAAGGTATTGTTCCAACGATTCTCGTTGAGCGGACGGTTTTCAGGTGCACCAACAGAGTTTTTCCATTGATAGCGAGTTTGGAGGTCGGTGCCCTCAACGATACAACCGCCAGGGAAGCGGAAGATACCAGGGTGAAGGTCTTCGAGGTCTTTTACCAAGTCGGCACGCAAGCCATTCCAGTTGTCGGCAGGGAACATAGAAACATGGTCGAGGTCTACGCTTTCGTTGCCTTCAAGGAAGATGCGCATGTAGCCCTTCTGCAGGGTTTGCTTGGATGTAAGCTCTACGCTATATTTCTTCCACTGATTGTTGGTGATGGTGATAGACTTGCGCTCCATAGGATTGTTGTTTTCATCCACGAGCTCAACTCTAATCTTAGCCTGCTTGCCATTGAGGAGGTGCAGACGACCATAGACGCTGAAATTATATTTCATGCCCTTTTTCAATCCCATGCCGAAGAAGCCACGGTTTTCGAGTCCGGTAGATTTTTCGCGATGGCCAGATGGTTCGAGAACAACATAGTTAGGGTTGCGGTCGAAAGCAGGCTTTATGCTACTTACTGAAACATTACCCCATGTGTTCCATCCCATTAGGCGGTTAGGGAATTCGAAAGAACGGTTTTCTACCATCTCTGCATACAAGCCGCCATCGGCTCCGAAGTTGATGTCTTCGAAGAAGATGCCATACATTGTAGACTGCACAGGCGCTCCTGGCTTGGTAGTGATGTCGAACTGGCGCTGTGCCGCTGCTGGGGTTACCAGCAGGGCAGAGAGTGCCACCGACGATAGAATACGGTTTAGCTTCATTTTTGTTTTAGTTTATAGGTGAAATTACGAATGTAAACGTCTTATCGCCATAAGAAATACGATGCTGTGGCAATGGCCATGAGCCCCAGCTATTTTCGCCACCAATACCGAACTGCTCCTTGTCTATACAAAGCTCGGTGTACTTAGACTGTGGCACCTGATAGCTATGGCGCTGATCCTTTTCTTCGCCCTCGTCGAGGTCGGCGATAGAATAGTGAAGAGCACTTGCATCGAAAACATTGTCGGAAGTGATACGGAATCCCTTACCTGCCTTGTCTGTCTGCTGCCACCAGCGGAGGTCGCTCTTTGTGCCAGTCTCTTGTGGACGGATGTAAGGGAAGAACTGCTCGTCGGCAGTCTGAGTATAGATGCCTATGTTCTGAGAGCCCTTGCGGTCGATATAGTTTTCGATTGGTCCACGACCATAGAAGTGGCTGTTGTCCATGGTGTAAGGCAACTGCATGAGCATACCGAAGCGGAACATGCTTGAAACCTTAGCATCCTTGGTGGTGTTCATAGTCTGCTGTACGCGCATTGTTCCATCAGGAGCAATGGTGTAGACGATGTCGAGAGTTGCCTTTACGTCAGGCATATCGAAGCTTGTTGTAACAACAACCTTGTATGTCTTACCTGTCTTAACCTTAATGGCATTGATATCCTTGAGGTTGAGGGCTGGATTGCGCCAAGCCTTGAACTTCTTCTGAAGTCCGGCACCCATATCATTGTCTGTAACGGCACGCCAGAAGTTTGGCTTAAGTGTACCGCCTTCGCCAAGAAGGTCTACACCATTAACCTTGTATTCCTTCAACAAGCCTGTAGCCTTGTCGAAAGCTATTTGAACAGCGTCGCTTGTAACCTTGATATCTGTATCTTTCTTCTTGTCTGCCACCTTGATTTTGCCTGGAGCATCTGCATCTGCGATATTGTTAGTAATCTCGCGGATAGGCAACTGGCGGTAAGCAACTACCTGACCTGCCTCCATAAGAGGTTCAGCCTTTTTGAGCTTGAACTCAATGTTGAGAAGGATTTCGCCCTCGGCAGGAACTGTGTAAGGCAAGGTGAGCTCTACCTTCTGATGAGGAGCAACGTTGAGCTTGTCTACTGTACCATTCTGAACAGGTTTGCCATTCTGAAGGAGAGTCCATACGAGCTGATAGTTAGCGAGGTCGCGGAAGAAGTTTTCGTTGTATACGCTAATCTTGCCAGCATTCACGTCTACAGCCTCAGCCCAGATGTTCTGGTATACGTAAGCAACCTCATAGGCATGAGGGTTGAGCTGACGGTCAGGACCGATGATACCATTGCAGTTGAAGTTGTTGTCTGATGGGTCGTAGTTATTGTAGTCGCCACCATAGGTATACTGAATCTTGTTGTACTCTGGATAAGAGAGGTTGTCCTTAATAGACATAGGAGCTACAGGAGTGCGGTGAAGAGCTTGGTCAACGAAGTCCCAAATATAACCACCCTGGTTCTTTGGATACTTACGTGTTATATCCCAGTATTCCATCAAACCACCACTTGAGTTACCCATGGTATGGTTGTATTCACACTGGATGAGTGGGCGAGTATATTTGCTGTCCTTTGAATAATCGTCGCAAGCCTTGTGGCTATAGTACATAGGACAGAAGATGTCGGTAGCTTCACCTGTCTTGCCTGCCTGCTCATACTGTACAGGACGGCTCTTGTCTTGCTCCTTAACCCACTTGTATGCAGCGATGAAGTTGTCGCCATAAACAGTCTCGTTGCCCAACGACCATACTACAACAGAAGGATGATTGTATTGCATCTCTACGTTGTGCTGGTTGCGCTCCAAAATCTGCTTTGCAAACTCAGGCTTCTTAGCTGCTGCATCGTCGCCATACTGGAAGCCGTGACTCTCTTGGTTGGCCTCTGCTGTTACATAAAGACCATATTCGTCACAAAGGTCGTACCATACTGGGTCGTCTGGATAGTGGCAAGTACGAACGGCATTGATGTTCAAGCGCTTCATAATCTTGATATCTTGAATCATGCGCTCGCGCGATACTACATAACCTCCATCTGGGTCCATTTCGTGACGGTCTGCACCCTTGATGTATACAGGCTGACCATTAACGAGGAGCTGAGCATTCTTGATTTCAACCTTGCGGAAGCCCACCTTCTGAGGAATTACCTCAACAATGTTACCCTGCTGATCCTTTACGGTAGCAACAAGTGTGTAGAGGTATGGATCTTCAGCGCTCCACTTCTTCACGTTCTTCAATACGAACTGTGCAGTACCATTAGTGCGCTTTTTGAAGTTAGCCTCACTCTTTACAATCTCTACGCCATTGTGGTTGAGGAGCTTGTATTCTACTATAGGCTGTCCCTTTACCTCTGCATAGATCTGAACTACACCATCAGCATAGTCGTTCTGTAGGTCTGGAGTAATCTTGATGTTTGATACATGCACCTTAGAGTTGCGAGCATAGAGATAGCTATCGCGAGCAACACCTGAAAGGCGCCAGAAGTCTTGGTCTTCACACCAAGAGCCATCGCACCAGCGGAATGTCTGGAATGCGATAAGGTTTTCACCCTTCTTAAGATAAGGAGTAATGTCGAATTCTGCTGCCACCTTAGGATCCTCAGCATAGCCAGCAAACTGACCATTTACATAGAGGTAGATGTTTGAAGTTACAGAACCAAAATGAGCAATAACCTGCTTGCCATCCCAATTTTCAGGAATGTTGATGATGCGGCGGTAGCTACCCACATTATTGTCCTTGGTAGGAACAGCAGGAGGCTGCTGGTCGAAATGTCCGCGCCAAGCAAAGCCTACATTTACATACTCTGGGTCGCCATAGCCATTCATCTCCCAAATGCCAGGGATGTTCATGGTCTTCCAAGAACTATCGTCGAGATCAGTCTTATAGAAGTCGGTAGGACGCTTGTCGGCATCTTTCACCCAATTAAACTTCCATGCGCCATGGAGGGAAAGGAAGTTGGCACTCTTTGTCATGTCGCCAGCTTTAGCTGCTGCTTCATTCTCGTAAGCAAAGTAATTTGTGTGAAGCTTAAAGCGATTTACCTCGTTTACCTGCAGGTCGTGCCATTCGGTGAATGTAGGAACAACAGGAGTCTTAGTAACTACCTTTTCTTTGGCAGCAAAGGATGTGAGTGTGCATCCGATCATGGCTGCCATGAGCAAATGTCGTGGGCTTAGCCCAGAGTTAATTTGTTTGTTCATTGTTATTGGTTTTGTTGATAATTGATAGTTTAAAGGGTTATTATACATTAATATATAACAACCTGACTGCAAAGATAATGCAAACGAGCGCAATGTAAGCTTGCTTACAAATTGCCGAGTGCAGCTTATCTTCTGCAAAGATACGATAAAATATCGGTCTTTAGCTATTTAGCGCGATAAAATATTACGGCATAGGGAGTAAACCTTCCCATTTTACATTCCAATCCTTAGGGAAACCTGGATTCTTGGTGGTTGCGCCATCCCATCCGGCACACATCATGGCTACAGCTGTTAGCAATCCGCCATTGCCAGGCATGTAGACACGCAGGCGACCATCTTGATAGTTGTGACCATTAACGAGATAGGTGTTGGTGCGCTTATTCATGAGCAATGCATCGATGGCACGACTTGGCTGACCAAGGCGAGCGCAGGTCATGGCAACCATAGGATAGTCCCATCCCCAGGTCTTATCCCAGTTCCAGTTGTCCCAAATCCAGTCGAGAGTCTTTGCCATTACGCGCTTATTGATGAGCTTATTGTCGGGCATCATGCCGAGAGCACCAAGAAGAGCAGGATGGTCGCTGGTAAAGCGTATGTCGGTGTAGGTATTCTTGGCAGTTTCGGCAGCAAGATATAGGCTGTCTTCATTGAATGCCAATGGAGAAAGCTTATTGATGATAGAATCCCATTCGCCCTTGTCGTCGATGCCACTACGCTGACGCCATTTCTCAGCCATTTGCAGAGCTGTGTGCCAATAAGAAAGTTCGAAAGGAGGGTTTATGGTAGAGTCGGCTTTGAGGGTTTCTTGCGCAGGAATACATCCACGCAAGATATAGCGGTCGCGGATAGAGTCGTATTCTGCAAAGTCTGCCATAAAGAGAGCTGTGGCATTCACGGTGCCAGCATATTTCTTAATCAGTTCTTCGCGCTCGGCAGAACTTTTGGCTGCACGATAAAGGAGTTCGGCAAGATATATGAAATGTGGCTGTTGCCAGATAAGATAAGAGCCTACATTAGATGGAGCCTCGATGCCCGAAGGGTCAGTCATCTTCATCCAACGAATACCATTAAAACCTTGACGCTTAGCTATTTGGCGAGCAAGCTTCTGCGCATAGAGGAACCAGCCGAAGCATTTTTCCATACACTCAGGCTTATTCCACAAGCCATAGTGGGCAAGGTGCCACCATGTCATTTCGAGATGGAATTTGCCAAACCATGAATTATAGGTGAGTCCTGTTTCTTGAGGAGGAAGAATACCACACTCTTGTGCACCCATGAGATATTGGCTAAGGATTACTCTGCGCTCGAGTTCTTTGGCACGAGGGTCTTTCACATCGCCAAAGTCTACGAAGCCACCTTCGTTCCAATAATTGCGCCATCTGCCTGCCGAAGCCATGGCGAAGTCGGCAAACGGACGATTGCTGAGATAGAAGCCCATAGGAGTGTTGCCATTGAAACCTACGTAGAGGTCGAGGGCTCCCTTCTTGGTAGAGATTACAATGGTGTGGGCACCCTGTTTGCTAATGCGTGCGCCATCACTAAACTCTACATTAATATAATATGTGCAATTATCCAGCTTGCGCTTAATAACGGCGTGGGTACCTTCTTTTTCGAGAGTTGTGGTGTGGCGGCTGTCTTGATTCCAGTCGCAAGCGTCGTCGCTATGCTTTCCTGTAGGATAAGGGAATCGCAACACCACCTCGATGGTGCCATCCGACTCGATATGCGAAGCCACAACATCCTTGTCGGGGTCGCAAACGGTTTTGACATGATAGTTTTGTTCGCCATATTTGAATCTGCTCTCCACCTTTCCTGTCCAAAGGTCGAGAGTTTCATCAATATTGCTCACGAGGTTAGGGTCGGCAAGGTTGAGACCAATATTGCCGAGATGAAGGCGATGAGGATTTTGACGGAAGTAGTTGGAAGCATCTTGCTGACGACCAGGGGTGCGGAACTGTGCAGCATAATATTCATCGTGACCACGATGGAAATCGTGATTGACAAGAGCTTCTTCTATCTTGTAGCCTTTGTCGTTAGGGAACGAATGCCATCCCCAGTCAGACATGGTGCCAAGAGGCACTCCGTTGCTATATTTCTCAGGAAAGGTCTGCAAACCTGTAGCATCAACGGTAAAGGCGAAGCCTCCGTTGCCCACGGTGAGCGAAGCTAACGAGTCGATACTGGTGATGTGAGGATTGTGACGAGTGACAACAGCCTTGCGGTCAATCTTGTTGTCGGCATGTGCAGCCAACGCCATAGCGAAAGCTACGAAAAGTAGGACGATTTTTCTCATCAAGATTAGTTTTTAGTCATTATTATGGTTCTGATTTGTACAAGAATAATTGTATAATGGTACAATATTCGTCAGACATGGTACAAAATTAGCGATTATTTTTGTTAATTCGGTCGCAATATATGTGTTTTTATCGTTTTTGCAATCGTTTTCACAATAAATACTGTAAAAATCACAATAATTACACATGTTATTGTGCAATAACTCATACCTTTGCACTTGATATTAAACTAAACATAGTTCTATCAAAGATAGGTGGAAATGAAACTAGCTCCTAGTCATTAGGTAATACAATTCATTAGGTAATTTTGAGGTAAAAGTTGTTATTTATGGATGACAAGGTATAAAAGGTTAGCATGGATAATTAGGTTGAAAAAGGTTAACTGGGATAACTAAGATAAAAAAGGTTATTAGGGATAACATAGAAGATAAAGGTATTAAAAAAACAAACCGTTTTAATTTAATCCTAAAAAACTAAACTATTTGTCCAAAGACAGTAAAAGGAGTCAGATTAGTCTGGCTCCTTTTATTTTTTTATTTATTCATTTAGATTATTATTTCTTCATTTCCGCACCGAGATAGAAGCCTGGCTCTGGTGGCTGATTGTAAGCCACATTCTCGGTAGCTATGCTCAGACGATAAGGAACATCCTGCATGAGGCAAGTGATGCGATGGTCGGTAGGAATATCTGTGGTGTAGAGCTTAAGCATAGTGCTCTGAGCATCGCGCACCAACACCTCTTCGCGCCAGTCGCCAAGGATGTCGCCACTAAGACAAGGGTTAGACTTGGTGCCATTGTTGAATCGGCCATCGAAACGCTTAATAACATTCACCCTGCCTGTTTTCCAATCGTATTTCTGAACTGTCTCGTGGTCGAGAAGTTCGCGAAGCAAGTCGCCATCCCACCAGATGCCGAAGTTTGTAGACATTCCTCTGCGCTTATTTTCGTCCATGGTAGGCTCTTCGTATTCTGTAGGTCGGATGAGTTCGCCCTTGACATTTCTTACGCCTCCGCTATTGGCACTCCACATCTCCAAGCCTTCGTTGGTAGGATCAATATCGGCAGCCATACATCTGCCAACATCAAAGTTGCCAGGAATCTGGAATATAACTTTGCCTGTGGCAGCATCGCGGAAGTCGCTACCATCGCGGCGATTCTCGTGACAGTCCCACACCTGCAACTTATCGCTATTAGGATAGAAAGCCATCAGGTGCAAGGCATCGCCATGACCGAAGCCTGTGTTGTAGAGTCCGCGTCCATCGTGGTCAATAGCCATAGAACCGTATGTTATTTCGTCGCAGCCATCGCCATCAACATCAGCCACTCTGAGGTTGTGGTTGCCTTGACCAGCATAGCTTGCCCACTCAGGATTGTTGGTGTCGAAGACCCAACGACTGGTTAGATTCTTTCCATCCCAATCCCAGGCAGCAATAACTGTGCGAGTGTAATATCCACGGCAGAAGAAAGCAGAAGCCTTTTTGCCATCGAAATAGCCTACGCCTGCAAGATAACGCTCTGAGCGGTTGCCATGGTCGTCGCCCCAGCTGGTAAGAGGTCCGCGACCAGGTATATAGTCGACTGTTTGCATAGCTTCGCCTGTGAGACCATTGAAGACAGTAAGATATTCAGGACCATCCATGATTCTTCCCAAGCGGTTGTTTTGCTCATGGCAACGCCAGTCTTTAGAGCCATCACCTATGACATTCCCCTTGCCATCGATGGTGCCATCGGCAGTCTTCACCATGAGTTCGGCTTTGCCATCGCCATCGAAGTCGTAAGCCATAAACTGGGTGTAGTGGGCTCCTGCACGAATATTCTTTCCCATATCGATACGCCACAGACGTGTACCATCGAGCTTCAAGCAGTCGAAATACACATTGCCCGTATAGCCAGCATGCGCATTATCATGTGCATTTGAAGGGTCCCACTTCAGAATAATCTCGTATTCTCCATCACCATCTACATCTGCCACCGAGCAGTCGTTGGCACTATAAGTGCACACTCTGCCATCAGGCATAGTAAGGTCGGCAGGCTTCTGAAGCGGAATAGAGATAAAACCATCTTGGGCATCAGCCTTAAGACAGAACGAGCCATTACAGCTGCCACCTCTAACCTCGTAGGTAGCATCGCCACTAACAGGCTGCTCGTCAACGAAGAAGGTTCCGCCTTTCTTCAGCGCCTTGCTGTTTAGTTTCTTACCATTACGGTACACATCGAATGCAGCATTTTTGCCATCTTCCGACAGCAATCGCCACGACACAGCCACCTTGCCATTGCTCTTGGTGGCTACAACACCTCTGTTCAGCTTTTCCATCATGATATTCTTCATATCATAACGTGGTTGGGCAAAGCCCGCCGAACATACTGCGAGTAAGCAGATTGTAGAAAGTAGTTTCATAATAAAAAAATATATTGCTTTAGTAAACGTTTACATGTATGAAAGTTAAAATAGTTAGAGTCTGTAGTCTTTTTTTGCAAAGTATGCCCCACATAAAGACTCACCCCAACTCCTCCCTTTTGTGGAGTGGTTGGGGTGAGGTTAGTTATTTTTCCAAATGTCTTGCGTATTCGCAAGCAGCAAGTAGAAAGGCACCAGTACCGAAGTTTGTTACACTCTTCTGGTTTACCACCTGTCCAGGAATAGCCTTTTCACCAATAGGCTGCACGTAGCCTACTGTGCCATCAGGCTGAAAGGCTATAGTAGCAAGATAGTTCCAAGCCTTATCAACAGTCTTCTGGTATTTCTTAGATAGGTAACCATTGTTAATACCCCATTGAATACCATAAGCGAAGAGTGCTGTACCACTTGTTTCACGACCAGGAGCCTGCTCTGGGTCTACCATAGAGCGAGTCCAATAGCCCTCGGCTTGTTGGCATTTAGCTACAGCCTTAACAATCTTCTTATAATAAGAAATGTATGTCTTGCGATGAGCATCATCCTTTGGAAGGTCTTTTAATATCTTAGCAAAGGCTGCTACAACCCATCCGTCGCCACGAGCCCAGAAGTCTTTCTTACCATTGTTAGTGGTATGCTTAGGATAAACATATTTGCCGTCGCGGAAGTATAAACCTGTCTCCTTATCATACATGATGCTGTTGGCATACTCCCAGTTTTCGTACATCTTCTGCAGATACTGCTTGTCGCCGGTAATCTTATACATCTTTGTCATCACAGGCATCACCATATACAAAGCATCTGCCCACCACCAGTAGTCGGACTTGTCGCTATATGCCTCGTAGTGCATAACTTCCTTGGCACGCGCCAACATGAAATCTTTGTCGGCAGGAGCTATAGGAGAATTATAGAGATCGATATAAGTCTGGAAGCAAATCTGCCAGTCGCCAAACAAGACGAAATCGTGACCTTCACCGTATTTTTCATAGCGCCACTTGCTCTTGTCTGTTTCGCGAGCACCCTTCCATTGGTTCTTTTCAGCCCATTCGTACGAATACTTATACCAATCATTATTGTTCAAATACTGAGCAGCTTCCATATTACCTGTATGATAAACGGCAGGATCCCAAAACGAGCGTTCTTGCTTTGGATGATTCTTCTGCCAGGTATTGTTTACCTTAGTGATAATATCTTTCACCTCGCCTACGGTCCAGTTCTTAGCCATAGCTGTCTGCAAACCAAAAATGGCGAGTGCCAATATTAATATCTTCTTCATAATATTGTTTGTTTAAACTATACTACCATTTATCTTTAGTTTGAATATCATCAGCCCATCTATGGTCTTTAGGGAATTCCTGTCCGTTCCATGCTTTTACCTGAGTCCATGGCTTTGCTTCGTCAGTCCAGAAAGGAGCGGTGGCAGGAAGACCAAGAGGCATAAATGCCAATGAGGTCATGTATAGCGAACCATTGTTAGTATACCAATCGGCGATATTCTTCTGTGAGCCACAGAATCCGATAGTAAGAAATCCACCCTCGTTATAGTTGTTCTGATGGTCAAACATGCGGTGCATAACCTTTGTCAACGCTGCTCTCACCTGACCATTGCTGAGGTCAGAAGGCAACTTTTCATACCAAGCCATCAAAGCCAAAGGTTGCATAGCAGCAAGGCGGTAAGGAGTAGAGCGACCGATAACAGGGTATGTACCCTCAGGCGAGATGAAACGCTCAAGAATGATAGAGAACTTCTGTGCTCTCTTCAGCTCACGCTGATAATACTTCTTATAGTCCAAACGAGTGTTAGCCTTTGCATCTACCATAGCCTGAAGGGTTTCGAGATACATAGGGTGGAATACATAGCTTGAATAGTAGTCGAAAGCGAAGACTGGACCATCGGCATACCATCCGTCGCCAACATACCACTCTTCAGTCTTGCGACAGGCTGTATTCACACGAAACTCATCATATGGAGCACCAGCCTTAGCGAGGAAACTCTCTATAACACTAGAGAATAAGAACCAGTTAGTATAAGGTGGGTCTACTCGTCTCAACTGAGTAAACTCCTCAAAATAGCGTTTCTTTGTTACCTCGTCGAGTGGTTTCCACAATACGTCGTAAGCTCTAAGGAAGCTCTCTGCCACGTATGCTGCATCCACCAATGCTTGCCCATGTCCTCTCCAAGCCAAATAGTCAGGGTTTTTAGGGTCTACAGCATTCTTATAGCTTGCCAATGCCCATTCTCTGAGTTGCTTACGCTGTACACTTTCTGTAGTTTCGTCATCTGGCAACGATAGCCAAGGCGCAATACCAGCCATCAATCTGCCGAAACATTCCATGTAGGCAACCTTCTTGTTTCTGCCGTCCCAGTTTGGCGACACCTCGAGTTGCATATTCTTTTGCAACTCGCCTTTAGCCATGTTTTCCAATACAGGCTGTGCCATCTTATAGGCTTGTTGGCACCAGTACTCACGATCAGTTAGTTGTTTTTGTTTCTTCTTTGCAGCCATTGCACCAATAGGCAACAGCACAGCAAGCACTATTATTAGTGCTTTGTGGAATTGATTAGTCATAGTTCAAATTTGAATATTGTTGATAATAATGTTTTTTTTAGGTTTTTACGTTGCAAAGATAATGCAAATGAGCGCAATGTAAGCTTGCTTACAAATTGCCGAATGCAGCTTATCTTATGCAAAGATAATACAAACGAGCGAAATGTAAGCTTGCTTACAAATTGCCGAGTGTAACTTATCTTCTGCAAAGATAAGCCTTTTATATTTATTATACAAATTGTTAGTTAATAAAAATATTGAAAAGATTATTTATATTGTCGTAAAAACAACAACGGACATGGCGCAACGAGGCAAATTTCTCTTGTTTTGCTTGCATAAATGCAAGAAAATACCCTTTTTCTTTGTCATATCTTCAAATTATAGTAATTTTGCAAGCACAAACTTAAAATAAATACCAATTAGAAGGAATAATGGCGAATTTAAGATTCGAAGTTGTAGCCGAGGCTTTCAAGAAAAGACCCGTCGACGTTCTCGCACCATTGGAGCGACCATCACAGTATTATGGTAAATATGTCTTCAACCGTGCCAAGATGTACAAATACCTGCCAGCCGATGTTTATGCAAAACTCATCGACGTTATGGATAATGGTATTCGTCTTGACCGTTCTATTGCCGACGCAGTAGCACGTGGCATGCGACAATGGGCTGAAGAGAATGGAGTTACACACTACACTCACTGGTTCCAACCTCTGAACGAGGGTACTGCCGAAAAGCACGACGCTTTCATTGAGCACGATGGCAAGGGTGGAATGATAGAGGAATTCTCTGGAAAACTACTCATGCAGCAGGAACCTGATGCTTCAAGTTTCCCTTCGGGCGGTATCCGCAACACCTTCGAGGCTCGTGGATATTCTGCTTGGGACCCTACATCGCCTGTATTCATCATCGACGACACTCTTTGTATCCCTACCATCTTTATCTCGTATACTGGCGAGGCTCTTGACTACAAGGCTCCGCTGCTTCGTTCGCTTCATGCTGTGAACGTGGCTGCCACAGAGGTGTGCCACTATTTCTATCCAGACGTGAAGAAGGTGCAGACAAACCTGGGATGGGAACAGGAATACTTCCTCGTTGACGAAAGCTTGTATTCAGCTCGTCCTGACCTTATGCTTACTGGTCGCACTCTTATGGGACACGACTCAGCAAAGAATCAGCAGATGGACGACCACTACTTCGGAACTATCCCTGAGCGTGTGCAGGCTTTTATGAAAGACCTTGAGATACAGGCTCTTGAACTTGGTATTCCTTGCAAAACTCGCCACAACGAGGTTGCACCAAACCAGTTTGAGCTTGCTCCTATTTATGAGGAGTGCAACTTGGCTGTAGACCACAACATGCTCCTGATGAGCCTTATGCGCAAGGTTGCTCACAAGCATGGCTTCCGCATGTTGCTCCACGAAAAGCCTTTTGCAGGTATCAATGGTTCGGGTAAGCACAACAACTGGAGCTTGGTTACAGATACTGGTGTATTGCTGCATGCAGCAAGCAAGAATGGCGAAGACAACCTTCGCTTCGTAGTATTCATCGTAGAAACCCTTATGGCTGTTTATCGCCACAACGGATTGCTTAAAGCGTCTGTGATGAGTGCCACAAACGACCATCGTCTTGGTGCCAACGAGGCTCCTCCTGCTATTATTTCAAGCTTCCTTGGTAAGCAGCTCAGCGACTTGCTCGACCATATCGAGAAGGCTGACAAAGACGAACTCTTCAATCTTGCTGGCAAGCAGGGCATGAAGCTCGATATTCCAGAGATTCCTGAATTGCTCATCGATAATACCGACCGCAACCGCACATCGCCTTTCGCATTTACCGGTAACAGATTCGAATTCCGTGCCGTAGGTTCTGAGGCAAACTGTGCCAGCGCTATGATAGTGCTCAATACCGCTATGGCAGAGGCTCTCAACAACTTCAAGAGTCGCGTAGACGCTCTCATCGCTAAGGGCGAAGACCAGACAAGCGCCATCATCGATATTGTTCGCGAAGACATCCTTGCCTGCAAAGCCATCCGCTTCGACGGTAATGGATACAGCGACGAATGGAAAGAGGAAGCTAAGAAGCGCGGTCTCGACTGCGAGGCTTGCTGCCCTAAGTGCTTCGACCGCTATCTCGACAAAGAGAGCATCGCTATGTTTGAGTCGATGAACGTGATGAAGGAAAACGAGCTCAAAGCACGCAACGAGGTGAAATGGGAAACATACACCAAGAAGGTGCAGATAGAAGCTCGCGTGATGGGCGACCTCTCGATGAACCATATCATCCCTGTTGCCACCCATTATCAGAGCCGCTTGGCTAAGAATGTGGAAGGCATGATGAATGTGTTTGGTGCTGAAGAGGGAAAGAGCCTAACAGCCCGCAACGTAAAGATTATCAAGGAGATTGCAGAGCGCACTCAGAGCATCGAAACACTCGTAGAAGAATTGGTAGAGGCAAGAAAGAAGGCTAACGTAATAGAGAGCGAGCGCGAAAAGGCTATTGCTTACCACGACACCGTGGTGCCAAAGATGGAGGCCATCCGCTACCAGATAGATAAGCTCGAGCTTATCGTTGCCGACGAGCTCTGGACATTGCCTAAATATCGTGAACTATTGTTCATTAGATAATGTCATCTTTTGATTATATTCCCTTGGGATAATATCCTCTTAGGAGTTTAGATATAGAATTAAACCAGCCTTCATGGCTGGTTTTTTTATCACTATCCATGAAAGAATGCAAAGAAAATACTATCTTTGCAGAAGATAAAACAACAAAACAGATAATAAATGGCTAACAAGAAAGAATATGCTCTTGCCAACAAGCAATGGCTCGAGGAAAAAGCTAAGGAAGAGGGCGTGAAGGCTCTTCCTCGTGGTATTTATTATAAGGTGGTGGCTGAAGGTAAAGCCGACGGCAAACACCCTACCCGACGCAGCATAGTTACTGCCCACTATACAGGATGGACCATCAATGGCAAGAAATTCGATTCTTCGCGTGGCGGCACTCCTGTTGCCTTCCGCCTGTCTGACTTGATAGAGGGATGGATAATAGCTATGCAGCAGATGTGCGTAGGCGACAAATGGGAAGTTTATATTCCTGCAGAAGTGGGATACGGCAAATTCTCACAGCCTGGCATTCCTGGCGGTTCTACATTGATATTCGAAATAGAATTGCTGGGAATAGTATAATCATGCAACCGTAAAAGGTAAACTTCCATAATATCCAAAAACACAAAATAAACTTTCATCATAATAGAAAAAATGAAGAAACTATTTTTCATCATCCCGGCACTCATGCTGGCGCTTGCTGCCACGGCTCAGCAAGCACGCAAAGATTTCAAACGCGACATCACTCTGTCTGCAAGCAACTATGTAGCCTACCCTGGACCACAGAAGGCACTCACTCCTGCACCTAAGGGGTACACACCTTATTATATTAGTCACTACGGACGCCACGGCTCACGCTATCTTATTGGCACCAACGACTACGAGCGTCCTTACAACATGCTGCTTAAAGCTCAAAAGCAAGGCATGCTGACAGCAAAGGGCGAGGAAACTCTCTCTAAGATAAAGACTATAAAGGACGAGGCTTGGAAGCGCGATGGAGAACTGACTCTTCGTGGCGCTGAGCAACATCGTGGTATTGCCAAGCGAATGTACGAGCGTTTCCCTGAAGTTTTCAAGGGTGATGTTAGAGTGGATGCTAAGTCTACCGTAGTGATTCGTTGCATACTCTCTATGGAAAATGCGCTTCAGCAGCTCAAAGCCATGAACCCTAAGCTCGACATTCGTCACGATGCCAGCGAGCACGATATGTGGTACATGAACTTCGACGACAAAAAACTTTTCTCGAAGCGAATGCCTAAGGAGGCTAAAGAGGCTTACGATGCTTTCTCTAAAAAGCATGAAAACTACGAGAAAACTATGCGCAAGATATTTAACAACGAAACCTACTGGCGCGACAGCATAGACGCTTCATGGCTTGGCGACAGATTGTTTAAGCTTGCCAGCAATATGCAGAGCACCGAATTGCGCCACACCATTTCGCTCTACGATCTATTTGATGAAGACCAGATTTACGACTTCTGGCTTCGCAATAATGCATGGTGGTACATCAACTATGGTCCATCGCCTCTCAATGGCGGAACACAACCTTACAGCCAGCGTAACCTCTTGAAAATGATTATCCATGAGGCTGACAGCTGTTTGAAACTCAAAGCTCCTGGTGCCACTCTCCGCTATGGCCACGACACTATGGTAATGCCACTCACTTGTCTGCTAAATATCAATGGCACAGGAAAGCAGATTGCCGACCTCGAACAAATCGACGACGAAGGATGGAACAACTATCGCATTTTCCCTATGGCTTGCAACCTGCAGTTTGTGTTCTATCGCAAAGCAGGATCGGAAGATATTATTTTCAAGATTCTTGACAATGAAGACGAGGCTACACTACCTATAAAAACAGATATAGCTCCATACTATCATTGGAATGATTTCAAGGACTATTGCAACAAAATTTTATCAAAATACGAAGAGTAACAGTTCGAAACAACGGGTAAAACTAACTATTATTGGCTCGAAAGCTCCCTATCTTTGTTCTAAACTTCGGTTTATGAAATTTTTCTCGAAGAAAAGTTTCGCTGTTACAGATAAATCACATATCTTTGCAACCGATAACAATCAAACAATAATTTAAGGAAAAGATTATGAAAAAGTTATTATTGGCAGCTGCTTTCGTAGTAGCTTCATTGAGCGCAAACGCTCAGGTTTATCTTGGTGGTGGTGTAAGTTTTCATTCTGAGGATCCAGGTGAAGGCGATACAAAGACTACTATCAACCTTATCCCAGAACTCGGTTACAAGTTGGATGACAAGCTCTCTATCGGTGTAAAGTTCGGTCTTGAGCACTCTAAGCAGGGAGATGCTTCTTCTAACGATTATACATTCGAGCCATACGTACGTTACACTTTCGCTAAGTGGAACAAGGTTGGCGTATTTGGTGAGGCTGGCTTCGGCTACAAGCACTTCGAAGACAAGGTAGAAAAGGAGTATGATCACACAACTGTTACTGTAAAGACAAAGGCTAACGCATGGTACATTGGTGTTCGTCCAGGTGTTTCTATCGACGTTACAAAGAACCTCACTTTCCTCACAAAGATTGGATGGTTGGGTTACACAAGCTACAAGCTCGATGCTGACAATGCTAAGGCAAGAACCGACCTTGGTCTTGATTTGAGCGGTGAGAACCTCCAGTTCTCTCTCGTTTACAACTTCTAATAGAAAAGTAGAATTTGTTTTAAGTTAATACAACTATGGGGGACAAGTCTGATCGAGACTTGTCCCCCTCTTTTTTCCACTTAAGGAACACCTATTTACTGTATTTGTAGCGTATTTTCCTAATAAACGCAAGAAAAAAACTATATAATCATCAAAATTGATAATTATAGATATAGCGATGCAGTAAGTAGCTTTCATTCAACGACTTAACTATCTTCATTCGTTTTCGAAGCTATAATTCGAGCAATCTATGCTTTCTAGCAAAGATTCCTATGCTTTCTGTCAAACATCTCTTTGCTTACTATCAAATGTCAATATGATTACTATCAAATATAATTTAATACCAAGATTCATTATAAATCAATTTCTTCTGCAGCTGAGCGAAACACTTCAGAAATGACTTGCCATGTTCTAATCACTTGATCATAATTCAAACCCGATTGTGAATTGAGAGTTTGGCTTATCAAATAGCTTCTCTCCTCCAACTGCAATTCCTCGTCAATTTTGTCTGCATAATATACAAGTTGGTCTCGGTTCAATAACTTTGCCAAATCGTTTGCCAGCCAATAGCCACCAGCCACATATTCGTCAAAATCTTCCCAATCATACACTTCCATATACGCTTCTCGATCCAAGTTTGCCATAAGGTAGTTGTCCAATATGAACGACATATCCTCTGCATCCTTGTTTGTGGTTAGATGTCTGTCCATCCAAGCATTGAACTTCAGCAAGAATAATCCATGCAAAGAAGCTATCTTTACAGTGAATCTGTCATCAATACTAACCGTTATAGCATCAGAAAGCACTTCGTCAAACCCTTTTACGGACATGGCAATTGTTTCTTCGGGTGGCCAATAGATGTTGTCATCTTCCTTGGCGACATATCCGTATGGAACAACATCTATCTCATAGTCACCATAATAGAAGCGTTGGTGTTTTGCCTTGTCCTTCTCGAAACCATCCGCAATCAAACTATTTTTGATTTTGTCAAATTCCTGCCAGTTTGGAACAGCTATAGCCAGATCCAAGTCTCTTGTCTTTCTACGTGATGACGTGTTCAGCATCTGCTGCATGATTATATCTCTGGCGGTGGCTCCTATGATAAAGAAGTCGTGATCCATTCTACGGAAGCTATCTGTAAGTTTCTCCAACAAATCCACAAGGAATGGATTATTTATCTTTTCACTCGAAATCTTTAAGCTCATTCTTTAATATGCGTTGCGCAGCCTCCAAGCAGCGACTGTTGCCACTACCCATCAAGTCTGCATAGATTAATATAGCAGGAACAGTTCTGTTGTCTGTTTCCCAATTCCAAAATTTGTTGTACAGATGAATTTCCCCATTTGCATCTTGCTTGACGACACCTGTTCGTATAAGATGTGCTGCAGGTATTTCCGTGTATATGTCGAAAATTCCTGGTTGTAAGTAGCCATCCGTCAAGTTTGCGGCAGGCTCTCCTCCCCATGACATGCCCTTTGGCAATGCTATGTTTTTCCACTCATTTCTATTCGCTTCTGTTCGAAATGCCATTGCGCCTACCAGCAATTTGGGTTTCAATACTTCATTGTAATTGCTAACCCATAAGTCAAGCAGTTGTTTTTTGTCTTTTATTATGCGACCGTTTTTAGTGTCACAAACAAAACCACGTCTTGCAAGTTCATCCAAAACGTTTTTCACGCTTCCCAAAGATACACCAATTTGCTCTTTTATCTCTCGATAAGGCTTCTTTATATTGTCTGCATTTTGCAACAGATAAAACACGACCTTCAATCCTGCATCTTGAAACACGGGATAGGTTTTCACCTTGGACTCTGTATTTTTCCTTCCTTGATTAAATATTTGGAAAATCAAGTTTCCTGCCTTTGTATATCTGACAAGGCAGTTTCCTGCACAGTCCAGATAGTTGATGCCTCTGTTTGCCAATTCTGTTGATACCTGTGGCGTGACATATTGCGTAACAAGCAAAATTTGCTGCTTGTCATTGTTCATAGTTTGCATAGTAGCTAATGTCGGATTTAATGTGGCCTTGGTTATGTTTTCCCTTACATGACACACAAAATCTACATTCATGATCTTAACAGTGACATCATTTTCATTGGTACAATTTACTTTGACGGCTGTTGTTGACACAACATCCCCCACAGGAAGGCTTGCTCTAAGAGCATCCAATGCTTGGTTTATTATGATATTGTTTGCCATCATTTTATATTATTTGTTCAATATATCAGTTGTGTTCAATTTGATTGAACACTGCAAAGATAATGAACAAAACTTAAACGAACGAACTTTTTGTTCAATATTTCATCTTGTTCAATACTATTTAACATAGTGCGAAGATTGAACAGGGATATTTTCAGAAATACAATTCCCGAAAAGTGACACAAATGACAAAAAACGGGAATGCCCGAACTGTATATGCCAGTTCTACCAGATCTCTCTATTATCAAAAAGTGGTAATCTTACCAGTTTTAGTCACTACACATCTCCCATACACCTTCATCCTCCCTTGTTTTTCCTTAGCAAATTTAGTTCAGCCCACCAGACTGTC
>OQVQ01000325.1_pt1 | contig 23224 bp, 23 predicted proteins | sample 1691491 | NCBI WGS metagenome assembly OQVQ01 (sample SAMN03418252, study PRJEB22391) | human gut metagenome | biome: human-gut; feature: organic feature; material: feces | host: Homo sapiens | place: Tanzania | collected 2013-01
TCCTTAGGGACAAATTCCTTTAATTCCATATTATCAATGAAATTAAGGTCAATCTGCTCAGTGCCATCTAGCATAAGATGCAAATCAAGATAATTTTTATGTGCTTCCCAGAATCGCTCCTCAGCAGTAGTGGTAGTGTATTCCACAATATTGACAAAAAGCCGTTCACCATCAATTTCGTGGCTGCCCTTGGCATAGGATTTCAAATCATGAGCCTGGGCATATGTAAAGCACTCCTTGATAGCCTTGGATAGAAAATCATATTCCTTTAGGTTTTTGATATTGCCAAAAATCATAGCATTGCCTCCAATCAGGTATCATATATGGTGGTGTGTTCAGGAACTTCTGAGGTTTTCCCGGTGATTTTACTCCAGAGCAGGCTGGCTGGTATACCGACAACCAGAGATACGATAATGGAAATAATAGAGTAAGACCAGAAGGTAACTGTACCAGCAGGCAGGAAATACTTAACGAAAACCAGCACTGCGGTAGCAGCAAGGAAAGCGATGAAAGTACCGCCAGCATTGGCTACCTTGGTAAAGGCACCCAGAATAAAGGCACCAACCAGAATTCCCAGAACAAGGCCCATAAAGCCATTGAACCATTCATAAGCAGATTTTACGCCGCCATTGGCCAATACCATTGATACTACAATGGCAAAGATGCCTACAGCCAAAGAAACCCAACGTCCAATTTGAGTCTGACACTCAAAGGAAATTTCTTTTTTGGAAAGGGTGGAAAGAATATCCAGAGTCCAGCTAGAGGCTACTGCATTCAATCCAGTGGAAAGGGTGGACTGGGCGGCAGCATAGATAGCAGCAAGCAGTAGACCAGCCATACCTACAGGAAGCTCAAAGGCAATATAGGAAGCAAAAATCTGATCCTGTGCAGCGGCAGCAGGCAGAGGATTGGCCTGATAGAATTTGTAAAGGCCGGTACCAATCAGATAGAAAACAGTAGCAATAAAGATGGAAAGACAACCATTGCCCAGCATCATTTTGTTCAGTTGCTTCATATCAGTGGTGGTGGTAAAACGCTGTACAATATCCTGACTGGAAATATAGGAGCCCATGGTGTTGACACCGGCACCGACAATCAGAATGAATACACTATCCCGCAAAATATTAATGTCAAACAAAGGCTGGTTTTCAGCCAGGAACTTGTGCTCCTCAGTAAAGGCAGAGAAGATAGTAGCCATGCCACCATCCAGATGATACAGCAGGTAGACTAAAGCAAAGGTAACGCCTACAAGTAGAACAGAGCCCTGCATAAAATCTGTCCAAAGAACGGATTTTAGGCCACCGGTGTAGGAGTAGATAATGGCTATAATACCCATAACGATAATCAGTAGATTTACATCCAGACCTGTCAAAGTTGACAGTACCATGCAAGGTAGGTACATGATAATTGACATTCTACCAATCTGGTAAATAATGAACATAACTGCACCTAGAACTCGCAGCATCTTACTTTTGAAGCGTAGTTCCAAATAATGGTATGCAGTATCAATATCTAATTTGCTATATATAGGAAGAAAATAGCGGATCGTCAAAGGAATAGCCAAAATCATGCCTAGCTGTGCGAACCACATAAGCCAGGTGCCAGCAAAGGAAATGCCTACCAGTGACAAAAAGGAAATCGGACTTAGAAGTGTAGCAAAAATAGATACGGAAGTAACCCACCATGGAATAGTACCATCACCCTTGAAGTATTCTTTCCCCTTCATGTCCTTCTTGGCGAAATGGATACCCAACAGCAGTACCAGGATAAGGTAAATCACCAGTACAGCTAAATCAATATTTGTAAATCCCTGCATAGATATGCCTCTCTTTCAATTCATAGATACTTGTAAGCGGGGCTTAGTTAGGCACCTTCCCCCAAAGGTGCCTAACACCCTATATTTTTATTAGAGGTATTTTGCCTTGGCATCCTTAATCATCTGAGCAGCTGCCTCCACAATCTTCATATCTTCTGTGGTGAGCTCAGCAAGAGGTGCTCTAACACTGCCAATATCAAAGCCCTCATTCAATTTCAGAATAGCCTTGATTACTGCATACATATTGCCGTGGGCGGAGCACATTTTGTAGATGATGGAATTGGCTGCATACTGGATAGGCATAGCAGCCTCCAGCTGGCCAGCCTTTACCAATTCATTCATCTTCAGGAACAGCTCTGGCATTACACCATAGGTGCCACCGATACCAGCTTCTGCTCCAATAACTCTGCCACTGATAAATTGCTCATCTGGGCCGTTGAAGATAATATAATCATCGCCAGCATCAGCCTTGAACATCTGAATATCCTGTACAGGCATGGAAGAATTTTTAACACCGATAACCCGAGGATTTTTTCTCATTTCTGCGAAAAGGCTGTTGCTAAGAGCTACACCTGCTAATTGAGGAATGTTATAGATAACAAAATCAGTATTTGGGGCAGCGGAGCTAATATCATTCCAATACTTAGCAATAGCATGGTCAGGCAGACGGAAGTAAATAGGAGGGATGGAAGCAATGGCATCAACCCCCAGGCTTTCAGCATGAGCAGCCAGCTCCATGCTGTCCTTGGTATTGTTGCAGGCTACATGGGCAATAACTGTCAGCTTGCCCTTGGCTACCTTCATTACATTCTCCAATACAATTTTCTTATCTTCAACACTCTGATAAATGCACTCACCGGAGGAACCATTTACATATACACCTTTAACACCCTTGTCAATGAAATATTGGGCCAGTCTCTGAACTCCCGCAGGACTGATTTCGCCTTTTTCATCGTAGCAAGCATAAAATGCAGGAATAACGCCCTTGTACTTATCCAGATTTCTCATGTCAAAAATCTCCTTTGTTGAAATAAATATGTAAATAAATTATGGTTTTTCTTATTGTTTAGGCTAGAGCGGTGGCAAATTTTTTGGTAATCAGCTGAGGTCTGGTAATAATGGAGCCTACTACGGCACAATATGCACCTAGTTCAATAACCCGCTTTAGTTTTTCTGGTGTATCAATATTGCCCTCGGCAATTACCTTGTGCCTTACCTTGCTGATAATTTCTCTGAGAATGGCAAAATCATCAGCGTTGATTTTGTCGTTTTTACTTTGCTCTGTGTAGCCCACCATAGTTGTGCCAATAAAGTCAAAGTCCAGTTCATCAGCGTGCACCGCCTCGGCTACTGTGGAGCAGTCTGCCATGAAAAGCTGGTTTGGATATTTGGCCTTTACCTCATGGAAGAACTCATCCAGAGTTTTGCCTCCTGGGCGGGTGGATATGGTGGCATCCATAGCAATGATTTCAGGCTTTACCTCCATCAGTTCATCAATTTCTTTCATGGTTGGGGTGATGTAGATAACGGAATCCTCATAATCTCTTTTGACAATGCCGATAATAGGCAGATCTACATTCTGCTGAATCTCAGCAATATCCTCCTTGGTATTGGCCCGAATGCCACAGGCACCACCCTGTTGAGCGGCCAGAGCCATACGACCCATTATAAATGAAGAATGAAGTGGCTCATCGGGTAGAGCCTGGCAGGAAACGATTAATTTGCCTTTTAGGCTGGCAATCTTTTCCTCTAGTGTTTTAGCCATATTTCTTCCCCCTTGGTATTAGTTTTCTTGCTTATGGCTTCATTATATGGGCTGTGAAAGAAAGTGTCAATGTTTATGAATAAACTAGAAAGAACTTTCAATAAGCGCGGAAAATACACTGAATCTAGGGGTTGGGGTAGGAAAGAACTTTCCCAAAGGCAATAAAAAAAGAAGGAACCAAAGCCCCTTCTTTAGGAATTATGTTACATTAGTGAATTATTGCCAGTTGATGTTATCAGGTGGAACGGCAAGGCCTACGCTTGTATTGATATTATTACTCCCCGAACCATTACCGAATACATTCTCATGGACATAGGTGCCCTTGCCAGTAATTTCCAAGCCCTTGGCAGCAATGGAGCCATAAAATTTCAAGCCTTCATCATTAATATGGACTTTGGCATTGGGAGCGTAAATAATGCCACGGAATGAAGCATTATTAGCCTCTATATTAGACAAATACCACTGGTCGAGAATCCGAGGTATCATAGGATGAACATTGGAGAGTAAGTTTAGACCAAGGGTCGCAAACTACATAAAGAGGAGATTTGTCTGAGGTGGCAGGTAGCTGAGAAGTTATTTTTAGCTCTGGATTGGTGCCACTCTTGTTGTAAATGTAGTTTTTGCCATAGAAATAAGCTATGTCAGAAATATCTGTACCATTACTCCAATTGTATTCTTTGCCTTGATAGCTATTGACACCTGCCATAATGCCAGATAGTTTTTCATCTAGGGAGAGATCCACATCATGATCTAATTTTACATATTTACCATCAGCAATAGCATCCTTAACATAGGTGTATTTGCCATTTTTGAAGCCATCGCGAGCTTCTGTATCCAATAGTTCATGGGTGTAGTTTTTGCTCATATTGGCATCCGGACCAATACCTGCAATACGTCCGTGGTAAAATGAGGAGTTGCTAATAGATGATATACCTGCATTGTCTGGGTTTTGATTGGCATTAATGGAGCAGAACCCATCAGCTCCGAAGGAAAATAGATTGTCGAATATGCCGCCTTTTCCACCGCTGTAGTTAATAGATGCTACGGCATCAGCAGATACATTAACTGTATCTCCTACATTAAACAATCTGAGAAAGTATACAGGAACTTCCTCGGTCAAAAGAACCCTGTAGTAGGTATTGCCATCATCAGCAATTCTGGCTTGGTAGATGCGTTCAAGATCTGTGGCATTGGCGATATTATCATGGAGGGAAAATTCAGCAAAATCATCAGCATTTTTATGTTTTTCCGGCGTATCACCATAGTCGCGGTAAGCATATGCTCCAGAAATTGCTGCCGCATCTGCTGCATTTTGCAACTTGGATTTATGCATATACATATTGCCGAAATCTACAGTAAAGCCACAGGCGGCCATAAGAAGTGGCAGCAGCACTGCCGTAAATACCAAAATTTGTCCCTTTTGCCGGCATTTATCCCAATGTGCCAGACATTTTCTCCATATACCTGTCATGTAAAAAATCCCCCTTTTGACAGTTTTTCCTTAATCCAGTTTTTTCAATTCTGCTATTTTTCTTTCGTGAGCCTTGACGGAGAAATTCAGTCTAGCTCGTTCTTCTTCGGAAACAGTATCATCCTTGGCTGTGGCGGTTAGATAATTCTGAATCCGCTCCTTGCGGGCAGAGAGAGCCTCGATTTCATCGGCCAGAGGCTTTGGCTCTCTCAGGGCTTCTCCATAGATGGTGTGTATATTGTCAATAATGTGCTGGGCATAGCCTCGTTCGGCAGAGGCCTTTTCCAGATAGCGGGCCACCCCATAGATAATCTCATAGGGATCTCTAGCCTCCTGAATCCATTCCAGCAAATCCATTTTGATGCTTTCCTGCACTCCATGAGGGGTTTGAATCAATTCCTGAACATTTTCCTCCTCCGACATTCCGTGTACTCGCTCCTTTCCATTATGTATACCCATATACATTATATCAGCAGTTGGTCAAGGAAACAAATTATGTTATAATTAGTCACAGTAACTCTTGATTTATCCACAGAAAACTGTGAGTTATTCAGGGATAAGTCTAGAGTTATTCACTATTTTATGCACAATGGAGCATTTCCTGTGGATAAGTTATTCAGACTATCCACAGAAAGTCCAAAATATATGTGCATTCTGGAGGAATATTTTATGGAAGAAAAGAAGGAATTGCAGCGGGGGCTAAAGAATCGTCATCTGCAAATGATGGCCTTGGGCAGTGCCATTGGTACAGGTCTGTTCTATGGTTCTGCCTCCACCATTTCCCTCACAGGGCCATCGGTTATGGTGGCCTATCTCATTGGCGGCATTGTGATTTATTTTATCATGCGGATGCTGGGGGAAATGGCTGTGGATGAGCCAGTATCTGGCTCCTTTAGCTATTATGCTACCAAATATTGGGGACCTTTCCCAGGGTTTCTCTCTGGCTGGAATTATTGGTATTGTTACATTATGGTAAGTATGGCGGAGCTAACGGCAGTAGGTATTTATATAAATTATTGGCTGCCTGATGTACCCCAGTGGTTATCGGCTTTGATTTGCCTTTTGGCTATTACAGCCATTAATCTGGTTAATGTAAAGGCCTATGGCGAAATGGAATTTTGGATGGCTTTGATTAAGGTAGTGGCTATTCTCAGTATGATTATCCTAGGCGCTTATTTGATATTTTCCAATCCCGCAGGTTTTCCTGACAATATGAGCAATCTTTGGGCACATGGGGGCTATATGCCTAACGGCGTTTGGGGCTTAATGATGGCCTGCGTAGTGGTTATGTTTTCCTTTGGCGGTATTGAGCTTTTGGGTATTACAGCCGGAGAGGCAGAGGATCCGGATAAATCCATTCCTCAGGCTATCAATCAGGTTATTTGGCGTATTCTGATTTTCTATGTAGGTACTATGTTTATTCTCATGTGCCTGTGGCCTTGGAATCAGGTTGGCATGGAGGCCAGTCCTTTTGTGCAGATTTTTGATAATGTAGGGATTCCAGCGGCAGCTCATATTCTCAATCTGGTGGTACTGTCGGCGGCAATTTCGGTGTATAATTCCGCTATTTATAGCAATTCCCGGATGCTTTATGGACTGTCCGACAAGGGGGATGCTCCTGCTATTCTTCACAGACTTTCCCATCGGGGAGTTCCAGTTACCGGCACTCTGATTTCCTCTGGCATTACCTTTATTATTGTTATTATGAATTACCTCTTTCCTAGTCAGGTATTCATGTATCTTTTTGCGGTGGTAATTATTTCTGCGGTTATTAACTGGGTGTCCATTACTGTTACCCATATGAAATTCCGTCAGCATTGCCTCAAAACAGGTCATCCTGTGCCTCATTTTCATTCCTGGCTTTATCCTTGGATGAATTATTTCTGCCTGGCCTTTTTGGCAGGGGTAATCTTTATGATGACACAGATTCCAGATATGCAGATGGCTGTCTGGGCTTTGCCAGTATGGCTGCTAGTGCTGTATGCTGGCTATCGGTTCAAAAAGAGTTAAGAATGTATGCATAAAGCTTAAAATAATGCTATGACGAGGTGTCCGGTGTCCCCATCTCTATGGTGGCAGGAAGCTGTGCCAATGACAGGGTGGAGCGGATATCTTCACCCTCGTCGAAACCCCATTGAAAGAAAATACAAAAGGCATTTTCTTTTAACAATATAGGGGTTATAATATGTTCTGTAAGAAAGGGGATATTGTGGAAGGCTATGCTATGGCAAAATTTGGAGGTTTTCTGCAATAAAAGAAGAAATGGAGTCTATTTACAATCGTATTAAAAATGCCATGACGGCAGAGGGGACTATGCCGGAGGATTTTGTCCTGCGGCCTAAGATGCAGGATGGCAGACAGTTTGCTGATGGTGCTATTGATGGCACTATTCGCTATTATATGGGGCCTGCGGGCAATACAGATATTGAAATGCTTACCCAGGCTTTGAAGCTGGCTTCCGCAGATAAATTTGAGGATGCAGCCAATGCCTTGATTACCTATTTTGCTCAGGGAATTGTAATGCTGCCAGTTATGGACAAGGTGCAGGAGTGGATTTATCATCATCCCCAGGAGCTTTCGCCAGAGAATTTGGGACGGTTTGCCATGACCTTGTTGTTGCAAAGTCCAGATACAGAATCTGTAAAATTTGCTCTGACTATTCTGGAAGTATTGGAGCAGGAGCCTAGTGAGGATTTGCAGGAACTGCTGTTAACCTTGGCAGCCTGTGAGGAACTGACCTTGTTCTGTCTCTTTGCTTTGGGAGGCTATGATAATGCCAATGATATTTATTTCCAGCTGGCTCAGAAGCTAAAGGGCTGGGGGAGAATCCATGCTATCAGTATGTTGAAGGCAACTAATGAGGAGATTCGCAGCTGGCTGCTGTCCGAGGGTTGGCAGAATAATATTATGCCGGAGTATTCAGCTATTACCATTATCAAGCGTACCAAGCTGGCAGATTTGTTGCAACAGGTAGAGGTTGGTCAAGATACCCAGCTGGTAAATCAGGCTGGCAATCTTATTGGCTATGCCTTGCAGGAGGAGCCAATTGCAGGCTTGTCAGGCTACAAGCGGGCTGGAGAATTACTGCAGGGCTATCTATCTAAGGCAGGGCAGGTAGAGCTAAGTGAAGCCAACCGTCAGAAATTGCCAGAAATCAAGACCTTTATCAAAAACAGCCAGCTGGATAACAAATGGCAGTTAGTAGAGATGTGTAATAATATTTTGGGCTAAAGAAATATATAGAAAGGCAAAGAAACTTGTTAGAATAGTGTTCTTTTTGTAGACAAGGACTTGCAAATAACACGATTGAAAGGTATAATTATTATAAAGAAAGTGCTACCGATAGACGGTTGGCCCGTTTAACTTGTCAGATTTAACCGCACAGTTTGGGACCTGGGGCGGTTATTTCTGTTTACGGGCATCTTTGCCCATCATGTAGCCTAGGCCAAAAATGGTTGCGGTGTAACCAAGTACACCTAGCAAATCCCAAATAGACATGGCATCACGCCCTCCTATATTTATTCCAGCAAGCTGGTTTCTATATAATCGGAGGGTAACAGTCCCTCCGGAGAGGGCCAACCGCCTACCGTTATGGTAGCACCACTTTCATTATAACATAATTGTCTTGTAAATGTCTTGTAATTATAAAAACCGCAATTTATTCAATTATAGTGAATAAATTGCGGTTTTTATTGTTTATGATATTATACTCCGAAGAGCAGGACTACGCCGCCCATAGTGCTCATGCCTACAATGCAGAATTTCAGCACTGGGCGAGGGGCTAGATGGGTTAGCTTGGCCCCCAGATAGGCTCCAACAAACTGTCCCACCAGGGTTTGCAGGAAAATAGCCAAGTCCAGCTGGCCCTGGAGAATATATCCCAGCCCTCCAGCTACAGAAATGGGCAATATTACCATCATACAGGTGCCAATGGCCTGTATCAAAGGAACACCGAAGATAATCAGCAGGGTGAGCTGAATAAAGGCGGCGGCACCAATGCCAAAGGCACCAGAGATAAAGCCATTAACCGTACCAGCCAAAAGACCATAGAGATACAGCTTTTTGCCATCTAATAAATGGTCGGGAAAATGGAAGCGGGCATTGAGCCAATCGGAGTGATAAACCTTCAAATAAAGTAAAACCGCTGACAAAAGCATAATATAGCTGGTCATATACCGCACCAGCTCGGCATCCAGCATCATGGAAACATTGGCACCAGCAAATGAGCCTACAACGCCACCGATACCCAGAACAGCACCGGTTTTAACCACTACCTCTCCTTCTTTGAAGTGGCTATAAGCGCCAGAAAGACAGGTAAAAATCATAGCGGTCAGAGCTACAGCCAAAGCCTCATGCATAGGCACATGGAAGCCTACCACCAGCATGGCAATGGTTACACCGGCGCCACCGGCACCAACAAAGCCGATTACAGCTCCTAAAAGCAGCATGGCAAGAAAAAGCATGAAATCATATCCTTTCTATACAGTAAACTACTCCCCCTATAGAGGCGTGAGCTTCCTGCTTAAATCCTTCCAGAGTCAAATTCTCCAGAAGCTATTGCTAACTGAACTAAATAGTAGTAACAAGCCCTGCTATTATAGCACAAAAAACAACTTTATAGTGTATACAATTTCTTTTCATAACATTTTTGCTTTCTTGACAGTTAGAGGGCCAAAGGATATAATACTAATGCAGTGTAATTGTACAACTGCGAATAGATTCTCTAGTAATTACATATATGCTGATATAGCACAGTCGGTAGTGCATCGGATTCGTAACCCGAAGGTCGCCAGTTCGATTCTGGCTATCAGCTCCATAAAAAATAACAGGCTGTCCCGTTGGGGACAGCCTGTTTTGCATTTAGCGGCTTTGGTTCATATTATCCAGCAATACCTGTTTCAGTTGATTCTCAATAGTGGCTAGCTCCTGCTGGGCATTCTGCCGGGCAATTCTGCCCTCCTGCTGAATTTTCAGGGTTTCGGTCAGGGTAGTTACCAAATCCTCATTAACCTTTTTTACGGTTTCCATATCCACAATACTGCGGTTATTTTCCTTGGCTGTTTCAATGGTATTCAGCTTCAGCATTTCCGCATTTTTCCTTAACAGCTCATTGGTGGTATCGGAGACAGCCTGTTGCATTTTCAGCACGTTCTGCTGGCGGCTAAGGCCCAGGGCAATGACAATCTGATTTTTCCAAAGAGGAATAGCATTGTAAATAGCTCCCTGCACTCTTTCCACCAGAATCTTGTCGTTATTCTGAATCAGCCGCAACTGAGGAGCGGTTTGAATAGCAATGGTTTTGCTGATTTTCAAATCGTGGATTTTCTTTTCAAACCTGTCCACATTGCTTTCAAAATCACTGACTACCTGGGCTGCCATCGGATCAGTAGAGTTGGCTGCATCCATGCGCAGTTTAGGGAGAACCTGATTCCGCATTTCTGTCAGCTTTTCCTCCCCAGCCTGAATATAAAGCTGCAGCTCCTTGAAATAAGCCAGATTTTTTTGATAAAGATTGTCAAAGAGGACAATATCCTTCATCATGGTGGTCTTGGCCTTTTCCAGCTCAGACTGGATTTTTGCTACCTTGGTAGAAAGCTTTTCATAGGAGCTAAGCATATTTTCTCCCTTGTTTACCAAAGAACCAATGAGAGGGATTTTTTTCACAAAGCTATCATTTTGGCTTTCGGAAAAATCGTTGATTTTTCCCGAAAGGTCTGTAAGGAGTTCCCCTACCTGACCACTGTCCTTGGTGCGAACCTGACTAAGAAGGCTATCGGAAAAGGCCGCCATGTCCTTTTGGGCTGTAGAGCCAAATTGCAGAGCATAGCCAGAATCCATCAAATTGATTTTTTCTTTGATTTCCTCTACCTGCTGGCGTTGGGCGGGGGTAAGGGCTTCGGTCTGGGCTGTAACCTGCTGAATTTCCTGTTGTTGATTTATAAGGACTGACTGGGCAGCAGTTTCGTTTTTTTTGGCCTGCAGCAAATCTTCAAGACTAATATCTGGCATAAATTTCATCCTTTCTATTTTTGAAAACGACCTCTAGGACGGACATGACAGCCCTGTTTTTTGCCACAAGCATCAAAAGGGCGGTCTATACGAAAATCAAGGCTATCAGAGTTGTCAGGTTCTTCGCTGGGAATATCTGCTGGTTGGGAACTATGGGGAGCTTTGTTGGAAATTCCTGCATCAGACATAATCTGCCTGGCCACTTGCAGCTCAGATTCCATTTCCATAATCTTGTCCGAAACCATGCGGCTAAACTGAGCCTCATAGGCTTCATCAAAGGATTCCAGCGTAATTTTGGTTTTGGCTTTAAGCTGGTTAATCTCTGGGGTATTCAGATTCATTTCCTCAAATTCCAGAAATTGCTGGGAAAGACTCAAGGCTCTATCCTGATAATAATTAATAAACTGATCTGCCAAGGCCACCTTTTCGGGATGATATTTCATATAATTCAGCATTTTAAAGGCAATAGCCTGCATTTTTTCCAGCTGTCCAATCAGCTCTTTGTCGGAAAGCTGGCGGATAATTTCATTTAGGCTATTGTAATCAGCTACAGCCTTTTCGTAGCTTTCCTGAGCAAAATCGCTGACTGTATTTCCCTCACTGGTTTCAGACAAGGTGGCAGGTTTTACGGAAGGCAGAGTTTTGGCCTTTGCCTGACTCTCCTGCCATTTGGGAAGCCAAAGCTTGCGGCTGCCAAAGATGCAAAGCACCATACCTATTAGTCCCATTATTATGGCAGGCAGAAATTTTCCTGCGAATAAACCGCCTACAAAGCCTATGCATAAAACAAATCCTGTGGTAAACAAGAAAAAATCTAAAGCTGCTGAGCAAATATCTCTAAATACTTTTTTTATAAAATCCCACATAAAAATCCTCGATTCTTCTACCATATACCTTTTATGTATATTTTAATCTCTCTTATTAAGTAAAGCAAATTTTATTAGTTATTGACATATGCCACAAAAGGTACTATATTATTATTGACATATGTCATAAAAGGTGCTATATTGGCACTGATAACAATTTTCAATCAGTATTTTTACGAGGTAGTCTATGCAAAAGGAAAAATATCTTATTACCGGCATGACCTGCTCTGCCTGCTCCGCCAGAGTGCAAAAGGCGGTAGACAAGTTGCCGGGGGTACATGAGGCAGTGGTTAATCTTCTAACTAATAGTATGCAAATAACCTATGATGAAAAACAGCTTTCTTCTACAGATATTATCCAAGGGGTGGAAAAAGCCGGCTATGGAGCAGCTCTCTCAGGCACAGCTGGTCAGGGGGCGCAGAAAAGTTGCACTACAGCCTCAGAGGGAGAAAATGTACTGGATAAGGAAGCGGCCAGCATGAAGCGGCGGCTTATCTGGTCCATAGTATGCCTGCTTCCTCTTATGTATATAGCTATGCATCATATGCTGTTGGAATGGTTTGGACTGCCAGTGGCTGCCTCCTTTAAGGCGGTATTTCATGGCCCAGAAAATGCCATAACCTTTGCTTTTGCCCAATTCCTGCTAGCCTGTCCTATTTTACTTCTGAATCGCAAGTATTTTATTAACGGCTTTCGGAATCTTTGGCAGGGTGCCCCCAATATGGACAGTTTGGTGGGCATGGGGGCGGCAGCCTCGGTAATTTTTGGCATATTTGCTATTTTTCGCATGAGCTGGGGACTGGGCCACGGCGATATGGCCTTGGTGGAGGAATACAGCCAAAACCTTTATTTTGAATCTGCTGGTATGATTGTCACCTTGATTACGGTGGGTAAATATCTGGAGGCTAGAGCCAAAAACAGTACCGGTGAGGCGCTGAGAAAGCTGATGCAACTAATGCCGGCCAAGGCCTTGGTTATCCGACAGGGACAGGAGCTGGAAATTCCCGTAGAGGAGTTGGTGGTAGGAGAAGACATTGTGGTGAAGCCAGGGGGAACTATTGCCGCAGATGGTGTGGTGATTTCTGGCAGTACCACGGTAGATGAAGCTGCCATTACGGGAGAAAGTATTCCTGTGGTGAAAAATCCCGGGGATAAAGTGGTTTCTGCCACCCTGAATCAGAATGGCTATATTCATTTCCGGGCGGAACGAGTAGGCAGTGAATCCACCATTAGTCAGATTATTCAACTGGTGGATGAGGCTAGCAGCTCCAAGGCTCCTATTGCCCAAATTGCCGACAAGGTGGCTGGTGTGTTTGTGCCAACAGTTATAGCCATTGCTATTCTGGCAGGAGGGATTTGGCTGGCTATGGGAGCAACGGTGGAATTTGCCTTTTCCATTGCTATTTCCATACTGGTAATTTCCTGCCCCTGCGCCTTGGGGCTGGCTACACCGGTAGCTATTATGGTAGGTACTGGCAAGGGAGCTCAGCGGGGAATTTTGATTAAATCCGGTGAGGCCTTGGAGCAGGCCCATCATATAGATACAGTAGTATTGGATAAAACCGGCACGATTACAGAGGGAAAGCCTCAGCTGGTGGATATTATTCCTTTGACTGTAGACAAGGAGGAGCTTTTGGCCTTGACTATGGCTTTGGAAAAAGCCAGTCAGCATCCTTTGGCCCAGGCAATTATTGACTATGGCAAAAAGACAAATGTACCTACCTACGAAGCTGTTGATTTTACCAGTGAAAATGGACGAGGAATTTCTGGCTTGGTGCAGGGACGAAAAGTATATGTAGGAAATGCTGCTTACATGGAGGCTTTAGGGATAGCTATAGATGAACAGCAGTCTGTTTTAACAAGGCTTTCCCAGCAGGGAAAAACTGTCTTGCTGGTGGCAGGAGAAAACCAGCTTTTGGGTATGCTGGCAGTAGCTGATAAAGAAAAGGCCTCTAGTCTGGCGGCAGTTCAAGCTATGCAGACTATGGGGCTGGATGTTATTATGTTGACAGGAGACAATCAGCAAACAGCTCAGGCTGTGGCAGATAGGGTAGGTATTGACCAGGTATTTGCCCAGATATTGCCACAGGATAAGGAAAAAATCGTTCACAAGCTGCAGCAGCAAGGGAAAAAGGTAGCTATGGTAGGAGATGGTATTAATGATGCTCCCGCCTTGGCTAGAGCTGATGTGGGGATAGCCATTGGAGCAGGTACGGATATAGCCTTGGAAAGTGCCGATGTGGTGCTGGTAGGTAATGATCTTTTGGCTGTGGTGGACACCATCAAGCTAAGCGGTGGGGTAATCCGCAATATCAAGGAAAACCTTTTCTGGGCCTTTATCTATAATATTATCGGCATTCCTCTGGCGGCGGGACTGCTTTACCCTGGCTTTGGCCTGAAGCTGTCCCCTATGATTGGAGCAGCGGCCATGAGTATGAGCAGTGTCTGCGTGGTGCTGAATGCCCTTAGACTAAAGGGATTTCGGTTTCAACACGGTAATTCTGTCCCTCAGAGCAGGGATTGGAAGGAAATAGAAGCAAATGAAAATTCATTAAATGCAGGAAAGGATGAAGTGAAAATGAAAACAGAATTGAAAATTGAAGGTATGATGTGTCAGCATTGCCAGAAGCATGTTAATGATGCTCTAAGCAAAATGGAGGGAGTAGTTTCTGTAGATGTGAATCTGGAGGCTAAAACTGCCACTGTAGAGGCTGACCGTGAAATTTCCCGTGAGGAATTTAAAAAGGTAATTGAAGAAGCTGGCTATGAATTAGTGTAATTACGGTTTTCTTCGGAGGCTTTAAAGACCTGCAAACAGCGGTTAAATTCGTTGTTTGCAGGTTTTTTAAATTTTTTTCAAAAAAGTGTTGACAAAGTTCTTAGAAAAATGTATTATATTCCTTGTCAGTCACGCAGAGCACTGACAAACACAGTAAATATGCGGAAATAGCTCAGTTGGTAGAGCATCACCTTGCCAAGGTGGGGGTCGCGAGTTCGAGTCTCGTTTTCCGCTCCATCTTCTTAATTTTATATCGGTGACATAGCCAAGCGGTAAGGCCGAGGTCTGCAAAACCTCTATTCCCCAGTTCGATTCTGGGTGTCACCTCCAAAATGACATATTCCCTGAGTATTCTCAGGGTTTTTTTATTGCCATTTTGTTCTGAAAAGCATATAATAAATGTATAACTAAAACGAGAATAGAGGTTGACTAATGGCAGAGAATAAGTTCAAATTTACAGATAATTTATTGAAGGTATATAACTACGCTTTTACAGAGGAAACAACCTATGGCTTTTACAAGCCTAATGAGGCTATGTATGTTGGGGTGCGTATGACTGAGAAGCAGTACAACTGCCCTGGCTGTCATAAGGTTTTTACAGTTAAGATTCGTAATGATAATGATGGGATTCTGTATTTTTCCAAGGGCAGGATTGCTCAGCAGAAAAAGGTTTATGAGGAGCTGGATAAAGATTTTCCTGCTGATTGGGAGCTGATGGAGAAGCCTTATGCTTATCAGCTGATAGGCTACTGCCCGGATTGTGCTGCTGAGAAGCTGGCAGCCTCTCAGGATAATGGTCAGCGAATCAACAATCTGTGTCATGAGCTGTATCTTCAGGATATGCTGGTATATGACAAAGCTAGACAGTTCACTACAGATGCTGTGGAGAAATGGCTGGCCGGGATTCAGGAGCCAGAGGAGCTGACTAGATTTGATTTGACCAGACCGGAGATTGTGCAGGAGCTTATCTGGATTATGGTTCTTAGTGATACAGAGGCCTGTGAGAAGGCACTGCAGGAGTATAGGGATGCTGTGCAGCCTATTCTCTACGAGCTGAATCAGCTGCTAGAGAAGGCTACACCGGCTTGGAAGGCCTATGCCCCAAGAAGCTCCAGTTTGCCAGAGTCCATGTCTGACGGGGAATATCATGAGTATACCTTGGCTTTTCCAGCCGATGATACTGTAGGTCATGATTTTTATTTCCCTCGCATGGTGGAGAAGTCCAGAGTAGAAATGTTTGTTAAGCAGCCTCGTATGGAGTCTATTCAGGATTTGCTGTCAGATGCTGGCTTCCAGGAGCAGTGGATTGACATGGTGATGGACAAGGCCAACGAGTTAACAAGATAATTGGAGATTAAAAATGAAGCGAATTGTTATGTGTGTACTGGTGCTTTGTATGTGTATGCTGTCTGCTACAGCCTTGGCAGCCAAGAAAACCGGCAGTTTGCAGGCAGAGGATTTTGCCTACAAGGGAGTGGCTCTGGGAGATGATGCCGCTTCCATAACCGAAAAGCTGGGAGAGGCAGATTTTGACACAGACATTGTGGTGTTGGATCAGACCGTTAAGGCCTATATTTATGGCTCAGACTTGAAGATAGCTGTGGATCCTCGTAATAACAAGGTTGTGGCTATTCTTTGCAAGGATAAGGACTACAAGGCCAGAGATGGTGTAACCTATGGCTCTACCAGAGCCAAGCTGCTGCAGGTATATGGCAAGGGAGACAAGCTGAAGCGGGATGGGGAGATTTACTATGTTTACCGCAATCCCGAGGATGAAAAGCAAAAGCTGATGCTGTCTCTGGAAACCACTAATTATTATGTAGAAAGCTTCCTGATAACAAGCCTGCCTCTTACAGAGGAGGAGCAGGCTGAGTATGATATGGGGGAGTTTCCTACAGAGCTGGAGGATAATCAGGATGATAACAGACTGTCCGGGGGATTTAACAGCCGAGGAGAATGGTGGGCCCAGTACCGGGTTAATGACCACATAACTGTAGGCATTTAATTTAAATAGGATGTAGGGGATTGACAAAAGGAAAGCGGGTGTAGTTTCTTGAATAAAAAGCACTTGATAAGGGTGGCTCAAGGCTTGGAGCCGGCAGATTTGGTGTTAAAAAATGCTGAGGTGTTCCATGTATATACGGGAGAATTTATTCTGTGTGATATAGCCATTGCCGATGGCTATATTGCCGGTACTGGTTCCTATTTTGGCATTGAAGAAATCGATATGCAGGGCAAATATATTACGCCGGGATTTATAGATGCCCATGTACATATTGAAAGCTCCATGCTGACACCTTATCAGTTTGCCAAGGCAGCGCTGCCATGTGGTGTTACCACCATTGTGACAGATCCCCATGAGATTGCCAATGTATGCGGTGCTAAGGGCATTCAGTACATGCTGGATGCCACGGAGCAGCTTCCTTTGAATGTGTACTTTATGCTGCCATCCTGTGTACCTGCTACGGATTTTGAGGATTCCGGGGCAGTGCTGTTGGCAGAGGATTTAGAGCCATTCATGGAGCATCCTAGAGTGCTGGGCTTGGCAGAGGTAATGAATGCTCCGGGAGTATTGCAGCAGGATGAAAATGTTATGGCCAAACTGGATATGGCTGGCAAGGGCCGAATTGACGGTCACGCTCCTGGGTTAACCAGTAGCCAGCTTATGGGTTATGCGGCGGCAGGTATCACTACGGATCATGAGTGTATTACCAAGGAACAGGCACTGGATAGACTGCGGGCAGGTATCAAGGTTATGCTGCGGGAGGGTACGGCAGCGAAGAACATGAGAAGCCTTTTGCCAGCCGTAAATCCTGATACAGCCCCTTATTTTATGTTCTGTGCAGATGACAAGATTCCAGCAGAGCTGTTGGATAGCGGATATATCAATTATATGGTAAAGACCGCTATTGAAGAAAGCGTCAGCGTAGCTAATGCGCTGCAGATTGCTACTATCAATGCGGCTCGGCACTATGGTATCAAGGATGCAGGGGCTATATTGCCAGGGCGCAGGGCAGATTTGCTGGTATTTGACAAGCTGGATGAGTGGAAGCCCCTGCAGGTTTATAAGGATGGCCGACTAGCTGTGGATAATGGCCAGCTGCTGCAGGAGGGCAGGAACTGTGACAGCAGTTCTTTGGAGCATACAGTGAATCTGGCGCCCGTAACAGTGGAGAGCTTCCGTCTGCCTCTCAAGACGGAGATGGCTAATGTCATAGGCTTGGTGCCTTATCAGATTGTTACCAACAAGGCTGCTTTGGCAGTCAAGCGGGTAGATGGCTGTGCTGTTAGCGATGTGGAAAATGATATTCTTAAGCTGGCTGTGCTGGAAAGACATCATGCCACTGGCAATATAGGCCTGGGACTGGTAAAGGGCTTTGGCCTGAAACGGGGAGCCTTGGCCTCTACAGTTGGCCATGATTCTCACAATCTGATTGTTATCGGCACTAATGATGAGGATATGCTGGCAGCCGTGCAAGAGCTGCAGCGTATTGGCGGCGGTATCTGTATTGCAGAGGATGGTCAGATTCGTGGCGCTCTGCCTTTGCCGGTAGGAGGTTTGATGACCAATGAGCCTGCGTTAATGGTGGCCAAGCAGCAGGCAGAGATGATTGCCTTGGCTAGAGAGATGGGAGTACCGGAATTTTATTCACCATTCCTGACTCTTGCTTTCCTTAGTCTGCCAGTTATACCATCCCTGAAACTGACAGATAGAGGTTTGGTAGATGTAGATTCTTTTAAGTTTATTCCTTTGGAGGTTAAATAATGGTTTCTCTTAACTCAGTTGCTAAGTATAGAAGATTACTGAGTCCTTTTGGCATTGTACGCTTGGTGGTTATGGTGGCTATTGCCTGTCGACTGATGATGCCGGATTGCGGTGTGGCGGCAGGAGAAAGGGTATTGCCTGATGCACCCTGGATTACGGCGCCTTCCGCTATAGTAGTGGATATGGCTACAGGTGGCATCATCTATGCCAAAGGGGCAGATGATCGTCGTTATCCTGCCAGCACTACCAAGATTATGACTGGTATTCTGACACTGGAAAATGGTGATTACAATCAGAATGTTACCGTCAGCTCTCATGCAGCCTGGGTGGAAAGCACTGGCTTGTGGGCAGGTCAATCCATGCGGGAATTTGAAATGCTGGAATTGATGCTGTTGGAGTCTGATAATGGTGCTGCTACCGCCTTGGGTGAGACTATAGGAGGCAGCGAGGCTGGCTTTGCAGCTATGATGAATCAAAAGGCCCAGGAACTTGGCATGAGTGGCACCCATTTCGTGAATTGTAATGGTATGCCTGATGAAAATCATTATTCTACAGCTAGAGATATTGCCAAGATGGCTGCCTATGCTATGAAAAACGAAATGTTCAGACGGATTGTAGCCAGCCCACGGATTGTTATGCCGGATTGGGAGAATCCAGGCAGCACCTACGAGGCAGAGAATACAAACAAACTCTTGGAGACTTATCCCGGCTGTATTGGTGTCAAGACGGGTTATACCAATGCGGCAGGGGGCTGTTTGGTTTCGGCAGCCAGTCGCAATGGCAGAGAGCTTTTGTGTGTAGTGCTGAAGTCCTCAGATATGGATACCAGATTCTCTGATTCTGCTGCTTTGCTGGACTATGGTTTCCTTTGTGCAGAGAATGGTTTGGCAGAGCTGCCACGTAATTGACAGATTTATGTAGTTTTGTTATCCTTTAAGGAGTGATATGTCATAATAATTATGGTTTATCACTCCTTATTTTTTTGCTTAGTGAGGAGATACAATGAACGTAGAGCATATTCATCACTACAGCCATCATTTGGATCGAGAAATGAACATCAGGGTATATGGCCATGATGGTTTGCCATTGGTGGCTTTTCCATGTCAGAATGGAGATTGTTATAATTACGAAGGCTATGGCTTTTTGGATAATATTGCTGATTTTATTGAAGGCGGTGCTATTCAGCTGTATGTGGTAGATACAGTGGATGTGGAGAGCTGGTCTGATGTACATGGGGATAAGGGCTGGAGAGCCTGGCGGCAGGAGCAGTATTATCACTATATTGTGGAGGAAGTATTGCCCTGCATTTATTCCCGCAATCACAGCGGCAAGATGCCTGTGGCTTTTGGCTGCAGCTTAGGGGCAACTCATGCAGCCATTGTTTTCTTGCGTCGGCCTGATTTGTTTGGAGGCTGTTTGGCTTTGTCCGGCGCCTATGATGCCAAATATTTTTTTGATGGCTGGATGAATGAGGTGCTGTATCGCAATTCGCCAGTGCATTTTATGGAGAATCTGCCAACAGACCATTGGTATGTTGGCCTGTATAATCAGCGGAAGCCTATTTTCTGCGTGGGACAGGGACCTTGGGAAGATGAGGGACGGCGTACAACGGCTATTCTCAGGGATATTTTCCAGGCCAAGGGCATTGGTGCCTGGTGTGATTTCTGGGGCTATGATGTGGATCATGACTGGCCTTGGTGGAAAAAGCAGATGCGTTATTTTTTGCCATATTTATTGGAAGAGTAAGGGTAGAGTAAACCAGGAAGGAAAAACTAATGAATTTTGTATTTATTTCACCGCATTTTCCCCGCACCTATTGGTTATTTGCTAACAGGCTGAAACGGAACGGGGTAAATGTTCTGGGAATTGGAGATTGTCCTTATGATGGTTTGGAGGATAATGTTCGAGATTCCCTGACGGAATATTATTATGTGCAGGATATGAAGGATTATGAGCAGGTGTTCAAGGCCGTAGCTTTCTTTTCTTTCAAATACGGCAAGATTGATTGGCTGGAGTCCAACAATGAGTTTTGGTTGGAGCAGGATGCCAGATTGAGAACTGACTTCCATATTACTACAGGCGAGCAGTATGCTGATATTGGCCGTATCAAGAAAAAGTCTGCTATGAAGGAATATTACAAAAAGGCTGGTATTCCTACGGCTAGACTGCATATGGTATCTACCCTGGAGGCGGCTAGAGAATTTGTGAACCAGGTTGGCTATCCAGTGATCGTCAAACCTGATGTAGGGGTTGGTGCTAATGATACCTATGAGCTGAAGAATGATGATGAGCTGGTAGGGTTCTTTTCTAATTATCCACAGGTGCCTTATGTAATGGAGGAATTTGTGCAGGGAAAGATTTTTTCCTACGATGCTATTCTGGATAACAAATCTGTTCCCTTAATGGAGTCCTGTACAGAGTGGCCACCGTCTATTATGAATATTGTAACAGATAAGCTGGATTTGGCCTACTTCGTTCGAGCAGATGTACCAGAAGCCCTGCGGGAAGCTGGTAGAGCTACTGTTAAGGCTTTTGATGTTAAAAGTCGTTTTGTTCATCTGGAATTTTTCCAGTTGGAGCATGACAAGGAAGACCTAGGCAAGGCTGGGGATTTTGTTGGCTTAGAGGTAAATATGCGTCCTGCTGGTGGATATACGCCGGATATGATGAATTATGCCCATAGCATGGATGTTTATCAGATTTGGGCTGATATGGTAACTGATAATCGCAGGATTCAGGCAGATGCCCATGAGGATTATTTCTGCGTTTATGCTGGTCGACGGGATCAGTTCAGCTACGTTCACTCCCCAGAGGAAATCAGCAATAAATATGGCAATGCTATTGTTATGGCTGAGAGAATGCCAGAGATGATGGTGCCTCAGATGGGTAATCAGTGTTATACTGTTAAGCTGAAAACCGAGGCTGAGGTTCATGAGTTTATCAAGTTTGTAACTCAGCGAAAGTGAGGTAGCATAAATGAAGAAAATTGTTATGTGCCTTACACTTGCGCTGGTTTTTATGACCACTGCCTGTGCAGCAGGTTCATTTTGGGATTTTAAGAAAGATGAAGGAGAGAGTAAAGTGGCAAATCGTATCGCAGTTTTTGATACCAACATGGGTGAGTTTGAGATTGAGTTGTTTGAGGACAAGACTCCTATTACCACCAAGAATTTTATAGACTTAGCTCAGGAGGGCTTCTATGATGGAGTAATTTTCCATCGCATTATTGATGGTTTTATGATTCAGGGTGGAGATCCTACTGGTACTGGCATGGGCGGCCCAGGCTATACCATTGAGGATGAATTTACCCCAGAGCTGACTCATGAAAGCGAGGGTATTCTGTCTATGGCCAATACCGGCCGTCCTCACACTGGCGGTTCTCAGTTCTTTATTACCTTGGCAGCTACTCCTTGGCTGGATGGTCATCATACTGTATTTGGCAAGGTTATTAAGGGCATGGAGGTTGTTCGTGAGATTGGTCATGTTAAGACTGGTCCACAGGATCGTCCTGTACATGATGTAGTTATTAACAAAATTACTATCAAGGATGCTGAATAATGGCTAAAGCTGTGGCACCGGTTCCTGTTAAGGGAGTCGGTGCCTATACTTATATTTTGGAATGTAGTGATGGCAGCTTGTACACAGGCTATACAGTGGATTTGGCCCGTAGGCTGGCTACGCACAATGCAGGCAAGGCCAGCAAATGTACCAGAGGCCGCCTGCCAGTAAAGCTGGTTTATTACGAAGCTTTCGCCACCAAGCAGGAAGCCATGAAGCGGGAATGTGCTATAAAAAAGCTCAGTCGAAATGCAAAGCTGGCTTTGATATTAGCCAAGAGCGAGGGAGGCTGACAAGATTATGTTAATGCATCAAATCGATATTCAAGATAAGATTCCATTTGAGATAATAGATAAAACTGATAGTTTGCAGCAGGCGAAAGAAAATATAGAAAACGGTGTGGGACTTAGTAAGGTTTATGATTCAACAGATGAGATGTACAAGGATTTAGGAATATGAAGTGCTCCACACACAGGACAAGGAATATATTCTTGATGAATTGTCGGAAATCATGGCAGAACGAGGGGCGAGGATATGCTAGCGAATCCTGTTTTATTGCAAAAAAAGTATGCACGGATTGTGGAACAGTTTGCCAAGGCAGAAAATTTGACTTTAAGTAAGGCGTTGCAGATATTTTATCATTCGGATACCTATGAATTGATGAGTAAGGGAATTTCGGATATGCATTGTATGAGCGATGGGTATTTGGTAGAGGAATTGCAACATGAGTACAGAGCAGAAAAGGGGGGATTGTGAGCAGGCCGAGTGAGCTGTTGAAAAAAATTATGTCTTGATGGGTTGGAATATAAGAGTCTTGTAGAGATTGCTACAATTTTAATTTGTTAAACTAATGATGGGTTACCACCAATGGTTAAGAGAAAAGATACTATACTTATTGCGAAGAAATAGCATAAGTTTAGATGCCCTTGAGAAAGGTGTGAGACTGTGGCATATGAATCACCATTAACAATTGCCGATGTTGTAAAGGATATATCCGCTAATAAATATGTGCTTCCATCTATACAGAGGGAGTTTGTGTGGAGTACATCTCAAATAGAAAAACTATTTGACAGCGTAATGCAGGATTATCCATTTGGAGCATTTCTGTTTTGGGAACTGTTTAAGGAACAAAATACTCTCTATGACTTCTATTCCTTTTTGCAGAATTATCATGAGAAAACTGCACGGCATAAT
>OQVQ01000330.1_pt1 | contig 22978 bp, 16 predicted proteins | sample 1691491 | NCBI WGS metagenome assembly OQVQ01 (sample SAMN03418252, study PRJEB22391) | human gut metagenome | biome: human-gut; feature: organic feature; material: feces | host: Homo sapiens | place: Tanzania | collected 2013-01
ATCGCGCTGACGCAGTTGCGGGACCGCAAGGAGGAGAACGTAACCAGTCTCCCCCTTACAGGGGGATAAGAGGGGGTCTTATTCAATAGTAATATTATCAATGCGAAGCTTGATAGTGCCACGTGGAATCTTAATATCCACCTCTTCGCCCACCTTATGATTGAGAAGACCCTGAGCAATAGGAGTCTTCACGGAAATCTTGCCGTGAGCAAGGTCTGCCTCATTCTCGCTCACTATGGTATAGACCATCTTTGCCTTAGTGGCAAGATTTGTCATCTCCACCTTAGAGAGAAGCTGAACGCAGTCGGATGACAAGCGAGTCTTGTCGATAATCTTTGCATCAGCAAGAGTCATCTTAAGCTGACTGATCTTGTCCATCAACTTTGACTGTGCCTCCTTTGCTGCATCATACTCGGCGTTCTCTGAGAGATCACCCTTATCACGAGCCTCTGCGATTGCTGCAGATGCCTTTGGACTTTCCACCGCCTCAAGACGATGAAGCTCTGCCACGAGTGCCTCGTAGCCTTCTTTTGACATGTAAGACATATTCTGTTTCTTTTTATTATTATTCTAATGGTTAGTAGGTCATTTGGCATTGCAAGGTTAACACCATGAGATAGTTATTACCTCATTGAGCAATGACATCATAACCTTATTATTATAGGAAATCAACAAAAAAAAGAGAACCCCGACATCACTCTGCTTTTAGCGACACCGGAATCCTTATCCTTATCAATAATGTGTTTTCTTTTCGACGGAACTTATTGAGATACACTCATCTCCTTATATGTTCCGTGTGCAAAGATACGCACATTTTCTGATACCACCAAACTTTTTCACGAAAAAAACACTTCTTCTTTCCTTTTTGTTCCAATTTTGACTTTTTACATATATTATCGAATAGATTGATGGACATAATTGACTTTGAACAACATAACTAATACAAAATTTGGAGATTTCGGGAATTTGTCGTACTTTTGTAGCAGTTTTAATAGATTCATATATATCATAATGGCTAAATACGAAAGTAAAATCAAACTCATCCCTGCTCCGGTAGAAGCAGTATATGCTAAGCTCAGCAACCTCGAAAACCTACGTCCAATTCTCGAAAATGCTGCCAGCAACCCGATGGTGGCGGAAAAAATGAAGGAAGCCGGACAAGACCCTGCGCAGCTGGAGAAGCTAAAAGATATCCAATTGACCCCTGATAGCGTCGCTATACCAGCACCAATGGTGGGCACCATCGCGCTGTCTATCATCGAAAGAGAAGAAAATAAATGTATCAAATTCCAGACAGAGCAGTCCCCAGTAGAGGCTAACCTCTGGATTCAGGTGCTCCCTACATCCGAAATATCAACGCCATACGCCACTCCTGGCACAAAAATAAGAGTAACACTAAAGGCGGAACTCAACATGATGATGAAGATGATGATAGGAAAAAAGCTCGAAGGAGGCATCGACAAATTCGCTGATATGTTAGCTATGCTGCCGTATTAAGAGCCCCCCTCAACTCCCCCTTGGGGGAGCTTTCTTTGGTTACGTTCTCTAATTATGGGTATTCCATCGTTTCATTTATTAGTTTATCAATAAGGTATATGGTAAAACCACCTTTTATGACAGCAGATCCGTTATGTTATGGATTACTAAAGGAATATGCAAACGAGAATCGGAAGCACCAGACGGAAGCAGAGCGGTGCCTCTGGGATAGCCTCAGAAATGGAAATACAGGCTATTCGTTCAAGAGACAGCATATCGTGGGAATGTATATTGCCGATTTTATCTGTATTGAAGCAAAGCTTATAATAGAGGTGGACGGCGGGTATCATTCACAATGGGAACAGATGGAAGAGGATGCCAATAGGACACAAGTGCTGGAACAGATGGGATTTAGAGTCATACGTTTCAGCAATGAAGAGATAATAGGCGATATTGATAATGTTTTAGACGTTATAATATCTAATATAGAGCAACTACAATAGCGTCTGATAATTGGCTTCTTGAAGTCATGATGCGGAACGTAAACCGAAATATTTCAAAACAATAAACACCGAATACAATGAACAATATAGACCAACAGAAGCAAATGCAGTCAAGTAAAGACGTGAAAGAGTCCTCAAGCAAGAAAGACATTCTAAAGAAAGCCTCCCCAGGGGGAGGTTTGGTGGGGGCGAAACTCTGGGAAAAAAACTACTCCATCAACAAGGAGATAGAGCGCTTCACAGTAGGAAGAGACAGAGAAATGGACCTCTACCTCGCCAAGTATGACGTCCTCGGATCAATGGCACACATCACCATGCTCGAGTCTATAGGGCTCATAGGCAAGGAGGAACTGCCGCTATTGCTCGACGAACTCAGGAATATCTACGAGATATGCGACCGTGGCGACTTCGTCATTGAGGACGGAGTGGAGGATGTCCACTCGCAGGTGGAGCTCATGCTGACGCGCAAGCTCGGCGATATGGGAAAGAAAATCCACTCCGGACGCTCCAGAAATGACCAGGTACTCGTCGATCTGAAGCTCTTCACCAGAGCGGCTTTGCGCGACATAGTACAGCAGACCAAGACGCTCTTTGACGAACTTATCTCCAAGAGCGAGGAATATAAGGACGTCCTTATGCCTGGTTATACACACCTCCAGGTGGCTATGCCGTCCTCTTTCGGACTGTGGTTTGGCGCTTATGCCGAGTCACTTACCGATGATATGCTATATCTTCAGGCGGCTTACAAGATGACAAACCGCAACCCTCTCGGCTCTGCGGCTGGCTATGGCTCTTCTTTTCCGCTCAACAGGCAGATGACTACCGACCTCTTGGGCTTCGATTCCATGGACTATAACGTGGTCTATGCGCAGATGGGACGTGGAAAAATGGAGCGTAACGTGGCATTCTCTATAGCAGGTCTTGCCGGTACAATGGCGAAACTCGCCTTTGATGCCTGCCTTTTCAATTCGCAAAACTTCCAGTTTGTCCTCCTTCCAAAGGAGTGTACCACAGGTTCAAGCATCATGCCGCACAAGAAAAATCCGGACGTCTTCGAGCTTATACGTGCCAAATGCAATAAGATTCAGGCGCTCCCTACACAGGTGACACTAATACAAAACAATCTGCCTTGCGGATATTTCCGCGACCTTCAGATAATAAAAGAGGTGTTCCTGCCTGCCTTTGACGAACTGAAAGACTGCCTCGCCATGTGTGCATACATCATCAATAAGATAAAAGTGCGCCGTGACATCCTCGACAATCCGATGTACGACCCTATCTTCTCCGTGGAAGAGGTCAACCGTCTGGCACAGAATGGTATGCCTTTCCGCGATGCTTACAAGAAAGTAGGTCTCGACATAGAGGCTGGCAACTTCACTCCCGACAAGAATATCCACCACACCCACGAAGGTTCCATCGGCAATCTTTGCAATGACCGCATCCAGGCTCTCATGCAATCACTCCTCGATGGCTTCCATTTCGAGAAGGTGGATGAGGCTGAAAGCGCTCTGCTGGCAAAGCGATAGTCCATCAAAAGGTAATAGGGAATAGCCAATAGGTAATAGGAGATTAGCTTCGTCAGCTTGAGATATTACCTTGACAAGAAACCGAAAATGGCAGGACTAATCTCCTATTACCCATTTCCTATTACCTGTCTCCTTCCTATCCAACCCTAAACATCAAGTCAATATGAAAAGATTTCTACAACTCTTGGCAATGGCAATGTTAGCCATACCAGTCTTGGCGCAGCAACTTACGCCAGAGGAAGCAATGATGCGTGTAAAGAGAATGAGCGGCACAGCGCAGGCTAAAGCCACTAAAAGCCAGACACGCAAGTTGGTTTACACCATGAAGGCCGCCGTGAACGGTATGCCTTCAGCCCCTGAAAGCAATGACAATCTCTTCTATATCTTCAGTGATGACAGGAGTTTTGTCATAGCAGGAGCCGACGAAAAGTTGCCGGCACTCATCGCTTACGGCAATTCCACCGCCTTTTCAGCGGACAGCATCCCTGACAATCTCCGCTATTGGCTCGATGATTACAAGGCGAAGATGTCGGCTGCACTGGCTAAAGGCGTCACTCTCACGTCGCCTACAGCAATGGGAACCCCTGTGGTGAAGCCGCTCATCACTGCCAAATGGGCACAAAACAAGCCTTTCAATAATGACTGCAACGATATAGGACAGTCATCAGTGACCGGATGTGTGGCAACAGCAATGGCGCAGATAATGTATTATCACAAGTGGCCGATGCAGGGAACGGGCAGCCATTCCTATTCTTACAAACTCAATTTTGGTGGCGATATAGGCGTGAAAACCATCACTCCATCCGTTGATTTCTCCTCTCATACATATAATTGGAGCAATATGCAGGACGCTTACGGACTCTATGTAGATGAGGAAAGCGGCTATACCCAGAATGCTTCATATACTGATGACCAAGCCGCTGACGTGGCATGTCTGCTCCATGATTGCGGAGTGTCGGTAGATATGAAGTACAATGGCAAAGCAAGTTCTGCCGTTTCTGGTAAGGAAGCCTACGCTCTGACGACCTATTTCGGATATGACCCTGGAATAACTTATCTGCTCAGGAAGTGCTTTACCGATGAAGAATGGACTCAGATGATATGCGCTGAGCTTGACGCCAACCGCCCTATAATCTATGGTGGTGTGAATAAGAATAATAAAGGTCATGGCTTTATCTGTGATGGTTACGACGATGCAGGTTATTATCACATAAACTGGGGATGGCAAGGCAAGGCAAATGGCTATTATCTTATGGTGGGAACCAATGCGCTCAATCCGAATTCCTCTGGTGTAGAGAATGTTGGCTATACCGAAGGCAATGATATGGTTATCGGAATACAGAAGGCGCAGGCTGGAAGTTCGTACAATTATTTCATGTACTGTCCGAGAGCTTTTACAGTAGATGAAAGCCAAATTACGTCTAATTCTTTGATTTCAATAAATGGTCGTTTCTTTAATGGCACCATTGTAGCGGCAGATTTAGAGATTGGAATGCGCTTCAAGCATACTGTAGCCGATTATTCTTTGGATATATATTGTTATTCCGGAACGCTTAAAAGAGGTAATGGCTACTCATCTTACAGTTGCTATCCAAGTGATTTGCTCTATAACGGTGAGTATGAGGTATATCCTATCTATCGTGTCAAGGGTACAACGGAATGGAAAGTGATGCTCTACAATAAGTCCTGGGATATCCCTACCACCACTTTCTCTGGCGGAGAAGAGCCTCCAGTGGTCAATCCTCCAGTGCCTGAGAAGAAGTATTACAATGTTTCAGTCACCTCTTCATCCGCTGACAAGGGCTCTGTCACCGTGGAAGGTGTCGCTGATGGCAAAGCGGAGGAAGGCTCTGACATCACTATCACCGCGGTGCCACGCGAAGGTTACGAGTTTGTGAAGTGGTCTGATGGCAGCAATGTCAATCCTCGCACCATCAATGTGAAGGATAACATCACCCTTACTGCCCAGTTCTCTGCCAAGAAATATAATATTATATATAAGGTGGATGGCAGTGATTACAAGACAGTCACCGTGGAATATGGCTCTGCAGTGACCCCAATAGCCGCTCCCGAGAAGGAGGGTTACACCTTCTCCGGCTGGAAAGGCTTGCCAGAAAGCACTATGCCGGCATCCGATGTGACGGTGTCAGGCACGTTCTCAGTCAATTCCTACACACTGACCTATATATATAATAATGAGACAGTGAAGGAGATAGAGCTGGAATATGGCAGTGAAATCCCTGCCTTCAACTATGTTCCGGAGAATCCTTACCATACTTTCGTGGGATGGCGCACCGATGGTTACACCGTCATGCCAGCCCATAATCTCACCTTCATCGCCGACTTCACCGACGGTATAGGCTCTGTCACCGCCCTTCCGCAAGGCGTAAAGATATTCGATGCTTCTGGAAAACGCATCATGAAGCTCCAGAAAGGCTTGAATATCCTCGTCTATCCTGACGGTAAAGTCATCAAGGTGAATAGGTAATAATGTGTTGTTGGTAAAACATCAACATATAAAATATCAATAAATAAAAATATAGAAACATATATAAAGATATATTTTTCAATATCATTTTATATTTTTATTTATTGATATTTTATAATTCCAAGCCGTTACCGGCGGATTCTAAAACAACGATAACCCATGCGAATAAAGCAAATAGCGGCACTATTGTCCCTCATCATCCTGTCATCATGCACGGCAGACGAGTATGAATACACCACGGACTGGCAGTGTTATTTCCTCTTCGACACGTCTATCCATAATGTCTGCATACTCAATAACGCCCTGAATCCCATGTCGTCAGGCGTGTTCTGCATGGTGAGACAGGAGCCGAAGAATGATGTCCTGCACCTGAAGATGCAGCTGCAGGACGGCAAGACGACGGACGACGTTGCGATAACGACGGCTGCCGAGCTGCGCCGTTCCTGCATCCTTGGCGCAAGCAACGGTCTTGTGATAGGCTATTCCACGCTCGACCAGCAGCTTTACGCATTCGATCTGCAGTGTCCCAACTGCCTTAAGGACAATTATCCCTACACGAAATACGCCCTGCAATGGACCAACAGCGGGCTTTGGCTCAAGTGTAATCACTGCCAGCGGTCGTATGATCTCAACAACCGCGGCGTTGTGGCAAGCGGAGATGACGGCGTGAAACTGCTCCGTTACCGTGCCAGTTATGGCGGGCGGATGCTTAGTGTGCATAATTAAAGGTAATAGGTAATAGATAATAGGGAATAGGAGATTACTGTTGTGTGCTTGAGATAATTGCGTGAGCGAAATCCGCTTGTAGCAAAGGTAATCTCCTATTCCCTATTATCTATTCCCTCCTCCTCCATGTATTTTCTCCTGTTTTTCCCCGAAATATGCTATTTTTTGATAGGAAATGAAAAAAAGTATCATGTTTTGTAATGCGGAGTTGATATTTTTTTGTATATTTGCATCCGAATACTAATAGATAATTAACTAAACTGCTGCAAATAATCAGATTAACTGCTGCAAACTACAACGAAGTAAGAGTAATATTATATGGTAATAAAAAGCTTGTGAATATGGCATAACTATGCCTGTTAGCCTAAAAAACAACTACTAATTATAAATTTATTCATTTAATCACAAAACAACTATGTTTGGTAATTTAAAGACAATTCGCATTGCGCTGGCGCTGATGCTTACAATGATTGTGGGCACTATTCAGGCGCAGACCGTGAAAGGTAATGTGAAGGACTCCTTTGGTGACCCTGTTATCGGAGCCACTGTAATGGAGAAGGGTACCCAGAACGGTACCGTTACCGATATTGACGGTAACTTCACCATCAATCTTCAGAAGGCAGGACAGCTCGCCATCTCCTATGTTGGAATGAAGAGTCAGACTGTCGATGTGAAAGGTAAGTCAACCATTGAAATCACAATGGAGGACGACAACACCACGCTCAACGACGTTGTAGTCGTAGGTTACGGCGTGATGAAGAAGAAGGACCTCACCGGTGCTGTGGCTTCTGTCAAGACAGAGGAGCTCGCCAAGGTGGCAAGTGCCAATGCTCTCCAGGCCATGCAGGCCAAGGTACCGGGCGTTGACCTCCAGCAGAGCGACGGTCAGGCAGGTGCAGGTGTCAGCATGAAGCTCCGTGGCAACCGTTCCATCCTCGCAAGCAACAACCCTCTTATTCTCGTTGACGGAGTGGAATACGGTTCTACACTTGATATCCCTGCTTCTGAAATCGAGTCTATGGACGTCCTCAAGGATGCCGCTTCCACCGCTATCTACGGTACCAAGGGTGCTAATGGTGTAATCATCATCACCACAAAGCGTGGTAAGTCCGGTAAGACCAACGTGGGATTCAATGCTTATCTCTCATTCAATTCTGCTGCCAACGTGCTCAAGCCAATGTATGGCGATGCTGAAGTGCAGCGTCTTGTTGATGCAAAGAACTATCAGACTGCCGCTAAAAACGGCTGGGACTTCTCCAAGGGCGACGCTACTGCTGAGAGCCTTCTCGGTGGTGCAGTGCATGCTTACTCTGGTCTGAACCTCTACAATGACATCGTGAAGAACGGTTCCTACACTGACTGGATCGACATGATCCTCCAGAACGGCACCACACAGAACTATGAGGTGAACGTAAACGGCGGTACTGACAAGACAAACTTCAATGTGGCATTGTCAATGATGGACGACAAGGGTATGCTGAAGAATGATGAGTTCAAGCGTTACACCGGTCGTGTGAACATTGACCATAAGATCAACAGCATCGTAAAGATCGGTACTTCCCTCTCTTATGCCTACAAGGACAACGACAAGCGTAACAGCGGTGTCTATAACCTTGCGCTCAAGATGACCACTATCGCTCATCCTTATGATGCAGAAGGCAACATCATCCAGAAGCCAAGCTACTTCTATGACGCTCACGGTAACCCTCTCCTCGACGAGGTGGACGGCGCTTTCCAGAATAACATCGAGACTACCCGCTTCTTCGGCAGTGCATTTCTCCAGCTCACTCCTGTCAAGGGAATGACTCTCAAGAGCAACTTCACCCTCGACCGCAGCAACGCACGTAACGGTATGTACCAGGATATGTACAGCGTCGGACGCTTCCAGACTCCTACAAGTTCCTACATCACTCTTGCAAACTCTGCAAGCACCAAGTATGTATGGCAGAATACTGCTAACTACAACTTCAACATCGGCAGCGACCACGACTTCACAGCGCTCCTCGGTCACGAGATGAGCCAGACAGTGAAGGAGGCAAGCACCATCGAAGGCGACGCAGGTAAAGAGCATTATTACCAGAGCTCATTCTATGATGTCAGCAAGATTGCAAGCCCTAAGACCACTTCTTCATACGAGAAGAGTGCAATGCTCTCTTTCTTCGCACGTCTCAACTATTCTTACCTCGACCGTTACCTCTTCCAGGCTTCTCTCCGTGCTGACGGTTCTTCCGTTCTTGCCGACGGTCACAAGTGGGGTTACTTCCCATCTGCAAGTGCCGGCTGGCGTATCTCTGAGGAAAAGTTCATGGCTAATACCAAGTCTTGGCTCGACAACCTGAAGCTCCGCGTATCATGGGGCCTCTCCGGTAACGCTGCCATCGACCCTTACATGACTCTCGTTACCATCTCTGCCATCGTGCCTAACTCTACCAACAAGGCTCCTATGACAATGGCAAACCCTGAGCTGACATGGGAAAAGACTTCTGCATTCGACCTCGGTCTTGACTTCTCATTCCTCAACGGCCGCATCAATGGTGGTATCGACTACTACTTCAGCAAGACTTACGACCTCCTCTACTACATGACTGCTCCTGCATCATCTGTATATACCTCTACTCTCGGCAACGTGGGTGAGACAAAGGGTCGCGGTCTTGAGCTCTCCATCAATGCTGTGCCTGTCCAGACTGAGGACTTCAAGTGGGACGTTAACGCTTCCCTCACCATGTCAAAGGACGAGGTGACCAAGCTCCGTGACGGTGTTGACCAGGTAATTGACGGCAACGACGTCCTCAAGGTAGGCGAGTCTATCTCCGCTTTCTCTCAGTATGAGATCCAGAACTGCTGGGGCATCGGCGAGTTCGACCAGTATGTTGCTGACTTCAAGGCAAAGACAGGTCTCGACTTCAAGAAACCTAATGAAGACTATGGTAACCCTGGTACACTCCGCGTAGTCGATCAGGACCAGAACGGTATCATCGATGATGACGATAGAATCGTCTTCAACCGCACTCCAAAGGCTATCCTCGGCATGACAAATACCTTCACCTACAAGAACTTCTCTCTCTCTGTACAGATGATGGCACGTCTCGGTGGATATATGAACTACGGTGGTTACAACCTCTTTACTTACGACAATGCCAACTGGGGTGAGCTCAGCTACTGGACTCCTCAGAACACCAACACCATCATCCCTTCACCAGGCACATCAAGCAAAGGTGGTGCAAGTTACAAGGATGCGGTATGCATGGTAAAGGCTGACTACTTCAAGGTAAAGGACATCACCCTCTCTTACCTCTTGCCTAAGAGCGTGATCAAGAACGCAATGATCCAGAATGCCAAGTTCTACTGCTCACTGAAGAACTTCATCACCACTGGCGAAATCAGCGGTTATGACTCAGAGCGCGGCGGTTCTGTCACATTCCCACTCGCCAAGCAGGTGGTTGTAGGCGTTAACGTAACATTCTAATTCCGATACATTACAATGAAAAAGTATATCAACATATTCCTCGTAGCTGCCACATTAGGATTCGGCGCTACATCCTGCTCTGATTTCCTCGATGAGGACAACAAGACAGGTGAGACTGCTGACCTCGCTTACCAGACCGAAACAGGTATCGACGGCCTCGTCTCTTCAGCATACGCATACACCCGTGGATGGTGGGGCAAGGAGCCTTCACTCGGTCTTGCCGAGATGGGTTCTGACCTCTTCTATTACGGTTACGACAACAAGCAGAAGTCTCTCTGCTCATACGACATCTCTGCTGATTGCTACGGTTACTCTTCTACCGGTGGTACCAACGCTGTGAACGACAACCATTGCCTCGACCAGTACTGGGAACTCTTCTATGCCGGCATCGACGTATGTAACAATGCAATGAAGTATGTGCCAGGATGCACTGCCCTTGAGCAGGGCAAGAAGGACGCATACCTTGGCGATGCTTACTTCCTCCGCGCCCTCTACTATTCTCAGATCGTAGCTATCTGGGGTCCGGCTCCTTACAATGATAAGCCATTCTTTGCCGAGACTAACCTCAAGCCGGTACGTCAGCCTGAGGCCGTGCTCTACAAGAATATCCTCGATGACCTCAAGACATCCATGGATTACTTCCAGAAGGGCGGCGTGAAAGAGCAAAAAAATACCACCGGCGTAGGCCGCGCTACATACTACAGTGCTGAGGCTCTCTATGCCCGCGTGGCTCTCTATGCAGCTTCATGGCTCGGTGCAAACTCCATTGAGGGTTACGGAAATCTCTATACCGAGGCTCTCAATGCTGCAAAGGACGTTATCGCCAACTCTGGTGCAAAGTTCTATGACCGCTATACAGACACATGGAACCTCAACAACGAGGAGGCTACTACAAACGCTGAAAACCTCTTCGCAGTGCACTACAGCAACAGCCTCACAAGCGGCAACGACAACTGCGTGCCTTTCCGTTTCGCTGACAATGGCAAAGGCGAGTTCAACTCTCTCCTCACACGTAAGGGCTACAAGAACAATGGTGGCTCTGCTATGAACCTCATGTTCGTAAGCCTCTGGAACAACGGATGTACTGACCTCGGCGGTTCTGGCAACAAGAACACCTGCGTATTCCAGCGTGTTACCACAGCCAAGAATGCCCTCATGCCTTCAAAGAAGACCGGTGGCAACGTGGATTGCACCAGCTACTACTCTCCTTACGGACGTGGCTTCACCCGTTACCTCCCTTCTCTCTATCTCTGGACAGAGCTTGCCAAGATCAAGGACACTGACCAGCGTTACAACGGTACACTGCTCGACCATTACAACTGTCCTAAGGAACTTGCACAGAACCCTGAGAACTATCCTGATATGGACCTTCAGGAAGAGAAGTCTTATGATGAGGCTTACAAGGAGGACGGCAACTATTTCAACGGTGGTGTGAACGCTATCGTATATTCTATCCTCGACGGTGACTCTGAGGAAGGCAAGGCTCTCCAGGCTGAGGCTAAGAACAAGTATCGTCTCCAGTTCGCTTTCGGCGGTGACATCCCTGTATATACATCCGGCGATATGGCTACTGCTCTCCCTACAGAGGGTGGCAAGGCTAAATCCGACGTATATGGTGACGACCGTTACAAGAGTGAGAAGATCGAAGGACGCCGCTCTTTCCCAGGCATCAAGAAGTTCCTTGACGACCAGGTAAACGAGAATTATCCTAACCTCACATACGATATCTCTGCACGTGACTTCATGGTGCTCCGTCTTGCTGAGATGTATCTCATCCAGGCTGAGTGCGAACTCCAGACAGGCAACGCTGACCAGGCTGCCAAGACCATCAACGCTCTTCGTGCTAAGCGTGCTATCAGCGGTAAGGACAACTCACTCTCTGCTGTATATGGTGAGAACACCTGCACCATCGAGACCATCCTTCGTGAGCGTGCCATCGAGCTTTGCGGTGAGTTCCAGCGTTGGTTCGACCTCAAGCGCACACATACTCTCATCGACCACGTGAAGAAGTATAACGCTCAGGCTTCAAAGAACATCGCAGTGAAGCACTACTATCGCCCAATCCCTAACACTGAGTTCCTCTCTATCAAGAACGGCGGAAACCTCAGCGTTTCACAGGATGCCAACGGCGTAATGCAGTATTCAGAGACTTCTGACCTCTTCTGGCAGAACCCTGGTTACTAATCATCCATAACCCCCAAAGACCCCCTCTTATCCCCATAGGGAGAGGCTATATACCGACTGTCGGTTTGAGTCACAGACCGAACAACGTATCCAGCCTCTATCTTGCAAGGAGATAGGAGGGGGTCTTGTTTTTTTTATAAGTTTTTTTTCTTTTCTTTTATCTATATCCTTGCTAAAGTCATAACTTATTAGTATCTTTGCCGGAAACAAATAAAAAAAGTAACGTGATATGTCAAAACCACGCTGGGAACAGAAACTGGACAGTTACGGCAAAGCGCTTGGCAGGCTTGCCGCTATAGTGAATGAGAGCAAGCGACGCAAGCTCAATGAGTTTGAGAAAGATAGTGTCGTGCAACGCTTTGAGTTTACACACGAGATGGCTTGGAAACTGATGATGAGCTACTGCAAATTCGTCAGTCCGGAAGAGCAAACACTCGGTTCAAAGGACTCTACGCGCTGGGCTTTCCATGCCGGACTACTTGCTGACGGCGAGGTGTGGATGGACATGATAACGTCACGCAACTACACATCCCATAATTATGATGGCGACATCGCTGACATGATGGTCAGCAAGGTTGCTGACGTCTATTATCCTGAGATGCTGAAGTTTCATGATGTGATGAAGGCGAAAGCCACTAATCGTGAGCTCGATTTATTCTGATTTTTTCTTTGATTTATATCTTTATGTTTGGACTCTCTGACGATATTATCCGATTGTTGCGTGGTGTGCTCCGTGCGCATCCCGAGGTGGAGCGTGCCGTCATATATGGGTCGCGAGCCAGAGGCGATTACTCCAACGGGTCTGACATTGACCTTACACTCGTGGGCACACGTCTCACAGAGGCCGTCCTCCATCGCATTGCTATGGAGATGGATGACCTGCCCATTCCTCACACCGTGGATCTCAGCATCCGCTCTTGCCTTCGTAATCCTGCTTTGATTAAGGATATAGATAAGCAGGGTGTGGAGTTTTTTGCTTCATATTAAAAGGTAAGGTTGTTGTCTTGTTGTCTGGTTGTTTAGTTGTCTTGTTGTTTAGTTGCCGTGTTGTTGGTTGTCGCATAGGCACTCTTTGCATTCAACAAAACCACAAAACCACCAGACCACCAGACAACAAACCAAACTTTCAAATCATAACTTTTTCCCCACTTTCACTTACGATTATTTTTCCAAAACGCCGAAAAAGGGGGGCGGAGGTGAAAGCATAGATATTAGGGGGTAAAAGCATAGTTATTAGACGACGAAAGCATAGATATTACATTGCAATATCTATGCTTTCAGATTGTAAGTATATTGCCCGATAACGTGGGCAACACAGTGGCGATGTTTCATGTATCACGATCCACTGTCTTCATGTATCACGATCCGCCGTTTTCATGTATCACGACTCACTGTTTTCATGTATCAATAGCCGCCGTGTCTCAAGCAAGGCAGCCACTGTGCCAACGGCTTTTACCGTTGGCTTGAGCAGCCCCCAAGCGGAGTTATTTCAATACCTTCTTGCCATTGACGATAATCAGGCTCTTCTTTCCATTGCCAGCCTGACGACTGAGAGCGTCAGGAGAGAGACGCTGACCAGCGAGATTGTATATGCCTTGGCGTGGCTTTGCGCTGGAATCATGGATGGTGTCAATGCCAGTAGGGTCGTAAGAGGTGGTGATGGAGAGCGTAGGCATATTTGTGGCAGAGCCTTTGCCGTATATCTGTCCGCCCGCTACGCCGTTTGACATTACGAAGATGATGTAATTCTGATTGGCATCCACCATCGCCTTCACTGCGTCGGTGGCATCCACTGTGCGTGTGGCGTCAGCGCGCTTGATGTCGCTGAGCGAAGCCACTTCGGTGCCTGTCTTGGCAGAAAGCTCTGGGATTTCGGCAAGAGAAGAGATACGAGAGGTGCCTACAGGCATATAGCAGATGTCGAGAGCGCGGTTGTCATATCTTCCGCCACAGTTGGCTGTAAAGGTATATTCCGCCTTTGTCACCTCCTCACCGGCAGGAATATTGAATGAAAACTGTGCATAAGCCTGCGCTGCCCATGAGGTGCTGCCCCAGTTGTTGTAGTAATGTGACTCAAGGTCGATGAATTTTCCAGCCTTGTTGCTGCCGCCCTGCACGCTTGCAGTATGGTCGAGTGTGGCTTCATAATGCTGTGTGGTGATGCCACCGCCACCGAATGTCTCGCCTTCTTTCTTCACGCGGAGCATACCATCGGTAAAGAGAGTGGAAGTCTCCCATTCCAGTCCCTCGCCAGGAGTGGCAGGATAGATGGTGAATGAGCCAGTGCCCTCAGTGATGTTTGCTGCATTCTTGAAGATAGGCAGTGCGTCGCCACGCTTGAATTGATGATTACTGAGGCGTGTCATGTCGATTTCGAGGTTGGCACCATCAGCTATGTTTACTGCTCCATTTACAGAAAGGCTATTGAGAATGAGTGCGCCGTCCTTGCCTTCTGCTACAGGGATGACTACCTTACTACCGCTCTTGAGCGCCAGACCGCCGTTAGCTGTCAGCGTACTACCATCCACTTCCGTGTCGCCAGGACAGAGAGTAGCATCGCTATTTATGCTCACCTTACCAGTGATAGAGCCTGTTCCCATCAGTGTAGCGCCACTATTGATGGTCATTGCGCCCTTGCCGGAGTTCTTTCCGTTGATGATGAGCGTACCATCATTCACGGTAGTTGCGCCAGAGTAGGTGTTAGCACCAGTGAGACGCCACAGTCCTGTGCCCACCTTTATAATAGATGTGGTGCCGGTGTAGCTCTTGCCAGATGTAGCCCAGTCATTGATGATGCCGTGGAAAGTCTCGTCAGAATTGGCTCCACCGATGGTCCAGGAGCATTTGAATCCCTTGGTCTTCTTACTTGAGCCTACGAGGTAGGTGCCTTTATCGCCAGACAATCCGCCGATATAGTTCTCTGTGTTGGTGCTCCATGCGCCCATCCATGTCTTGCCGGTGAGGTTGACGCGAAGCTTTGGGCTATTGAATTGTGACTCATTCATAAACAGCACGTTACTACCTTCTGATGGCACGCCGTTTACAGTGAGCTGTCCGTCGAAGTCAGCGAATGAAGAATTGACGTAATAGCGGAGGTATGGTATTACGAGAGTGAGGTTACCAGTGCCTGAGATTGCGCTTTTCAGTGTGCCGTGTGTAGGGCATTTGATGGTGGAAGTAGTGCCTTCCTCTACTACGATAGGGAAAGAGTGGGTCTGCTTGTCTTCTTTTTTGTAACCAAAGTTGAGCGTACCGCCACTCATCACTACCTTTTTACCCAATGATCCGAATATTTTGCTGGCATTTTCCACGTCCTTCAGGTAGAGCGTACCGCCCTTGAGGATGGTGGAACCGGTATATCCGAAGAAATTATTTGCATCATTGATGACGAGCGTGCCGTTGCCGTCGAGGGTCAGACTGCCCGTTCCCTCGAAGTGTCCGTTGGCTGTCAGCGCGGCATTGGCATCGGTGATTTCGAGCGTAGAAGGCATGGTAAGCTTCGCTCCGCGGTCAGTAGCAGTGCTTTCACCAGTATATCTCAGTGTGCCGCCGTCGAGAATGAGGTTCTGAGGGTCAGCGATGGAAGCGCCGATAGGAGATGCTTCGCCGCCGTTGGCTATGCTATTGATTTCCAGAGTGCCTTCATGTATTACTGTAGCGCCCTTGTAAGCGTTGGTGTTGCACATGATGAGAGTGCCTTTTCCAGCCTTGTTGAGCGAAGCATTGCCATTGATAGCGGCTCCAAAGACAGAGATCTTGCCTTTGCCTGTGGCTACAACGCTCTCAGGAGAGATGTCGGAAGGGAGGTTGTAGTTGAGCACGTCGTCAGAAGTAAGGAGCAGTTTCTGTCCGTCCTTCACGTCTGTGGAATTGGTTACGTCAGGCACGTAGGAGTCAATATCCACGATGCTGCTCTCTAATTGTCGTGTGGAGAAAGCACCAGAGGTATAGTCAGAGTAGATGGTCTCGCCCTTGTCTTCTCCGAAAGCACGCACGCGGACGTCATAGAGAGTAGCTTGCTCAAGGTCGGTGATGGTGTATGATGTGGCATCAGCTTGGGTGCGTCCCGCTTCTTTCCATTCGCCTCCGTTGGATTTCACCTCGATGATAAATCCCTTCTCGCCGTAGGTGTAGTCACGCCATGAGATGGTGATGGTCGAAGTGGTGGCTTTGCTTAGCGCGAGATTGATAGGCTGGCGCAGGAACACCTGCCTGTCGTCTGCAGAAATGGAGTTGATATAGTTCTCGATGTTGAGGTATCCATTTGCAGCCACTTCGCAGGCATCGTCCTTGTTGGGGTTTGTGCCGTTGGCTTTCTCCCATTCGTCCGGCATTCCGTCACCGTCAGAGTCGATGATGGCATTGCCTTTCCACCATGCCCAGTCGTTTGGACTGCCGATAGGAAGGCTTGTCTCGTAGGTGATTATCTTGCCCTTCTTGCCGAAGGAGAGCAGTTCCTCTATCATGTAGCAGTCAGCCTGGTCACGATAAGGGAGGCTTGCGCCCACTGTAGGTATGTTTTTCTCTATCAGTTGGTTGCCAGGGTAGAGGTCGAGCTTGGGGTAATCGTATGGTGTATCCACGCGTGTGGCAGCGCTGTAATTGGTGATGAGGCTTGGATTCAGCACGCCGTCAAGGTTTTTGTCCTGCCAGTTGTCGTTGCCGTAGCAGTTGAATTTCTCGTTGGCACCGCCGAATGCTTCCCCGCCTTTCGCCGGACCGTTGATGAAGAGGTTTGACTCTATGTTGCAGTAAGACGTGCCTTCAGAGTCACCTCCCATGATGTAACATCCGTTTTGCCAGTTATATACCACGTTGTTGGCATACTGGTTTGTGCCCTTTATCTTGTTGTTTCGGGTGGAATTGTCGCAATAGAAGTTTCTGTAGAGCGTGATATGATCAGCCTGCATCAGTCCGCCAGCGGAGTGGGGGAGCAGACCTTGTCCGAAGATACAGTTCTGCAGGGTGATGTCGCCCAGCGTTCCCTTGTTGTCGGAATTGATGGAGAAGGTCTCGTCCAGACCCCAAGAGAATGAACAGTGGTCGAATATCATGTTGGTGCCGTTGGCTATTCCGGCGCAGTCCTTTCCGTTGTCGCCACTGCGTCCCATTCTCACTCTGAGGTATCGGCAGATGATGTTGTTGGCACCAGAGAAGCTTACGCCGTTGCCATAGACCGTGATGCCCTCTCCAGGTGCCGTCTGTCCGGCAATGTAGAGGTTGCTCTTGAATGTCATTCTGCTCTTGATATTGATGACACCGCTCACATCGAACACCACGATGCGGTTGCTCTGCGACACTGCATCGCGCAATGACCCAGCGCCAGAGTCATTGAGGTTGGTGACGTGATAGACGGTGGGAGATGAAGAAGCACGCGCTCCCTTGGCGTATCTTCCCCATCCTGCCGCTTCAGGAAAAGCAAGCTGCTGGGCTGAAACGGTGGTGATGCCGGCAATGATGGTGGCTGCCAGCACTGGGATTCTCAAGTAGTTTTTCTTGATCATTGTTGTTAGTATTTTATTAAAAAATCGTCGTAGTAGGAATATATTAGGTCCTTGGACTTTCTTTTTGTTGGTTTGTGAAATGGAAAAATATCGTCAGTAGTAATGGGTATCACACCATTCAGTATGCAAAAGTAATTATAAAATAGGAGAAAAACGTGAAAATCGTCTTTTTTTTTCTTCTTTATTGTGAAAAAATATTGTATTATTGCCTTTTGTCAGAGGAAATATGTAATTTTGCATTGTTAATAATAGACTCCATATATGGCACTCAATAATACTCTAACTCAAGAACAGGAACTCGTACAGAGACAACAGCAACTACTCACCGCACAGCAGATACTGCAGGTGAAGCTGCTGGAGATGCCGTTGACCCAGCTCGAAGAGAAGGTGAAGGAGGAACTTATAGTCAATCCAGCTCTCGAAAAAGATATGCCTGAGGACGCTGAATCCGACGTGAGGACGGCGGAAGGGGACGTCAATGGCAGCACGGATTATGGCGATGAGGCTTACTCTGGCGAAGACAATGCACACGAACACGACGCTGATGACTATGATGCTGAAAACGAAAGATACGAGAAGCAGAGCGAGAGAGAGGACCGCGACCAGGCTCTCGACGACGCTCTCGACAGCATTGACTCTGACGATAGACTCGTGACTGACTACCGACAGAAGAGCAATAACGCTCCGGCTTCATCCGAACAGGAAGAGATGGTATATGGAGATACCACCTCTTTCCGCGATCACCTCATGGAACAGGTGGCTGAAGAGGAGCTGACTGAGACACAGCGCACCGTAGTGGAGTACCTCATTGGAATGCTCGATGACGACGGACTGCTGCGCACTGACCTCAGCATCATCTGTGATAACCTCGCCATTTATTATTATCTCGATGTCGATATCCATAGCGTCGAGAAGGCTTTGCAGATACTTCAGAGCTTCGACCCTGCAGGAGTGGGCGCCAGAAACCTGCAGGAATGCCTACTGCTGCAGATAGATAGGAGAGAAGACTCTGTCATGACTCGGTATATGCGTAAGGTGATAAAGAAATACTATGACGATTTCACCAAGAAACATTGGGAAAAACTCAGTCAGTATCTGCACATACCGGAGCAGGATATGGAGGATGTCATCGCCGAACTGCGAAAGCTCAATCCCCGTCCGGGTGCCTCTCTGGGCGAGACTATGGGCAGAAGCGTCAATCAGGTAACGCCCGATTTCATCATAGACAGTTCGGTCGATGGACGCATTTCCTTCTCTCTCAACAGCGGAGACCTCCCTCGTCTGCACGTATCACCTGACTATGAGGAGATGCTCCGCGGCTATCAGATGAATTCAAAGTCGCTCTCCAGGTCGGAGAAAAGTGCGCTGCTATTCTACAAAGAAAAGATAGAAAGCGCCAAAGGATACATCGATGCCATAGAGAAAAGGCAGAAGACCATGTCTGCCACGATGAAGGCTATCATCGACATACAGCATCGATACTTCCTCGATGGTGACGAAGCAGACCTCGTTCCGATGACGGAGAAGGACGTGGCAGAGCGCATCGGAATGGATATATCCACCGTATCACGCGTCTGCAGGTCGAAATATGCGGAGACACCGTGGGGCATATTCCGCCTCAGGCATTTCTTCTCATCGGGCTATAGCGTGGATGGAGAAAACGAAATGTCAAACCGCCGCATCAAGGCAGCGCTGCTCGAAATCATCAAGCACGAAGACAAGAAACGCCCACTGAGCGATGATAGCATAGCCAAAGCCCTCAAAGAGCAAGGCTTCCCAATAGCCCGCCGCACCGTGGCAAAGTATCGTGACGCACTGAAGATACCAGTAGCACGCCTCCGTCGCTAATCCAAAGGAAGAGAGCAGCAAGGGTCCGCCACTGTGTCGGGCGCGTTACCGCCCGATATTTGCAGGATGTAGCAACGGCGTCAGCCATTCTTCATTCTTCATTCATCATTCTTCATTTGAGAAGAGCCCCTGTGTCGGGCGCGTTACCGCCCGATATTCATAGAAAGAAATAAAAAAGAAATGAGCGAAGTAACCATCATATCCCAGCCAGAAGGCAAAGCAAAGAGGAAGCCCGCACAGCGAATAGAGCGAGCTTCCATAGTCACCTCGCGCCTTGTCAGCATCGTCTTCACTCCGTTCTATCTGCCATTGGTGAGCACAGTGTTGCTCTTCATGTTCAGTTATCTCTCTATACTTCCTTGGCAATACAAGACCTTTATCTTCGTGATGGTGTATCTATTTACCATCTTCATCCCAACGATGCTGATACATCTCTACCGTCGTTATCAGGGATGGTCTATGCTCAGGCTCATCAGTAGGGAAGGACGTATGGTGCCATACATCATCTCCATCACCAGTTACTTCATGTGTTTCTATCTGATGAGGATATTCCATTTCCCTCATTTCCTCTGTATCATCATCCTCGCGGCGCTCTTTATGCAGATAATATGTGCCTTCACCAATATCTGGTTCAAGGTTTCCACACACACGGCAGCCATAGGAGGCATCACAGGAGGCATCCTCGCATACGCTGAAATCTTTGGTTTCAACCCCCTAAAGTGGCTATGTCTCTGTCTGATAGTAGGCGGATTAGTAGGCACTGGCAGAATGATTCTCCGCCAGCATTCCCTCCATCAGGTGGTCTATGGATTCCTGATTGGCGCCTTTATCTCTTTCGCCGTCATCTATATGGTGAAATAAATAAATGAAGAAAGAAGGAGTCGCAACCGCGTCAGCCATTCTTCATTCTTCATTCCTCATTCTTCATTAAAAAAAGAGCCCCTGTGTCCGCCGCGTCACTGGCGGATATAACCAAAATATAACAAACAAATAAATAAAAAACCCTACCACAAATGACACCAAAAGTAAGCATCATCATGGGCAGCACCAGCGACCTGCCTGTAATGGAGAAGGCTATCACCTTCCTCAACGACCAGAAGATTCCATTCGAAGTCAACGCTCTCTCAGCCCACCGCACACCTGAAGCAGTGGAGAAATTCGCAAGAGGAGCTGAAGACAGAGGCATTCGTGTCATCATTGCAGCAGCTGGAATGGCAGCGGCACTCCCAGGTGTCATTGCTGCTAACACCACCCTACCTGTCATTGGCGTGCCTATCAAGGGTATGCTCGACGGTCTCGACGCCATGATGTCCATCATTCAGATGCCTCCTGGCATTCCTGTTGCCACTGTAGGTGTCAATGCTTCAATGAATGCAGCTATCCTTGCCATCGAGATTCTCGCCCTTTCTGACCCAGAAGTGGCTGCAAGAATGAAGGACTACAAGGCACATCTCGACCAGAAAATCGAAAAGGCTAACAAGGAACTCTCACAGATCAAGTACGAATATAAGACCAATTAAATAAAAATGAAGGATGAAGAATGAAGAATGAAGAATGCGAGTATGCCGTGCTTCATGCGTCATTCCCGTTCTTCATTAAAGAAGACCAACTGCGTCAGCGCGATTTTTCACTTTTCACTTTTCACTTTTCACTAAAAAAGAGTAACTCCTATTCTTCATTCTTCATTTTTCATTCTTCATTTTAAAAAACGACCATGCAAAGAAGAAAAACAACCCCCACAAGGGTAGGAAATATCATAATAGGTGGCGACGAAACCATTAAGGTACAGTCGATGACCACTACAAATACCAACGACACTGAGGCGTGCGTAAGCCAGGCTAAGCGCATCATCAATGCTGGAGGTGAACTTGTTCGCCTTACCACACAGGGCAGACGTGAAGCGGAGAATATGAAGAATATCTCCGATGCTCTCAAGGCGGAGGGCATTATGACTCCACTTGTGGCGGATGTTCACTTCAATGCTAACGTGGCAGACATCGCTGCGCTCTACTGCGAAAAGGTGAGAGTAAACCCTGGAAACTACGTCGATCCTGCCAGAGTATTCAAAAAACTGGAATATACCGATGAGGAATACCAGCAGGAATTGCAGAAGATACGCGACCGCTTCGTGCCTTTCCTCAATATCTGCAAGGAGCATCACACCGCTGTTCGCATAGGTGTCAACCACGGTTCTTTGTCCGATCGCATCATGTCACGCTACGGAGATACCCCTGCAGGCATAGTAGAGTCATGCCTTGAGTTCCTCCGCATCTGCCGTGAAGAGGATTTCCACGACGTGGTAATCAGCATCAAGGCGAGCAATACCGTGGTGATGGTGCAGTCAGTGCGCCTCCTTGTCGAGAAAATGGACGCGGAAGATATGCACTATCCCCTGCATCTTGGAGTGACAGAAGCCGGAGAAGGCGAGGACGGACGCATCAAGTCTGCCGTTGGTATAGGCGCTCTCCTGACCGAAGGTATCGGTGATACCATCCGAGTAAGCCTCTCCGAGGAACCGGAATGCGAGATTCCTGTAGCCCGCAAGCTCGTCTCTTTCATACCGGAATGCGCTGAAAAGCGTGAGAATGCCCGCATCGAAGCCGGCACGCTGTATCTCTCTTTCGCAGAAAACAGCCTCGAAGACCTTCAGATCAAGGCGGCTATGACAGCAGGAGCACTCCTCATCGACGGCAAGGCGAAGGACCTCGTGATAGAAAATAATGGTGCTATCGTCTCCACAAGTCTTCATGATTCCAGCAATGATGCAGGCCAAAAGGACGATAAAGTCAATGCTTTAGCTGACGCAATACTGCAGGCAGCGAGAGTGAAATTCACCAAGACGGAGTATATCTCATGCCCAGGATGTGGCAGAACGCTATATGACCTCCGTGCCACCATCGCAAAGATAAAGGCTGCTGTGGCTGAAAAAGCAAAGACAGACCCAAGATATAACACCCTGAAAATCGGCATAATGGGCTGCATTGTCAATGGTCCTGGCGAAATGGCTGACGCTGATTACGGCTATGTAGGAGCCGGACCGGGCAAGATTTCCCTGTATCGCAACAAGGAATGCGTGGAGAAAGCCATCCCCGAAGCCGACGCTGTGGAGCATCTCTTCGCCCTTATCGACAAGGAATTGCAGTGATGTTGTTTTGTTGTTTAGTGGCTTTGTTGTCTGGTTGATAGTAAAATATCAATATATAAAACTCAACTTTCGCAAGCAATAAATAGCCCCTCAGTCCCCACTGCCGTGGGGA
>OQVQ01000333.1_pt1 | contig 22834 bp, 22 predicted proteins | sample 1691491 | NCBI WGS metagenome assembly OQVQ01 (sample SAMN03418252, study PRJEB22391) | human gut metagenome | biome: human-gut; feature: organic feature; material: feces | host: Homo sapiens | place: Tanzania | collected 2013-01
AACAAACATTTTTTGTGCATTTCTTTACCTCTAAAATTGAAGTGTTTTCAAAAGCCAACGGCTCCACGACCTGAAGTTTCCATCAAATCGTCAATCAAAGCAAACAAACTCGGGACGGCTCAATGGAATCCTCAGAATCTCATATTACAAAGAGGTAAAACATAAATCACAAAATTAGGTTATTGGGTATTGTTCCAATCTGGAATACATAATCAATTAACAGGAACCAACCAAATCAACATCTTAAATGCAAAGCAAATAACACCAGAGAATGTGCTATCAAAACTCATCAGTAAAATTATGACAAAAATACATTATCTATTATCTTACTTGTGCGGTAGAATCATGAACATGAGAAAAAATGCAAAGAACAACTTTATTAACAACTGTGAAAATGGTCCATTGAAAAACTACTACAAAACCATTTTGAATTGGTTCATGCACAAAATTGGTGGGGCAAGCAGTGGAGGAAAAGGAAAACAAAGGACGGAAACCATTGTAGAATGCAAGTGACAAAAACTTTCACACAATGGAGGGTCCGTCCATGGAGCAGTATACAGGAACGCCGCTGCAATTGCAAAACTTTGGACTTTAGTCAATAAAGTGAACACATAAAAAGAAGGAGGATCATCCTTTTCGGTAGAAGAGTGCATCCTTCTCGTTTCTGGCGCAGCGCAGGGAACAGATGACAGTGGACATGATGCTGAGGCTCAGCAGGCTTCCGCGCAGGAACCCCAAAACTTTCGACAACTTCCGTTTCGATGATGTCAGGGGCAAGGATGTCGACAGGCTGAGGTCTCTTCCGTCATTGTCGGCTCTGCATGCCCACAAGAACATTGCATTCATCGGTCCGACCGGTACAGGCAAGACACATCTGGCCATGGCCTTCGGCCACGAATGCTGCAGACAGAAGCTCAAGACCTACTTCATCAAGATGTCAGAGCTCAACGACATGTTCTCTACGGCCCGGAGGTTCGGCAATGAAGGAAAGGTGATCGGCAACCTGGTCAAGCCGTCCTGTCTGATCGTCGATGAAGTCGGGCACTGTGTCTTCGATGCCGAGAACACCAGGCTGTTCTTCGACCTTGTGGACCGCAGGTACAACAAGGAAGGAAGCTTCAACATGGTCTTCACCAGCAACACCATGCCCGGAAGAACATGGCGGGACAAGTTCAATGAAGACGACTCCCTGCTGTGTGCGCTGGACAGGATCTTCGACGATGCGATGCTGTTCAAGCTGAGTGGGCAGAGCCATAGAGGCAAGAGACTCGAGACCATAGCCCTGACAACGTCCAGAAGCAAACTGTCGGTTTCTTCTGAGACTTCGACAATTGATTGAATAGTATTCAGCAACCAGGTGTTTGGCGATTCTTTGTTGCTGATTTCTTGGCGATTATCTCCCGTTGCGTAACGGTTGTTTTATTCCGCTACCAACAACCCTTTTAAGAAACAGGACTTCAAGTTTCAAGCCCTTGCAAACGTGCAAAGGAATCAAAAAACATATACACAAAACTTGAAAAAACTAACTTTCACCCCGTCGCCACAGTTCTTCTCTTGGTTTTCAATTTTGAAAAGGTTGTGTCATGAACATTTTGTTCATGGCAACAACCCTACACGGCGCATCACATTGGTAATCCAAGAATTCTTGACAGAGTTAATTCGTCATACTCGATATTCTGTTAGCATCTTGAAAAACTCATCAACCTCTTCTTTCCAATTACCCTTGATTATGAGCTGGTGATTACAAATAGCTTTTTCCTTGAGATATTCCGGACCTTTTTTCGGACTCATAAGAAATTGCGTTCTGCATAGGTCAGACCTGTGCAAAGTATCTAGCAAATTGGCAGTATCAACATAATAGTTTCTACCAGTCTCATCACATTTGAACAACGTGACTTCACATGGATGCAGATCCGCCGATACAGCAACTCCTATGCCGGACTCAAAATGAGCAACCAACGAATAATCATCAACCATGTCGAGAGGAATCGTACAATGAGCGAGAATCATCTGTCCTTTGTTGAAATCCATAGCACTTGGATTCGCCATGAAAGAGGAACGGCCAGTGAGAGCCTTTATCACCATCATACTGACGAGAGTCTTTGAATCGCCTTCACATGCAGCAGGAATCCCTTCTGCATTGAGAAGTGCCAATGCCAAACAACCAGTTGTACGAATAAGCCCAAGAAGATCGAAGCATCTGACTGTCACGCCAGAAAGACTATACTTGTCTATTATTCTTTTCATTGCACCATAGACATTCAAGGCCTTAACGATCTCTTCTTTGTCAAAAGTTTTGGAGAGAATCTCTTTAGTTAGGGAGCTTTCCGGATAACCGCCTTTGTGGTATTCCGCAACCAATTCGGATAGTTCCAGATTCACTACTTCCAACCCGAAGCCCTCCTGGAGCCTGGAAGGATCAACCTTGCTTGCAATAAGACTCGTAGGATCTCCAATTGCACCAATCCTGCCTTTTCTAAGAGTACAAATAGCATCCGAAGCTCTCTGTATCACACTCAACCTTTTCGCAATGCTCTCTATTTCTCCATGAAGAATTTCAACGCATTGGGATTCTTTTTCCAAGAAACCTTTGATTTCAAAAGAAGCTGCAAGAGAATTGAATGCTGGAATCGTCAGCAGATAGAATGGACCCTTAAGCTTTTTATACAGCTCTTTGAAGTTTCTCTCAGCTCCACCAGAACCAACGAGAACGCAGGAAAGCTTCTGTGTTTGCAAATCCTCAACTGTTCCAATTTCTATTGGAAATCCACAGGAAACACTCAGTTTAGAAAGAAAATCCTCGCAAGTGGATATGATTTGATCTTTGTTGGTTTCAAGATTGTGCTTTACAAAACAAACTTTCATTATTTTTTACCTTCCTTCTTTTTGTTATTTTTTTACCAGAATAGAAAACCATGCTTAGAAGAGTCGTAGCATAAGGGATCATCTGGATTATTTCTGTTGGGATTTTCCCGGATTGGATTGTATTGCTCATAGCGTCCGCCAACCCAAAAATTAAAGTGGCAAGCAAGGTTCCAAGAGGTTCTCCCCCTCCTATGTTTTGGGCTGCAATACCTATGAACCCTCTACCAGCGGTCATTGCTCTTGTGAACCATGGGAGATATCCCATAGACATGAAACAACCTCCAAGAGCTGCAAGCACCCCGCTGACAATCAGGGCAAAGTATCTTGTTTTGGTTACACTGATACCTACAGATTCAGCAGCATCTGGGTTTTCTCCGACGGCTCTCAAAGACAATCCAATCTGCGTTTTATACAAAAGAAAATAGCATAATGGAACACAAACAAAGGCCAAATATGTCAGAATGTTGTGACCCGAAAGGACTTGCCCAAGAAAAGGAATCTTTCTGAGAATTGGGATGCTTATTTGAGGACAAACCAAACTCTTCAAGGAAGATGATATTCCTTTGTCCCTGCATACAAGATAAAGAACAAACACGGTTCCTCCTGTTGCCAAAGTATTGAATGCAATGCTGGCAAGGATAAGATCCGTCTTCATCTTCATAGAAAAGAAACCAATTGAAACAGAAATGAAAACCCCAAACACAACTCCAGAAATCAAGCCAACGACTACACTTTGGGACATAGCGCTTCCTATGACCCCCCAAAGAGCTGCCCAAAGCATAATGCTTTCAAAGGCAATGTGCATGATCCCTGCTCTCTTAGATATCATTGCAGCAAGAGCCACAAACAACAAAGGAGTGGATACCCTGATTACCGAAAACAAAAAATCAGGAGAGAAAAACGTCAAAACTTCAGCCATTTGCCTTCTCCTCCTGCTCCATACTTCTTTCAATCTCCCTTACGATACTTTTGTGCTTCAAGCCACCTAAGAACCGCTCGGCAGTAACGAACAAAATTATAACAGACTGGACGACGTAAACTATCTCCACGGGAACATCCGTCATCCTTGACATTATGTCTGCTCCAACTCGGACATAAGAAAGGAACAAAGCAGAAAAGGGAACCATTGCAGGATTGTATTTTGCAATGATTGCAACCAGAATTCCATCGAACCCATGGTTCGTTAGTCCTTGATATTGAAATCTATTGTACATACCAAGAACCTCGACAGCTCCTCCCATGCCCGCTAGAAATCCTCCAATCACTTGACAGTATATGATTACAGAAGGAACCGATATCCCAATGTATTTTGCAAAACTAACATTTTTTCCAACAGTTCTTATTTCGTACCCATTCTTGCTTCTGTATAAATAGAACCACCCCATTATTACAACAAAAACACCAATGAAAATACCAATGTGGATAGACGTCTTACTAACGAATACGGGCAGTTTTGCTGTTTTCTGGAAAGGAAGGGAACATGTAAAACCAGCGGAAGCATCGAAGAAAAGGTAGTTGATCATAAAGATACCTAGACTTGAGGCTATATGATTCATCATCAACGAAGACACAACAGGACGTGCTCCAAAACGAGTGTACAGAAGCGCAGGGATCATTGTTACAAAACTGCCAGCAATTCCTCCAAAGAGAATGCATAAAATTGGATGAATTACAGGAGGCATTGTTCTAATGGCTATCGCCGTCGCAAATACACCACCAAGGAAGAAAGATCCTTCGGCTGCCATATTCGTCTGATTGGCAGAGTACATTATGCAGACACCAACACCTGTGAACAGAAGGGGAATAACTGATTCAATGACATTTCCAAACCTTCTTTTTGTTGTCAAAGGTCCCAAAAGTAAATACTTCAACGATAATTGAGGATCGTCACTTAGGAAAAGTATGATGACAACGGCCACACCCATTGCCAAAAAGACCGCAAGAAGTAGTCTTAGTATATCAAACCTAGTTTCAATTTTTCGTACACTCATGCTTGGCCCTCTTTCATATCCTGTTTTTTGATTCCAAGCATGAACTCACCAAGTTCATGTTCATCAACCGCTTTAGCTGATGGAAATGAAGCAACGATTTCTCCCCCATACATGACAATCAAACGATCACTTACATCAAGGACTTCGTTCAAATCAGCGGAAACCAACAAAACCCCAGCACCGTTGGTTCTCATATTTATCAAGGAGTTCCTGATTATTTCGCTTGCACCTACATCAACACCTCTTGTAGGCTGATTTGCGATAATTAGTTTTGGAGAAGATGACAGCTCTCTTGCAACAACAACTTTTTGCATATTTCCACCTGAGAGCATTCGTATTTCCTGGTCAATATCATCACACTTCACAGTGTATTCAGCCACAAGATTATTGGCTAAACTCCTAAGTTTAGGAATATCCAACAATGCATTCTTTATGAAAGGTTTCTTATAGTATCTATCAGCAATGATGTTTTCCATTATAGAAGCATTCTTCACAACACCATAAGTCATGCGATCCTCTGGTATATGGGAGACTCCCGTCTCCCTAATCATCCTAACAGTGTCCCGAGATATATCGTTGCCAGATACAAGTATTGTCCCCTCATAGTTTTTCAACAATCCAGAAACAAGCTCAGCCAATTCTCGCTGACCATTCCCTTCTACTCCGGCAATTCCTAAAATCTCTCCACCATGAACCGAGAAGGAGACATCGTTAATAACCTTCTTGCCGTTCCTGATGTATGTCAAATTTTTTATCTCAAGAACTTTCTCTTTTGGAATGGAGATTGGTTTTTCGTAATTTAAAAGAACCTCTCTGCCAACCATCAAATGAGAAATCTCCCTTTCAGACATGCAGCCAACATCCATTTCCCCAAAACTTCTTCCCATTTTGAGAACAGTTAAACGATCACAGAACGATGTTATCTCCTTCAGTTTGTGAGAAATGAAGATTATTGTATGCCCCTGCTCCTTGATTTGCTTAAGTTGAACAAACAAATCCTCACTTTCCTGTGGTGTAAGAACGGCAGTTGGTTCATCAAGAATCAGAACCTTTGCACCTCTTGTCAGGGCCTTGAGTATCTCAACTCGTTGTTTGTTCCCAACAGATAGGTTTTGGACCTTCTCTTCCGGGTCAATTTCAATCCCATATTTCTTGGCCATGGATTTCGTTTTTTCGATGGCTTTTTTCAAATCAAATCGTTTGAAACCATTATCCAATCCCAATACGATGTTTTCCGCAACGCTTAGGGATGATGCAAGCATGAAATGCTGGTGAACCATCCCTATTCCAAGAGCAATTGCATCAGCAGGGTTCTTGATTTCGACCTTTTCTCCATTGAAGATGATCTCTCCTTTATCCGGTTTCTCAATCCCAAACAAAACTTTCATCAGCGTGGTTTTTCCAGCACCATTTTCTCCGATGAGCGCATGGATTTCACCCTTTTTTGCCGTTAGCGTAACATTGTCGTTCGCCACGAAACCATTGGGATATATTTTCGTTATGTGGTTCATTTCCAAAATGTTCGGTTCCATCTCAACCCTGCTGTTGTTTATAGAGCTACCTTTGTTTTATAGGCATTTATCTGCTCAGTAGTCATACCAATGGCTGTTTCAACAACTATGCTGCCATCAGTTATCTTTGACTCCAAGATATCAATGCTGTTTCTAACCTCTTCAGGGACAATCTCTAAGTAATGCTCGTTGTTTGCCAATCCAATAGAATCTTCTGCGAGTCCGACTTTTACATGGGTTCCCCATTCAAGGGTTCCTTCGCATGCCTTTGCAATCATCCTTGCAATTGTGACATCAAGCCGTTTTATGACGGAGGTAACAATGTTTGAAGCAACCTTTGGGTTGTTGTCAACCAAAGCGAGGTATTGATCCTGATCAACTCCAATCGAATAGACGTTCTTTTCCGCAGCGCCATCAAGGACTCCCAAACTAGACCCCCCTGCAACAGCGAAAACAATATCGGCTCCTTTATTGCATTGTGCAATTGTCATTTCCTTTGCAGTTGCAGTGTCTGTGAAGCTTCCAACATACGAAACAAGAACTTTGCATTCAGGATCCATGTACTGAACACCTTGAATATAGCCTATAAGGAAATCGCTTATGGAAGCATTCTCCATTCCACCAACAAAACCTACTATCTTTTCAACATTTGCATTAGGCAGTCCTTTATTCGTAAGACTTGCAGCCAACGCTCCAGCCAGAAAGGATGACTCATAGGCTCTATGTTCAAATGAAAAACAGTTCTTATGGATTCCGTCGGCATAGTTTATTGCAGTGTCATACACTAAAAACTTCTTTTCAGGATACTCTGCAGCGACAGTGGAAATTGCTTCGTTCATACTATATGTTCCTGAAACAATCAAATCCCAATCAGGATCCTCTGCAAATTCACGGAGAATTGGTATTTGCTTCGTTGTATCACCAGCAAGTTCAACAACTCTGGTCTTTATTCCCAGCTCTTGTTCTGAAAGCAGAAGCCCAGAATAGGCCAAATCAGAAAAGCCCTTGTCTCCAAGGTTGCTTGGAACGACCAATACAACACTTCTAATTCCATCTACTTTTTCAGAGATGGATGTGGTTTTCTCTGTTGCGCCTGAAGCAAATGCTATTGTACAACAAACAAACAACGCCAGAACGATAGTATAAAGTTTCCTCATTTTTGCCTCCTGTCTGGTATCTTGCCAGACTTTCTATCTTCTTCAATCAAATGCTCAACCGCACGGCAAGCAATTTTGATTGTGCTTTCCATATCACCCCAATTCATAATTGCACCAGCTCTAACCCCTCTAAGAGAAGAGACTACAAACAGCGCCGATGTCTCCATTTCAGAGCAAATAACATTGCTTCGTTTCCAAACTTCCCATCGTTGACGGAGGACGTATTCCAAAGGAACATTCTCTGGTTCAACTTCTCCGTAGAACGAGTCTTTGCAATGGGCTATCCCCTCAAGAAAACTTTTTCCCTCTTCCTTTGCGGATTTTGACAACGCTTCCACTATAAAGCGGTTGGCAATAGCAGGATATTCGATTGGAACATATTGTCTGGTAGTTCCCTCGTCCCGGACTGCAGCAGAGACAATCACCCCATCGAAAACCTCTCGTTCTTTGAAATCTCTAACTGCCCCAGCATTTCCAACCCGGATAAAAGTGTCTGCACCACAACGAATCAACTCCTCAACTGCTATTGCGGTTGAGGGGCAGCCCATTCCCGTGGAGGTGACTGAAACTCTCTCTCCAAGCAGATACCCACTCCATGTCTTGTGTTCACGATTATGCGCAATGCATTCGGGTTCTTCCAAAAAGGAAGCAATTAAATCTGTTCGAAAGGGATCCCCTGGAAGTATTACATATTTACCAACGTCTCCATTTTTAATATGCAGATGATGCTGCATTCCATTATTAGTAGAAATCATTTTCACCTTGACCTTTTGCTTTTTCTTGCGGTAACGTTAACGCAATCTATATTTTGATTCTCACATACATTTCCCACATTGTCAAATACTTTGTGCAATTGTTTTCGAGAATCCAAGAACTTGGGAGTTTAAAACAGAAAACTTCCAAAAGAAGGAGGCATCAAATGAGTGTTTTTGAAGTTGGAATGTTGGTTTGCTTTGGAGCAGCATGGCCAATCAATATTGCCAAATCAATAAAAAGCAAAACCGCAGCGGGGCGATCATTAATCTTTCAATGGGCCATTCTCTTAGGGTACGTCAGTGGAATCATACACAAGCTACTATACTCAAAAGACGTAGTTCTTTATCTCTATTTTTTGAACTTCGCAATGATATCTTTTGATCTCTGCCTCGGCTATCGTAATAAAATGCTAGACAAGAAAAGAAAAAAGGAAGGGAAGGAATAAGTCATCATCAAGCTGTCGCATATCTGAAGCATTGCAAGCCAACTGTTTCTTGGATTGAAAATTACACTTGCTACTCTTTTTCGTTTGATGATAATCTGTGGTTGATGGTAACTATTGAGGAAATTGCAAGACTAGCGGGGGTGTCCATTGGTACGGTTGACCGAGTACTTCATGACAGAGGTAGAGTATCCAACCAAACAAGAGACAAGATACTTTCAATCGTTGAGTCTACAGGCTACAAACCAAATGTAATAGCGAGATCCCTGTGCCTGACAAACAAAAACAAGCTTGGAATACTCCTTCCAACCTTGAATGACGATTCCGGTCTTTGGGCCTTGGCGGAAACTGGCATTGAAAAGGCGGCCAATGAGTTGTCAAACCTTGCTGTCGAAACGTACTACGAATACTTCGACAGTCAAAACATTGAGTCTCTGTATTCAGCTTATTCATCATTACTTTCCAAAGAAGTCAAAGGTTTGATACTTTCTTTGGGGAACAACCAAAGCTTTGCACCTTTGATTTCGAGTTTCACGATTCCATATATCTACATTGGAAGTAGAATCGATGAAACAGCTCCTCTGACGATTATCACGCAAAATCATCGCCAAAGCGGTGTCGTTGGTGCCAGAATGCTCTCTTTGCTATGCCCCAACGGAACCCGCTTTGCATCAATATGCACTACAGAGGAGTTTGAAAATGAGATAATCAGGAAGAGGTTGGAAGGGGTTGTGGGCTTCTTCTCAAAACGAAACCACAATGCAGATGTCTCGCACATGCTCATTCATGACTATTCGAAAATTGACATAGGAGCTCTTTTAGATGTCGATGGGATCATTATCCTAAGCAGTAAGATGTACTCATTAGTGGACAACCTAGAAGATTTGAAGAAAAGACCTATCATCGTTGGATACAATCCCGTTCCTAAAAATAGGATTGCAGTAAAGAAGGGTCTTGCAGATTGCATAATAAGCCAACGCATTGAAGAACAAGGCTATTACGCAATGCGCAATCTCTGTAGAAAAATCGTCCTGAGCCAAAATGTAGAAAAAGAAATAATCATTTATCCTGAAATACTTTTGCCAGAGAATATGTTTCAAAATCATGAAACAAGGAAAACTACCCAATATCCGGAATCTCTCTCCTCTCCAATATTCTCATCACACACCTCTTCAACCCACTCGGAAGTCTTGACCAAGGCAGTTCTTAAAACCTCAGGCTCGAAATCGCAATAACCAGTACGAATACACCTGGCCAAAACCCCTTTGGAAAAGTCCAAGATACGAATCAAAACCCCTATCGCAAGAATAGCTACCGCAATACATGGCTCTAATAGAAGCACAGACCTCCACAACCTGACAAAGGTGTTTGTAAAGATTTCTCCGTTCTCTGTTACATTTACCTCTACAAACGGGCTTTGGACAGTTTACTATTACATTTACTTTTCCAATTGAATCCTGAATGTCCCACATTACAATCATCAGGCAAAAACCTTTGGAAAAGCTGTTTTTTCAGGTATAATGGCACTCGTATGGCACTGAACCAAGACACAAGGAGGCCACGGGCTATGTTTAATCCAAACAACATAGAGGATTTGCAGTTTTCAACTGATAGGCAAATCTTGGATAGAAAATCCGCCCGGATTAGAGCAATTGACTTAGCCATTCCTATTGTTGCAATGGCAAATGCAGACGGAGGATTTTTGGCTATTGGCATTGAAGACGATGGTACAATCACCGGAATAGATGCGCAGGAAAAGAATGTACAAGACCTCTTGAGAGTTCCATACGATTATTGTATACCAAGCGTTCAGATTGACCTGACAACGATAGATGTCGTTGACTGCAAAGGAAATCCAAACCATGTGCTTCGCATGCAGATTTTCCAAAGCAGCCGTGTCGTAGCGAACCAAGCAGATGAAGTATATCTGCGAGTCGGAGACAAAAGCAAAAAACTGAACTTTGAGCAGAGACTTCAGCTTGTGTACGCAAAAGGAATCAAATACTTTGAAGATCAACCAGTGCCGAACGCAACATTGAAAGATCTCGATTTGGAATATGTTTCAGAGCATTGCAATAAAATTGGGTACAATAAAGGAAATGCTGAATTTTATCTCCGACACAATAATGATTTTGTCACTATGCATCGTAATGAAGAATTAATAAGCGGAGCTGCAGTGCTACTGTTCGGAAGAAACCCACAACGATTTTTCCCTCGAGCTAGGATTCGTTTCATTCGTTATGAAGGTACAACCGCAAATGTTGGAAACGACATGAATGTCGTAAAGGATGTCAAATTCACTGGGCGACTGTTGGAACAAGTAAAAGATGTGACAGCCTTTGTAAAAACACAAATCCGTGAATACACAAAACTTGGAGTCGGAGCGGTGTTTCAAACCATTCCAGAATTTCCAGAGTTTTGTTGGACGGAGCTGATTATAAACGCAGTGGCACATCGTGATTACAGTATAGGTGGTACGGATATTCAAATTAAGATGTTTGATGACCACCTTACAGTGGAGAGCCCTGGCATTCTTCCTGGTCTTGTCAGAGTAAACAACATCCGAGAATTTCATTTTTCCCGCAATCCCAAAATTGTTGAATTCTTGAATGAGTATGATCTGGTAAAGGAATTCGGAGAGGGCGTTGATCGCATATATAGAGACATGTCCAAAGCAGGACTACCGGAACCAGAATACAAACAAAGTGAGTTTATGCTTTACGCCACATTAAAGAATAAGAACTGGGGAAAACGTGATGCAAGATGGAATACAGATCATCTCCTTTCTGAAAAAGGTGATGAAAAAGAGATGAAAAAAGGTGATGAAATAGCCAGTCGAGTTGAAAAGACTTTAGAAATCATTACCAACAATCCTCAAATAACCATAAATGAATTAGCTTTGGCTCTACAATCCACCAAAAAACAAGCAGAAACAGCAATAAATAGACTCAAAGAAACAGGCCGTATTCACAGAGAAGGCTCTGCCCGAAACGGCAAATGGATTGTTGAAGGAGACCCCACATGAACATTCTAATCACAGGCGCAAAAGGCTTCGTAGGCCGCAACCTCGTAGAGAACCTCAAAACCATCCAGGATGGCCGTAACAAAACGTACCCAGAGCTGACAGCCCCACCCTCAACAAGCCCAATCAAAGAAAACTCCAAAGAAATCCACACTGTACACCAAACAAAAACATCCCCACAATCTACATCCTCGCAAAACCCCCAAAACACCATAGAAGCCATCTACGAATACGACCTAGACACACCACCTGAGAAGCTTGACGACTACTGCAGGGACTGCGACATCGTGTTCAACCTCGCAGGCGTCAACAGACCCAAAGACAACGAGGAGTTCATGAAAGGCAACTTTGGTTTTGCATCCACACTGCTTGACACACTCAAGAAGCATAACAACAAATGCCCAGTCATGCTCTCAAGCAGCATCCAAGCGACATTGGAAGGCCGCTTCAAAGACAGCGAATACGGAAAAAGCAAAAAAGCCGGAGAAGAACTGTTCTTCGAATACGCAAATGAAACAGGCGCACCAGTTCTCGTCTACCGCTTCCCCAACCTCTTTGGCAAATGGTGCCGACCAAACTACAACAGCGCGGTAGCCACATTCTGCAACAACATCGCAAACGACCTACCAATCCAAGTCAACGACCCCAACGTGGAACTTGAACTGGCCTACATAGACGACCTCGTGGACGAAATGATACACGCAATCCTAGGCCGCCCACACCGCTGCAACTACAACGGCACGGAGCCCACCCATACCAACGAAGGCCGATACTGTTGCATCCCCATCACCTACAAAGTCACCCTTGGAAGAATCGTTGAACTGCTGCACACATTCAAACAACAGCCCAAAACGCTACTCATACCACAGATACCTGAAGGATCGTTTGAAAAGAAGCTATACTCCACCTACCTCTCCTATCTACCAAAGGAAGCCACAAGATTCCCCCTCAAGATGAACACAGACGACAGAGGAAGCTTCACAGAACTGCTCAAGACCCAAAGCTGCGGACAGTTCAGCGTGAACATAAGCAAGCCGGGCATAACCAAAGGACAACACTGGCACAACAGCAAATGGGAGTTCTTCATTGTGGTCTCAGGCCACGGACTCATACAGGAAAGGAAAATAGGAACAGACGAAATACGGGAATATGAAGTGTCAGGAGACAAGATAGAGGCGGTTCACATGCTCCCAGGCTATACGCACAACATAATAAATCTAAGCGACACACAGGACCTTGTGACCGTCATGTGGGCGAACGAACAGTTCGACCCCGCCCACCCCGATACTTTCTTCGAAAAGGTCTAAGACAATTGGTTTTCAAGTTCTTATCCCTATCTTTTAGACAAAGCCCCGCAAAATACAACGAATTGCGGAGAACAATCTCAAAAGCACAAGGGAGTATAAGAACATGAGGAATCGCTCTGATTGCTTAAAAAAAACCCTCGGAGGAACTATCCAACGAGGGTTCAAACAACAATCAAGAACGAACAAATCAAACAGTCCCCAAACCTTGAACAAAGGGGAATACCTCACTAGGCTTCATAACCCTTGCAGCCGATTCCAGATTTTTCAAAGCGGTTTTGTAGGAGTCATCGGTTCTATCTGAATCAACAACAAAAACAGTCTCCAAACCACTTGAGTCCCTGTTCTTCAGAGCGGTATATGCCCAACCTTTGTAATTCAAAAGTTGACGACGCAGATCACTGTTGTCTTCAACCAAGAAACTTTTGAATCCATAGTTCTTTACGACGAAGTCATAGGAAACCTTCTCTGAGAATCCTCCACTTACATCCTTGATAGAATACTCAATCGAATTGGCTTTCAGTAGTTTCTTTATATAATTCTTTATGGACTCTTCAGACGGTCTTTCAGCCTTTTCATAATCAAACCTGAAAACCATCTTCTTAGTCTCTTCTATGAATGCTCTCGCATCCTCGACCTTTTAGCTCTGGATCTTTCCAAACCTAAGTTCATTGCCAAAATTATAAATGAAGGACTCAACGCTGCTATTATTCCCAGCTTCAAACAAACTGCCTTCCCAGTTTTCCTTGACCCCATTGAGATACGCCATCATGAAATTCATGTCAATCTCATCGTCAAAGCTCTCTAAACGCTTGCGATTCCTAAAAATATAGAAATAGCGCTCCTTTGCATTCAGATTATAGAAAAGCAACCCAACGTTGATGTTCTCATCGTTCATTATTGAGGGGTAATAACTTAGAACGCAAAATTGGATTTCAGTCATTCGTCCAACCTTCATCTTCAAAGTTTTTCTGTAATTTGCATAGAGACGCAAAAAATTACCCGAATATTCTAGGATATAGGTCTTTTTCAAACTCTTCCTTTGTCACGGTGTATATCTCATTATAGAACAAAGAAAGGCAATCCAAATCAAAAAGAAGTTTTGTTTCTTTTGCCTGATCCCTCAAACGATTCTCGAATTTGATAAAAGATGGTCGTTCTTCATCTCTATCATTGTAGACAACAACCAATTCCAACTGTTTAGACAAATCACCACGGCTAACATCAAAATGGAAAGTAGACTGAAGAATTCCTATAGAGTCAAAAGCCTTCTTTTTCAAAGATTGTCTATCTATATTCGTCTCGCCTTGGTTCTTGAATTCAATCAAATAGAACTTCCCATTGTTTTCATATAAGGCATCGCAGGAAGAACAGCAATCCCCTCCTCTGTACTTTTTGCAGACATTCTTCGCTAGCGAATCAAAATTCAAAACAGTATCTTCAAACGAAACCAGACGAACGCCGCCAGCGGAATCCTCAGAGGTCTTCGCAAGAGACATTTCAAAGGGTTTTAAGCTGTTTTGTGAAAAGTTCAAACATGACTTTGAAATCATTTCTACAACCTCTCCAAAGGCAAATAGAGTTGCTTATAAATTTCTTCTGTTCTATTCGTGACATCATATGAAGAGAATCTGAATCCATCACTTTCTTCCTTCATCAAGTAAAAAGATGTAGAGTCCTGCATCTCATAATCCTTAGACACAACTTCAATGGCTCTTAAGAAATAAGGACTATGCGTCGTAAGAAGGACTTTTATTCCCATTTTTTTTGAAAGGAGCCCCAACAACCTAGCAAATTGAATTTGCCACTCAGGATGCAACCCAGTCTCAGGTTCGTCAATAACAAGAATACTATTTCCGTTCAAGGTTCTATTTTGAACAAGCCTCCTAATAAGGGCAAGAACCTTTACACCTGAAGCAACATTGCACATCTCTATGTCAGAAGAGGGGCCAATACTCTCCCTAAAAACAAAACCTACGAGACTCGTATCTGAGACAAACCCTCCATGTATTACTTCTTCAATGAATTTGTCAATTTCAAACAAAGAATTCTCATTTTTTTTGAAGTCTTCGAATGTCTCATAATCAAGAATATCCTGTTCAACAAGTCTCCAAATTGGTGTGTTTATCTGATTTACTCGTCTTCGCCCACTTGTTGGGAAAATAAACCGACTCGGAGCCTCAAGGAAAACAGATGAATTCACATTGCCAAATCCAGAAAAAAAATCCAAAACCTTATTATTGCGAATAACAGTCTTAAGAGACACTATTCCTTCATCAGAGAACAAAGAGACGAAAGATTCTTCAATATTACCAATGAAACCAATCTGATTGTCAAACTTCTCTCTAAAAGACTTGAAAACGACATACTTCTGTCGTTCCAAGTCACTAGTTTCTAGTATTTCATTGAGATCTGCAAATTGCTTATCGGAAACCATTATTGGATCTTTTGATACTCCAATAATCTCTCCAAGTATAGAACGCAACTGCTCGCTAGATAAAGGTTGATATTGAAACTCCAACATCCTTTCACAAAAGGAAGATTCAATCATTTGTATCCTTGCGAAATAGCGAGAATATGAGTGTTCAATGCTTTCATCAACATTTTCATCGTCAAGGACTCCAGAATCATTTATAAATGCCGATAACCATTTTTCCAAGCTTTCAATCTTTTGTTTCTTAACGTCACTCTGCATTTTGTGATTTGCATTAACCAAGCAAGAAACGGCTTTAGCTATTGTACTTTTTCCAGAACTATTCACACCGGCAACTACAGTTATTCCATTGAGATTTATATAGGCCTTCTTTACCTTTCCAATGTTTTCAATTTCCAGTCTCATTCGCAACCTCAAAACAATTGTTACAAACCAACTCGGCTAGATTATACAACAACCTCATTGTCAAATCTAGAACTTCCTCCATACCATCTTGTTCACTATGCCAACATAGCTTTGGATTATCTTCACAACCTTGGTGGAAACATTCTCTTCAACGTAGTCAGGAACAGGAATGCCGTAATCACCATTCGAATTCATAGAAACCGCAGTATCCACGGATTGAAGCAACCCCTTTTCGTCTATACCGGAAAGGATGAAACATGCCTTGTCCAAAGCCTCCGGCCTTTCCGTGGAGGTTCTTATGCACACCGCCGGAAACGGATGCCCTATGGACGTGAAGAACGAACTCTCTTCAGGAAGCGTTCCAGAGTCCGATACTACGCAGAAGGCGTTCATCTGAAGGCAGTTGTAGTCATGGAACCCAAGAGGTTCATGCTGAATCACACGCTTGTCCAACACAAAGCCTGAAGACTCGAGTCTTTTTCTGGATCTTGGATGGCAGCTGTAAAGGACAGGCATTTCATACCTCTCTGCCATCTTGTTAATGGCATTGAACAAAGACAGGAAGTTCTTCTCCGTATCTATGTTCTCTTCTCTGTGTGCAGAAAGAAGTATGTACCTTCCCTTCTCCAAACCAAGTCTTGAATGGATGTCTGAAGCCTCTATCTCCGCAAGGTTGTTTCTTAGAACCTCCGCCATTGGAGAGCCGGTAACATATGTCCGTTCCTTTGGAAGTCCGCAGTCCGCCAAATAACGGCGTGCATGCTCAGAATACGCCATGTTCACATCCGAAATGATGTCAACGATTCGTCTATTGGTTTCCTCTGGAAGGCATTCGTCCTTGCAACGGTTGCCGGCTTCCATGTGGAAGATTGGGATATGCAACCTCTTGGCACCTATTACACTCAAGCAGGAATTTGTATCCCCAAGCACGAGAACCGCATCAGGCTTGGTCTCAACCATCAGCTTATAGCTCTTGGCTATTATGTTCCCACAGGTCTCCCCTAGATCCGCACCAACTGCGTCCAAGTAAACCTCTGGATCTGCAAGCTTCAAATCCTTGAAGAATATCCCATTGAGATTGTAGTCGTAGTTCTGCCCCGTATGGGCCAAGATCACATCGAAGTACCGCCTGCACTTGTTAATCACCGCACTTAGACGGATGATTTCAGGACGGGTACCGACGATTATGAGAAGTTTTATTTTTCCATTTGATTTGAAAGAATTCATAACCAACCTCAGTTATTTTTTGCTTGCCTTCTCTCCTAGACAATATCCAATTATCAGAGTAATAATTGGAGAAAAACACTCAACTATTCCCTTTATGTTCTGAAACAAATTTGAAAAACCAGATTCCCCCATATTTGAAGACGAACACCAATATGTAATGAAAAAAAACAAAGAAATCAGAAGAAGACACCCGAAAGAAAGCACTATTGAGAAAAAAGCAAGACTTTTCGTTGCTTCTTCAGACTCACCCAATATGTGTGTCAATTTCCCATGAATGCGGGGTTCTTTTATACTCCCGTTCAAATTTTCTTCGTGTTTATTCTTGAAAGCCTCATCGTTTATGACTCCAATTAATTTATCATTTTTCTTTGGGGACATTCAAAACCTCTTTTGACAACCAAATATTGTAAAACAAAACACGACCACTTCCACTAGTCAGTCCTGTTAAAGAAATGAAAAGTTTCTTTTTGTTTATTGTTCCAATCTCAATTGGTTCAATAATGCCAGAAAGCAATGCATTATTAAGGTTATAAAAAGTAATTTTCATATGATTGGGACAAACAAGCCCCCCCTCATAATATGAACCAGAATCCTTTTTGTCCTCAAACACAAACTCAAAAGTCAAGTTTTGAACTTCAAGAAAAACATGATTAATCGAAAGATTTATCACTCCAGAATCGACCAAATCCTTATCTTCGACATATACTTTAGTACAAAGGGTGTTTGAATTCATTACTTCCCTTCCCTCAACCTTTCCTTAATATACTCCAACCCCGCAATCTTCGCCTTCGTCTCCTCAAGATTCAAACGATACGTGTTGTCAGAATTGAACTCCGTCAAAATATTCCTGCGGGTCTCTCCCTCTTTGAAATACTTATCATAGTTCAAACCCCTGTTGTCAGCAGGAACCCTGTAGAAGTTCCCCAAATCAATTGCCTTGGCACACTCCTCGTTCGTAAGAAGGGTCTCATACATCTTCTCACCATGGCGAATGCCAATGACCTTGATATCCTCCTTCCTGCCACCAAACAACTCGCATACCGCCTCAGCCTGGGTCTGAATGGTACAAGCAGGAGCCTTTTGGATGAGAAGATCACCATTCTCACCACGTTCAAAGGCAAACAGCACCAAGTCCACAGCCTCTTCCAAAGACATGATGAACCTCGTCATCTTGGGTTCTGTAAGGGTAATGGGATTTCCAGACCTGATCTGGTCAATCCAAAGAGGAATGACAGAACCTCGGGAACACATCACATTTCCGTAACGGGTACAGCATATCTTGGTCTTGCCGCTGTTGCGGGACTTGGCGACAGCAACCTTCTCTTCAATGGCCTTGGTTATACCCATGGCATTGATTGGATAGGCCGCCTTGTCCGTGGAAAGGCAAATCACACACCTGACGCCTTCTTCTATGGCAGCCGTCAGCACATTATCTGTGCCGATAATATTGGTCCTAACGGCCTCCATGGGGAAGAACTCGCACGAAGGAACCTGCTTCAAGGCAGCTGCATGGAAAATGTAATCCACTCCATGCATAGCGTTCTTGACCGACTGCAAATCACGGACATCTCCAATGTAGAACTTGATCTTGTTAGCATACTCAGGATATTTGACCTGATACTCATGGCGCATGTCGTCCTGCTTCTTCTCATCGCGGGAAAAGATGCGAATCTCCCCGATATCCGTCGTCAAGAACCTGTTGAGTACAGCGTTTCCAAAGGAACCTGTACCACCGGTTATCATCAATGTTTTTCCTGTGAAAAGACTCATAAAAAACTCCCATTGAAGTTTACATCATACTTGCATGTGTTGTCCAACCATTCAGATCGATGTCCTTTGGCAATGATTTTTAATTATTTTATTCTGAATTATGAAATTATTTTGAAAAAGACCGATGATGCTGCAAACAGCAGATCAGAGAATAAGACCGGTGTATTCCTTCTTGATTTTTTCGTAACCTTCTATTGATCCAACATCAAACCTATGCCCCGGCATTTCGTATGCATGGACTGCAGTCTGCTTGCAGAGCCATTCAATAAAGGAACCGGGAGCATCTGTCTTGCAGCCGCTCTCTATACCCTTCTTGAACAGACCCAGATCTGATTTCTTGTAGATGTAGAACGGAGGAACTGCCCATTCACTTTCTGGAACCTGAGGCTTTTCAATCATGTTGAGAACAAGATCTTCAGAGTCTATAGTCGCAACACCGAACTTGCATGGTCCTTTGAGTCCAGGCACACGGTAGCGCATGATGCAGGTAGTTTGCTTCTTGAAGTAGTAATCAATAAAAGAATTGAATGAGAAATTCATCACATTGTCACCGGCAAGTACAAGCAAATCGTCTGAAAGACTCAATTCATCTATTGCAAACTCTATGTCTTTGACAGCGCCCAAGCGATTGTCGTTGTCTGTCGATCTGTCATCCAGCAGATCCATGACAAACCCCTGCTCTCTCTTCAACTCAACCCATTTCTCAAAATGAGGAAGATACTTGTGATTTGAAATGACAACATACCTGGAGATTTTCCCGCCCAAAGAAAAATCATCTACCATCCAATCCAGAATTGTCTTGCCTTTACTCTCAAGCAGAGGCTTTGGGAAGTTCAGAGTAAGCGGATACATTCGCGTGGCATATCCTGCGGCAAGCAGAACACAAATCATACTTTGTAATACTCCTTATACCACTTTGCAAAACGGCGCAGACCTTCACGCAGCGATGTCGAGGGCTTGAAACCAAAGTCCCCCTCAAGGGCAGATGTATCGGCATAAGTTACAGGCACATCTCCAGGCTGCATGGGAACAAGTTCCTTGTGCGCCTCGAAATCATACGAAGCAGGCAGAACCCCGGCGAAGACAAGCTCCTCAGAAAGAATCTGGACAAAGTCCAGAAGATTTTCAGGATGGTTGTTGCCGATGTTGTAAACACGATATGGAGGAAGTTGGAGTCCGTCTTCCCCATTAACCTTTTCCGGAGCACTCTGCATCACAAGCTCAACGCCATGAACAATGTCGTCTACATAAGTGAAATCACGCAGGCAGTTGCCGAAGTTGAAGATCTTGATTGTCTCCCCTTTCAGCAGCTTGTTCGTAAAGCCGAAATAAGCCATGTCAGGCCTTCCGGCAGGACCGTAGACGGTAAAGAACCTAAGACCGGTAGAAGGAATGTTATAGAGCTTGGAATAAGCATGAGCTAAAAGTTCGTTGCTCTTCTTTGTGGCAGCATAAAGGGAAACAGGATTATCCACCTTATCTTCAACGCTGTAAGGCACTTTTTTGTTAGAACCGTACACGGATGAGGAAGAAGCATAGACCAGATGTGAAACCGGATACTTTCTGCAGGCTTCAAGAATGTTGTAAAATCCAATCAAATTCGACTCGATATACACATCCGGATTGGTAATTGAATAACGAACACCTGCCTAGGCAGCAAGATTCACGACAATGTCAAACTTATGCTTCTCAAACAGAGAAAACAACAGTTCCTTGTCCGCAAGATTGCCTCGCACAAACTCATAAAAACCGGAATACCTCGCAGCAAGTTTATCCAGCTCACCCAGTCTGTATTCCTTCAAAGACACGTCATAGTAGTCGTTCACATTGTCAAAGCCTACGATATGCGCGCCAGAAGAATCCTTAAACAACTGCTTCACCAGATTCGAGCCTATGAATCCGGCAGATCCCGTGACGAGTATGTTTTTTCCTTTCAAATCAACGTTCTTATCCAGCATCCCCTATCCTCAGTCCCTTCTGAACAGATCTCTGGTGTAAACCTTGTCCACAACATCTCCCAGAACATAAGTGTCATACCTGTTGGCAATGATTACATCCGACTGTGCCTTGAACTTATCGAGGTCGTTCACAACTACGCTGCGGAAAAACTCCGAACCGTCTTCCAAAGTCGGCTCATAGATGATAATCGGAATCCCCTTGGCCTTGATGCGTTTCATGACGCCTTGGATTGCGGAAGCACGGAAATTGTCCGAATTGCTCTTCATCGTTAGGCGGTACACACCGACGGTTCCCGGATTCTTTGCAATAATCTGGTCTGCAATGAAGTCTTTTCTAACTGTGTTTGACTTGACGATAGCCTCGATCAACGTCTGAGGCACATCCTTGTAGTTGGCCAGAAGCTGCTTTGTATCCTTGGGCAGGCAGTAACCGCCGTAGCCGAAAGACGGGTTGTTGTAATGGCTTCCGATACGCGGATCCATGCATACACCGTCAATAATCATCTGTGTATCCAGTCCCTTTGTCTGGGCATAGGTATCAAGCTCATTGAAATATGATACACGCAGAGCAAGATAGGTATTTGCAAATAGCTTGATTGCTTCTGCCTCAGTCAGATGTGTGAACAGCACGGGAATGTTCTGCTCCGCAGCACCGGCTCTCTTCTCCTCTTCCCTTGCACCTTCCAAAAGAAGATCCGCGAACATCTTTGCAGACTCTTTCTGTGTATCGTCACAGCCGACGACAATTCTCGAAGGATGCAGGTTGTCATAAAGGGCCTTGCTCTCCCTGAGGAACTCCGGGCTGAAAAGGATATTGGTAACTCCGTACTTCTTTCTTACTGGTTCGGTATACCCTACAGGAATTGTGGATTTGATTACCATGAGTGCCGAAGGATTCACCTTTAATGTCCACTCAATCGAATCTTCAACGGCCGATGTATCGAAGAAATGATTCACATCATCATAATTGGTCGGTGTGGCAATAATTACCAGTTTCGCAGAACCATATGCTGCCGCCTTGTCCGTGGTGGTATGCAGATTCAGAACACGCTTTCCTGCTCTTGCTTCCGCAAAGAACCTTTCAATCTCATCATCCTGAATAAGACTGATAAACTTGTTCAGCTTTTCAGCCTTGGCTTCAGTCGTGGTAATAGCCGTCACTTCATGCTTCTGTGCAAGAAGAACCGCCAGCGAAAGCCCGACATAACCGACACCCGCCACTGTAATTCTCATACTAAAAACCTCCTCCATTCCAAATATAGTTGAACAATTGTTTGAAAAAAATGGAGTGCATAATATATTATTATGTTTTCTAATCTAAAAAAGAAAGGAATACCCCGATTCACTACCATACATTAGATACTTCAAAAAACCAAACAACATTTTATTCTTCTGATATCTTTTCAGTTTTTTGCCCATACTCAACGGCTTCACGCAGATCTATTTTTGTTGATCCAATTTATAGTAATAGTCAAGCAAACTGATGAACACAATACAATTAAATAAGATACTATCCAGTGTTTCAATAAGGGGATTGTTCTTATAAACCTATCACCCCAACTTATCACTTTCAAAACAAACGCATGACAAAAGTATAACGTATACGAGTTTTTACTCACCCATTCAATCGTATTTTTGATTCTTCCTAATTGAATGCCTTTTGTGGCTTTAAATAATAACACCGATATTAGCATCCCATACAGAGTATAAAACATTCTTGGTGGATATTTATAATTATTAGGGAAAGGGAATGAATGCACTCTAGAAGCTATAGTTATTCCGCACAACAAAAAAAGACATAATCCAAATACTCGCCCCCAATTGTCTTTTTGGTTCTTGTCTTTCTCTCGTATTCCCAACAAAAAAACACAAGAATACGCCAATCCGCTCATAACGAAATTCTCTAATAAAAAATTAAAAAATACACTCTTGTCCCAAATCAGCCCAAAAAGAAGCGGCATACCGCAAAGAACTAGCAAGAAAACGCCGAGA
>OQVQ01000335.1_pt1 | contig 22722 bp, 16 predicted proteins | sample 1691491 | NCBI WGS metagenome assembly OQVQ01 (sample SAMN03418252, study PRJEB22391) | human gut metagenome | biome: human-gut; feature: organic feature; material: feces | host: Homo sapiens | place: Tanzania | collected 2013-01
CTTGGCTAAGGGTATCTACGTAGTAGGTGGCAAGAAGATCGTTGTTAAGTAAACAAACATCTATGATAAGGCCTCCTGCCTTATTAGATAAATAAAAAAAGGAGCGGCATTCGCATTATTGCGGATGCCGCTTTTTGGTTTGTCAAAGTAGTATGCTCAAGGGATTCTTTGTTTATAGAAATAGCTTGTTCGTTGATTATTTTAAGAAACATATAATAAAAAAAGTTATAGCAGAATAATTATTTGGTTTTATTAAAATAAAAGCGCTATATTTGCACTCTTAGCTCGTTTGTTTTTTTATGTATATTAACTATAACTTATGATAAAGAAAACTATTGTAACTGGAATGGTTGCGCTCATGTCGTTGGCAGCAATGGCTTTGCCAGCTAAGCGCGGTTTGACAAACGTTATCACACTTAACGATGGCACTAAGGTTGAGGTGTCGTTGGTAGGTGATGAGTTTATGCACTATTGGCAAGATGCCTATGGCAACAAGTATGTGCCTACAGGCGAAGCAAACGTCTTTAAGCTTGCTGATGCTTCTGCTGTTTCTAATCTCACTACTCGCGCTTTGGCTCGTAAGGCTAAGGCTCATGCTCGTCGTGCTGCTCGTCGTAATCTTAGTAATGCTACCGATGTGTTCAAGGGCAAGAAAAAGGGTTTGGTGATATTGGTAGAATTTACTGATGCGAAGTTTAAGAATAGTGATTCTCAGACTCTATTTAATCGTATATCAAACGAGGCGGGATATAGCGAAGGCTACTTCCAAGGTTCGGTTAAGGATTATTTCCTTGCTCAAAGCCGTGGACAGTTTGAACTCGACTTCGATGTTGTTGGTCCGGTGAAGTTGGCTCACAACATGAAATACTATGGTGGCAATGACGAAAATGGCTACGACCTTCATCCAGAAGAGATGGTTGCTGAGGCTTGCAAGGGCGTTGACTCAAAAGTTGATTTCTCAAAATACGATTGGGATGGCGATGGCGAAGTAGACCAGGTGTATGTAATCTATGCCGGCTATGGCGAAGCTGATACCGGTAAGGAAAATACTATTTGGCCACATGAATATCAGCTCTCTGGTGCATCCATGGCTTTGACTCTCGACGGAGTAAAGGTTGACACCTATGCTTGTAGCTCAGAGCTTAATGGCGCAGGCGAGGTTGGTGGTATCGGTACTATGTGTCACGAGTTCTCTCATTGCATGGGTATTCCTGACATGTATGATACTGGCTACTCAGGCAACTTCGGTATGGGACCATTCGACCTTATGGACTATGGTGCATATAATAATGATGGATATCAGCCTTGCGGATATACAGCCTATGAGCGTATGATTTCTGGATGGCTTGAGCCTATAGAAGTGCGCAAGGGTGCTGAACTATCTGTTACTGGCATGAAGTCTCTTACCGAAGGTGGCGAAGCTTACAAGCTTATCAATAGTGGCAACGAGGATGAATACTTTTTGGTAGAAAATCGCCAGTTCGCAGGTTGGGACGAGAGTCTGCCTCAGAGTGGTGTGCTCATCACCCATGTTGACTTCGACCAGACTGTATGGGATTATAATATGGTAAATACCACAGGATATGATTCTGATTTGCAATTCACTAACCCTCATCAGCGCATGACAATATTCCATGCTGATAATGATGACGACTCTAAGTATTATAGCAAAACTCAGCAAGGCTACACCAAGACAACATACCTGGGCGACCCATACCCTTATAAGGGCAATGATAGCTTGACAAATTTGTCGCGTCCATCTAATGCTGTATATACAAAAAATAGTGATGGCAAGAAATACATGGATGTTGCAATCCGCAATATCGCAGTAACAAGCGACGGTGTGGCTTCTATGGACTTTGGTCCTAACTACTTCAATTCGTCTTCACCAAATACTCCTACTGGCGAAGTTCTATTCTCTGAAACCTTTGATGCTTGTGCTGGTACAGGTGGTAATGATAATATGTTTAGTGGAGGTGGTACTTTTGCAATCGCAGACTTTGAGGCAGACAATGAAGGCTGGTATGCACTAAGTCCTCATGGTGCTGATGGCTGTGCTCGTTTTGGTACAAGCAAGAAGACAGGTGAAGCTACAACTCCTGCTATCGAGATAGATGGTACTGCAACTCTTACGTTCCGTGCTGCTCCTTGGGGTAAAGATGATACACGTCTGTCTGTCTCAATAGATGGCGATGCTACAATTTCTCCTTCTTCATTCAATATGACTATGGATTCTTGGCAGACATTCACCGCAACCATTACAGGTTCAGACAATATAAAGATAAAGTTTACTCCTGGTAAGCGTTTCTTCCTCGACGATGTAATTGTTACAGCTGCTTCAACTGCAGTCAAAGGAATTGAGCAAAACTCTGTAAAGGTTCCTGTGGCAATATATTCTACTGATGGCATTTTGCGCCAGGCTCTTGGTGCAGGCATCAACATCGTTAAGTATTCTGATGGTACTGTAAAGAAGGTGTTAAGGTAATAACTTACATTAAACGGCATAAAGAATTATTAATATAACCAGCAAACAAGCGAGTCAAAATTATTGGCTCGCTTGTTTTGTGTTTCCACTGAATTATAGTAATTTTGCAACGGAATACAATAAACTTATAATAAAATAGTAATTATGGCAAAAAAAGCTCTTTTGATGATTCTCGATGGATGGGGAATCGGTCAGCATGGTAAAGGTGATGTTATCTATAACACTCCAACTCCTTATCTTGATTATCTTACAGCCGTTTCGGCTCACTCTTCACTCCAGACTTCTGGCGAAGATGTAGGTTTGCCTAACGGTCAGATGGGTAATTCTGAGGTTGGTCACCTTAATATCGGTGCAGGTCGTATCGTATATCAGGACTTGGTGAAGATCAACAAGGCTTGCGAAAGCGGCGAAATCCTCAACAACAAGGAAGTGATAAAGGCTTACAGCTATGCTCGCGATAACGGTAAGAAGCTCCACTTGATGGGTCTAACTTCTACTGGTGGTGTACACTCTTCACTTAACCATCTCTTCAAACTCATCGAGATTGGTAAGGAGTATGGTTTGACAGACAAGGTGTTCGTACATTGCTTCATGGACGGTCGTGATACCGACCCTAAGAGCGGTAAGGGCTTTATCGAGGATGTACAGAAGTGCTGCGACAACAATGGCGCACATATCGCAAGCATCATTGGTCGTTTCTATGCTATGGACCGTGATAAGCGTTGGAATCGTGTGAAGGAAGCTTACGACCTCTTGGTAAAGGGCGAAGGCAAGAAGTCTGCCGATATGGTTCAGGCTATGCAGGAAAGCTACGACGAGGGCGTAACCGACGAGTTTATCAAGGCTATCAGCAATTCTAATGTAGACGGCACTATCGGCGAGGGCGATGTTGTTATCTTCATCAACTATCGTAACGACCGTGCTAAGGAGCTTACACAGGTATTGACTCAGCAGGATATGCCAGAAGAGGGAATGAATACTATTCCTGGATTGCAGTATTTCTGCATGACTCCATATGATGCAAGCTTCAAGGGCGTAAACATCCTCTTCCCTAAGGAGAATGTTACCAATACTCTTGGTGAGTATCTTGCAGCTAATGGCAAGAAGCAGCTCCATACTGCAGAAACAGAGAAATATGCTCACGTTACATTCTTCTTGAATGGTGGTCGTGAGACTCCATACGAGGGCGAGGATCGTATCTTGGTACCTTCTCCAAAGGTTGCTACCTACGACTTGAAGCCAGAGATGTCTGCTTACGAGGTAAAGGATAAGCTCGTTGGTGCTATCAATACTCAGGAGTATGATTTCATCGTTGTAAACTTCGCTAATGGCGATATGGTTGGTCATACAGGTATCTACAATGCTATTGCTAAGGCTGTACATGCTGTTGACAACTGCGTTCGCGAAGTTATCGAGGCTGCTAAGGCTAACGACTACGAGGCTATCATCATCGCTGACCACGGTAATGCTGATAACGCTATCAACGAAGACGGCACACCAAACACCGCTCACTCTTTGAACCCTGTTCCATTCATCTATGTTACTGACAACAACTCAGCAACAGTTAAGGATGGTCGTTTGGCTGACGTTGCTCCTTCTATCCTCCATATCATGGGCTTGGAGCAGCCTGCAGAAATGACAGGCGAGTGCCTTATCGAAGACTAATAGTAGCCTCACCCCTCTACAAAATATTTTAAAACCTCACTCCCAGCAATAATGCTAATTACTTCCTTCTCCCCCTTTGGAGAGGGGCTGGGAGTGAGGCTTTCTTTCTTTTTTCTCCCTATGAACGTAGAAATAGAATCTTCTTGGAAACAGCACCTTGGTGCAGAGTTTGATAAGCAATATTTCGTTAACCTCACTAATCTGGTGAGGGAAGAGTACTTGCATTATCAATGTTTCCCTCCAGGCAACAAGATTTTTAATGCCTTCAACCTTTGTCCGTTTGACGAGGTAAAGGTGGTGATAATAGGTCAAGACCCTTATCATGAGCCTGGTCAGGCTATGGGATTGAGTTTCTCGGTGCCTGAAGGCGTTACGCCTCCTCCTTCGCTTATCAATATCTTTAAGGAGATAGAGCTCGACCTTGGTAAACCTGCAGCTAAATCTGGCGACCTTACTCGCTGGGCTACTCAGGGTGTGCTGTTGCTAAATGCTACACTTACTGTAAGGGCACATGTTGCCAATAGCCATCAGCGATTGGGATGGACAACATTCACCGATGCTGCCATAAAGGCATTGAGCGACAATCGTGAACACTTGGTGTTTATGCTTTGGGGCGGTTTTGCTCGTAGCAAGAAGTATCTTATTGACCAAAATAAGCATTTGGTGCTTGAGAGCGTGCATCCTTCGCCTTTGTCTGCAAACAGAGGTGGATGGTTTGGCAATCATCAGTTCTCGCGTTGCAATGAGTATTTGGCGCAGAATGGAGAAAAGACTATAGAGTGGTAAAGACTTACTGAATATGCAAGACTTACATATTATACAAGTGGGCGACGTACTGGTGTCGCCAGATATTATTACTGAGAAATTCTGTTGCGACCTTGACAAGTGCAAGGGCGAATGTTGTGTGGAGGGCGATGCTGGTGCTCCACTAACCATGGACGAGATAGCTGGCATAGAAGATGCTCTCGATATTGTATGGAACGATATGAGTGCTTCTGCGCAGGCTGTTGTCGATAAGCAAGGTGTGGCATACAACGATCGTGATGGCGACCTTGTTACGAGCATCGTAAATGGTAAAGACTGTGTGTTTACATGCTATGAGAATGGTTGCTGCCTGTGTGCTCTTGAACGTGCTTATCGTGGTGGCAAAACAAAGTTTATAAAGCCTATCTCTTGTGCTTTGTATCCTATTCGTGAGAAGCGATTTGCTGGCGGTCTTGTAGGTCTTAACTATAACCGTTGGGATGTATGCCGTCCGGCAGTAGAAAAGGGTAGGGAATTAGGCTTGCCTGTATATAAGTTCCTCGAAGGTCCATTAGTTCGTCGCTTTGGCAAAGAGTGGTATCAGGAACTATGCGAAATAGCAGAAACATTATTGGCTTCAAGAGAAGGCTGATGAAGAATAGAAAATGCGCAAGATGTTGTCTTGCGCATTATTGTTTTATTTATTTTCCTTTTTTATAAAGTGTAATCTATTTACCCTTGCGATATGCAGAAGGGCTTATTCCTACATGCTCCTTGAAATATTTGCCAAGGAAACTTTGGTTAGGGAAGTTCATCTCTTCTGTTATCTCTTTTATGTTCTTGTTGGTATTCCTAAGTAATACTCTTAGCTCAAGCGTCACATAGTCGTCTATCCAGTCGTTTGGTGTGCGTCTGCTTGCCACTCTCACCATCTCTGATAGATATTTTGGTGTGATGCCTAAGTTTAGCGCATACCATCCCACACGTCGCTGAGTGCGATAGTTGTTTTCTACCAACAGCAAGAACTCTGAGAATATCCTATCAGCACGAGTACTCTTTTTCTCGTTGTCTTGCATTATACGGTATATCACATTGCTGAGGTCATAGATCATGGTGCGCAATAGCGACATCACAGTTTCACGGCGATAGCGATGGGTATTCTCTTTTAGCTTATAGATAAGAGCCTTTATGTAGTTCTTTGTAAGATATACTTCGTCGGGCTCCAAGTTGCATACAGGATGCTGGCGTGAGAACAGAAACAGAGAAGATATCTCGTGCATACCCGATATAATCTCGCGGAAGAAGTTCTCCGACATCATAAAAGCCATACCACTACAGTCGGCAGACATATTGAAGCTGTCTGTCACCTGGTTGGTACTTATTATTATCACGTCTCCTGCCTTCACGTGGTGCGCCTTTGTATCCACATTGTATGTAGCTGTGCCGTTCAGACATAGCGCCATCAATATGCAACCCATACGGCGAGGTTCGTCGGGTATAGGCACTTTAGCAATCTCGTCGAATATCACAAGATCGTTGTCAAGATAGTCGCAGTTGCATAAACTCTTTATAGAGTCGATGGTGATAGGGTGCATCTGATAATCGTCCATTTTTCCTTTTCTTTTCTGTTTCTTTTGCAAATATACATAATTTGGTTGAATTGTCAACAGAAAAGTACAAGAAAGTGTCGATAATTGGTCGATTTATCTTTTGCCAATGATATAATCGTCAAAGTCTTTAGGCTTACCATCTATGCCAAACAACTTTTCCAAAAGTCGTTTTCGTTTTTTAGATATCTCAGGCAAAGAATACCCCAACAGAATTGCGATATCTGTGGGTCTTACATGGATTCTAATCAATAAACATATTGCAAAATCAACGTCGGACAAAGTTCCTTTAGTATTTATTTTTTGATGGAATGTTGGAAATACAGTTTCGGTTGCTATTGCTAATTCTTTTATCTCTTCTATTTTTAAATACCTCTTTTCATTCAATGCGTTTAATATGTGCTGATATGCTTCAGAAGCAAATATTTGTGATAGTGCCTCGTCCTCGTTGCTTTCAAGCATTTTTAATCTTATATCAGCTTTTTCATATTTCTCATTTAGCTTTTCTATTTGTATGTTCATTTTTGCGATCTTATGTTCATTCTCTTCTTTTACTCCAATTATATCTAGGTCTTTCTCTATAATACGTTTTTTCCAATATTTATATAAACATATTAGTACTACGATGGATAAAATCAATGTTATTATTTCTATAATAATGAATTTACTTTTCTTTTTCTCTATGTTATGGTCGTAACATTTGCTGTTGTGTTTGCTCATCAGTTCATATAGCAAATCGGTATCTTGGCTTTCCTCCATCTTGATACCTAACTCTGACGAAAGCTTTGAATATTTAATTATGGAGTCTGCTATGCCTAATTTTGAGTACAACTTCTCTAGTCCGCATGCTGAAGAAAATTGGTTGTGTATATCTTTCCCGTAGTATTGTTCTTTATAGAAATAGTATTTGGCAGAATCAAGATAGTTCTTCCATAGCATATACTCCCCTTTGAAATAGTAAAAAATCTCGTTTCCTGGTATTGTATTGCCATCTACAACATTTCCAGACAATTGTTCATAGAGATCTATTGCTTGTTTTAATCCTTTATAATCTCCATTTTCTAAAAAGCCATACATATTTGCTCCTATTGTCATTGCCGCCTCTTTGGTATATCCATGACGATAGAATTCTTTAGCAAAATAATTATTACTTGCTATCGCAGAGTCTATTTCTTCACGTATATAATATGCATAGCATTTATGGCATCCAATTCTTAGAGCATCTGTGGTGTCTTTAGCCTTATATGCATAGTATATGCCTTTGTTCAAAGACCTTAGCATTTCATCACTTAACATGTTCCTATATTCTATATCAGCCTTTTGACCATAAATCTTATACATAGTAGAAAAGGTACTAGTATCTTGGCTTGTCTCAAAGATGTCTATAGCTTCAAGCAAACAATCCATTTGTTTTTCAGTATTTCCTAAGTCTCGATACACGCATCCTAATAGATAATGAGCTTTTATTCTTTTATTTGTATTTCCGAATCTATCATAATAGTTTGTAACTTCTAGCATTACACTATCTGTCTTAAAACCTACATACTCTTTGTTTTGTGCATCTGCATATAGCAAATTCATAAATATTCTGTCGGCTTTAGGCATGAATTCGTTATGCTGCTCATATATATTCAACATATTAATTACGTTTTGCGCAGAATCTGGATTGTTTTCAAGAAACTCCTCTAACTGTTCCAAATATTTATTTTCTGACGACTTCTCGCTACATCCAATCATCAAAATAGCAACAAGGCATAAAAACAAATTCTTCGCCATTTTCATCCTATATGTATTAATGTTCTATAATCAATTGCAAAGATACTCTTTTTTTGTGAAGTTTGTATTACGGAATAAATGAGTGAATAACATCTTTTCCAAAAAGACATAAGAAAAAAGCGAGAACAATAGTGGAAAGCACTATTACAATACCACTAATCCAAACTAGTGATGAAGGAATGTTGCCTATGATATGACGTACCTTTTCGCTACGTAATTCTAAATGTTCTTGATTCTGATTTGCCATATTCTATTATTTAGTTACCAAGTTCAAGTTGGTTTTTTACCAATTTATAATAAGCACCACGCAGTTCTGTAAGTTCTTTGTGAGAGCCCACTTCTACAATTTTTCCTGCATCTATCACAACAATTTTGTCGGCATTACATACCGTACTTAGCCTATGAGCCACAATAATCACTGTGCGTCCGCGGTAAAAACGTTCAAGGTTGTCTACTATGTTTCGCTCATTTTGTGCGTCAAGAGAGTTGGTTGCTTCGTCAAGAAGGATATAACGTGGGTTTTTATAAACAGCTCGTGCTATAAGTATTCTTTGCTTCTGTCCTTGACTCAACCCCATACCATCATGTCCTATGCGAGTATTGAATTTCAATGGTAGAGCCATCACCATATCGTATATACAAGCAGTCTCTGCAGCTTCTTTAAGTCTTTGTTCATCAATTTCGTCGTCTCCAACAGCAATATTTCTGGCAATACTTTCAGAAAAGATCACTCCGTCTTGCATCACCACTCCGCATTGTCTTCTCCACCAACGCTTATTAATGTCGTTTAGATTATTGTTTCCTATCATTATATCTCCATTTTCAACAGGATAATATCCCAACAGCAGCTTCAGTAATGTAGTCTTGCCGCTACCCGAAGCTCCCACAATGGCTGTTACCTTTCCTTCCTCTATATTAAGGCTTATATCATTGATAGTTTTTTTGAGGGAGTTTTTGTCATATCGAAAAGAAACGTTGTTTAACTTTATGTTGCCATTATCTTTTACCAAGTCTACGATTTGTTCACTATTACTATCTTCTTCTGTCTTTTGATGTATCTCATTGATACGCTCTAAGCTTATTTTTACATCCTGAAGACTATAGATAAAATTCATTACTTGTTCTACTGGCGAATTCAACTGCCCGATAATGTATTGCACAGCAAGCATCATACCGAGTGTCAATTCTCCTTTTATCACCGCAGTTGCTGCTACTACAGTAATAATGATATTCTTTAATTCATTAATAAAAATACTACCAGCCTCCTGTGCCTGTTGCAATTTAAGGCTTTTTATCTGTACCGCAAACAAGTCAGCTTGTGTGTCTTCCCATTCCCAACGTCTGCGTTGCTCACAATCTTGAAGCTTTATTTCTTGCATGGATGTTATCATCTCATAAGTCTTATTGTTATTTGATGCCATACATTCAAACAATGCATAATCAATCAGTTTTCTTTTGTGCAGAAAAAGAGCTATCCATAGTGCATAGATTATACTTCCGAGAAGGAATATAATGAATATAGCACTATTATAACAACAAAGTACTATTCCAAAAACACCCATAGAGAATATAGAAAACGCAATTGTTAGTGTCTGTGAAGTTAGGAAATGTTCAACCCTTTCATGATCGTTAATACGTTGAAGTATGTCGCCCATAAGCTTAGTATCGAAGAAAGCCATAGGTAGACGAAATAGCTTTATAAAGAAATCAGAAACGAGCGAAAGGTTTATTCTCATGCTGATATGTAGTAATAGTAACCGTCGAACAAAGTCAAGAGCGGTTCTACTTACTGTAAGCATTAGTTGCCCAAGCAATACCAACCAGACAAAGCCTATGTCTTTATTACGTATACCAGTATCAACAATGGTCTGGGTTAGAAAAGGTAGTATAAGTTGAAGTAGACAACCAACTATTAACCCGAGAAGTATCTGTACAAAATACTTACGATAATTTTTGATGTAATTATATAAGAAATGGAATGAGCGACATTCGTCGCCCTTTCCATATTTCTTTTCATTCTTTTTAAAATCAGGTGTTGGTTGTAAAAACATCGCTACACCTTTTTCTTTTCCACCAGATATGGTGCTAATCCAATGTTCAAATAGTTGTTCCTCGTTATATGAAATAAGACCTTTTGCAGGGTCTGCAATTTGGAAGTCCCCATTTCTTTTGACATTGTATAATACCACAAAGTGTGTTTGGTTCCAATGCAATATGCATGGTAGCGGTGCCTTACGAAGCATATCTATAGTAACATGTCCACAAATAGTATGCAATCCTAATCGTCCTGCTGCCTCACTAAGCCCAAGAAGTGAAACTCCCTGTCGTGTAGCAAAACATAAATCTGATAACTCTTCTATAGTATATTCTTGACCATGATGTTGACATATCATTTGCAAACATGCTACACCACATTGCATAGCATCGTGTTGAGGAGTGAAAGAGAATGAAGACATTGTTACTTTTATATTACTAACAGATGGTTATCTTACCAATCTTCTGATTTCCGAAGACGACATGCCACCTTTATATTTGCTGTTAACTTGATTGAATTTATATCTGAGATTTATAGAAATACCATGACGGTCTCTATAGTTCTTGAAATCTGTCTTCACAGTAGGAGAGATGGTAGTATACCATGACTTCTCTGTATTAAATACATCAGTAAACGAGAGCGTCACGCTAAGCTTGTTTTTGAGCAATTGTGTGCTCAAGTTCATATCTGTTACAAAGTTTGGGTGGAAAGAACTGTTGCCGCTATCACCCTTTGTTTGTCCATAGCATGTGATATATAGTTCGAAGCGTTTAAATAATGTAAAGCTGTTGTCCACGCTGTAAGTATAGAATGGCTTATTGAGCTTCTGATTGTTATATGTAAGATTCTGCACAGCCACTCCCGCAGATAACGAAGGACTCCATATACCGAAAGTTGGACTATACGACAAGTCAGCAGACAGTCGGCTGTAATTGTCCATATTGTCTACGGTACTAACTATTACGCCATGGTCGTTGACATAGCTCATAGACGAAAACTCATCCTTATACCATGTGTATGACGCATTGAAATATAAGTCTTTCCATGATACAACAGCGTCTATGACATTACGATATGCAGCCTTGAGGTTTGGATTGCCCTGATATGCTGTATATGAGTCTATGTAGGTAAGCATGTTTGTCATGCTGCTATATGGAGGACGAGTAATTCCATTAGTATACGACAAAGAAACAGAAATATCCTTGTTGTAGCTTAGTCGAAGGAATGGGAACAGACGTGTGTGGCGTTCGCAAACATCACTCACCTTTACGCCTTGGTTGTAGTATTGGTAGTCGGTATATTCCAATCTTCCTCCAAACGACATCGCAAAGTCTTTGATGCTTAAGCGATGTGACAAGAACACACCTGCGAGCCATTGGGTAGAACGAACTGATGATGAAGGATAATACTGCGTCATGTCAAGGGTGTTCATAGTATAATCCTCGTTGTTCTCAGAATATGTTATTTCTGTACCTACAGTAAGAGTGCCTCCCAATATAGAGTTTATTGATTGTATCTTACCTGTATACATAGAGTAGTCGCTGGTAGAGTTGGAAGAAATAGGCTCTTTGCCGGTTTCTGATGTCAACGACGAACGGTATGTAGAACCACCAAGGTAGTCGAAGTTACCATTAATGCTCGATTTCTCGCTTAGTTTGCCATCATAGTAAGTGTTTATATGATGCATCGACGACTGTCTGAAGCTATTCACTTCGGTAGAGTTGGTGAGGCTTTGTCCGTCATCACCGTCTATAAACACAGAGCCAACCTTGTGTTCCTTGCTGTTAGGATAGCGAGTGAAAGAATAGCTTATGCCTGCGCTATGCTTCTTGTCGTCAGAATAGTTTATGCCTGTGTTTGCATAGATATAGTTTCGGTCGCTATAGTCTGTAAGTGTGTATGCAGGGTTTATATTCTTAGTAAAATACAGGTTCTCATTCTTTTCTTTAGTCTTGTATTTGCCATATTCCGCAGCAGCAAATATATCCCATTTGCCAATACGATAGTTTAAGTCTAAACCTTGTTCGTGGCTAAAGCGATTAAACCAATTCTCATTGCTTGCAACCTCAACGCTCAATCCTTGCTCATGGCGTATGGTTTTAATTTTCACTACAGCATTTGTACCTTGTGGATATTCAGGTCCAGGTACTAATATCAATTCCACACTTTTTATTCTGTCGGCAGCAAGACGGTTTAGCTCGTTGTCGTCCATCACCTTCTTGTTGTTTATATATACAAGTGGCGCACCCTTGCCTTTTACGCTGATGCCATCGGCAGCAGTTTCGATGAAAGGCAACTGTCCAAGCGCCATTATTCCGCTTGCATATTTGCTGAGATTTGTATTTTCAACAAAGAAAGTGATATTTCCATCTACAGTTTTCGATGTTGGTCGTTTGCCCACAACCGACACTTCACCTACATTATATGTAATATCCTGCAGCGTGATATTTGCCAAAGAATCTGTACGCTGCATGTATACAGGCGAATATCCAAGACCTGATATTTTTATTATGCAGCTTTTATCTTTTGCTTGCTTCAGAATGAAAGTTCCATCATCCTTAGTTGTAGTGCCGCTGATAAACGAAGAGTCGGGCAATGACAATAACGAAACCGTTAAGTATTCTATTGGCTGACCAGAAGCATCAACAACTCGTCCTTTGATGTCTTGTGCCATTAAAGAGTTGACACTAAATAAAAGAAAGTAAAGATAGAGGAATAGTTTCTTCATGGTATTATTTATTTTATAATAGACAATATGTTTGTAATGTATTCTTTGTAGAAAGAGCAAGAGGCAAAGTTCTTTCCTTTCTCTTTGATTCTATCTGTAGGACATCCTCCACCACATATAGGAAACACTGGGCAATTAACACATTCCTTATTATCAAATGCAGAGAAAGAAAATGCACATTCTGCCAATTTTGAAAGTGATACTTTTTGTTTTAGAAGATTACCAACAGCATATTTTGGTTTGCCGACATGCTCTAAACATTTGTATAAATATCCCTCTGCATCTATTGCAAAACTGTTGGTAGAGCGATACATACAAGGTTGTGATAGCCCTGGCAAGCCTATAGCTTTTTTATTTTTTATATTTAGTTGGTTTATATGTTTAATGTATTCGAACCTCTCTGCATGATTGAAGCAAATTTTCCCATTGTCAAAGTTTGTTCGATCACCTATGACATTGTAACTTACCTCTATTCTTTTTTCATCCATCTCTTTTGGATAATGTGTGTTCATATATTCTAAAAGGTTTTCATAGCTGTCAATGTTTTGTTTATCTACTGCAACTTGGATAGAAATGTGAATTGAAGTTTTAGATAAGAGCCTATCTATTCCTTTCATGACAAAATCAAAAGAACCTTTTCCTGAATGAAAAAAACGACGTGAATCTTGTACTTCTTTAACACCATCCATAGATATTTGGATAAAATCAAGTGGAAGATCTTTTAGTAGTGTGACATTTTTTTCAGTAAGTAGACTTCCATTAGTTATCATAGAAGATGTATATTTTACATCTTTTTCTTTAAGTTCTTTATCTATACGAACTATATGTTTAAGTCCTAACAAAGGCTCACCTCCAAACCACACTATATTAATATCTTTTCCTTTATATTTGGATATATATTCAATAACAGCATTTTCTACTTCGTTATTCATGTATGCCAAAGTTTTCTTTTCTCCTTCAAAACAATAAGAACAACTGAAGTTGCATGACGTTGTAGGGCATACATATAGAAAAAGTACATCTTGACGAAACTTTTTTGTATTATGTAGATATTTATATTTATACACATCCTCATTTGCTTGGTTTATCAAAATACCCATATCTAACAATTTTTGAGTAATTAGACTTTCATGCAAACGTGCATCTTCCAAATCCGACTGTTTTATCCTAACGAAACTATGTGTTAGAGTGTTAAAGATTTGTATTTTGTCATCATCTTTGATATAAATGTTGTATTTTGATAATTGCATAATATTATTGCTTTGAAAGTTAATTTCCCACTGAAGTCTTTTTCAGTGGGAAAATTTAAGTGAAGAGAATTATGGAGTAGGGAGAAATACCTTATAACCGCATTTGCAAGTTACCGATTGTCCTCCAGCTTTGTACCCTTTGTCGCATTGGGATAAGATATTTAGATTACCTCCACCACCATATATACATTCCAATTCCATTGGACTCATCGGATTAATTTCGTTTGTAAATCCTTCATTGAAAATTTCTATTTCCATAATGATTTTTTTTATCTATTATGCCTACTCTTACAGCTTTTCGGCTTTCGCTCCTTTTAGCCAGTATGGTCTGAAATATAATTTCGTCGACTAAAAAATATTCTCTTTACTTACAAATTATAATACTATCAACCCAGAGAACACATTCTCTCCTACGTATAAGCGCAATTCAAATTCCCCCTCCAAACTCTCAGGCAATTCTACGCAACCATTTTCATCTATATGTGTAGAGAAAATGATTTCTCCTTTAGAGATAATATCAATTTGACATCCTGCAAGATTTGGACTGAAAGTGAAATTAAAATCTTCTTGCTCTCCTATTATAGGGCAGGTTGGACTTCGTGGATACTTTGGTGAATTAGTACATGGATCTTTTTTTACCACAATAACATTTTTGGCCTCGCCATAAATACTAAATGCCAGGGTACTCAACATAATCATTGTTTTTAGTTTCATATTGTAATAATTATAGTTTTTTGATGTAACAAAGGTATAATATATTTATAAAACTACGAAATAAGAAGTAAACGATATAGACAAAATGTATTGCAATGTAATTCGGCAATGCTTATAAAAGTGGATGGTTTCCAAAAACTTTCCAATTGAAAGTAACTTACAATACTGTATAGGGTCGATGGTAATATAAGTGTAATTTAAAATCTTGTGACCAAACAAAAATGTTCTACTTTCTGTATGTTAATGAATTTTGTATTTTTATTGATGCCTATTTCTAACCATTATACTGATGCCTTCTACATTTACTATATGGTCAGCACGAAACTTATTGTCGCCATAGATAGTTAGTTTGCGGACAGGCATTGTGGTGAAGCGTAGGCAAGCTTGCTCATCAAGCTGACCGCTGCAGATATATTCCATGTCGCCAATGAAAATACGTTCGCCCTTTTTTGCACCACGAAGGGTAACACGGGCAAAGCCAATGAAGCCTAAACCGAAATCATAGGTTATGGTATCTTTTTCTACATCGAAGTAGCGATAGGGAATGATACTCTCTATGGTATTATTGAGATTATCGGTGGAATGGGGATATTCGTTCGGTGAAATGGGCTGCTTTTTGCATCCTTGCCATAATGCAAGGTCGTTGATTTGATTAGCCTTCCATTCATTTTTATCGATTCTACCGTCGATAGTCTCGCTACCTTTGCTATTAAACTGCGAGCATGATGGGCGGCAGAGCCAAGATTCGTCGGAAGCAAATGAGAATGATGAGCCATCCTGATAGGTGCCGTAATAGATAAGGGATAGCTGACGATTGTTTATATGTGGGTATGAAGGTGAATACCATACGGCAATGGTAGTGGTATCGCTACGCGAAAAGCGAGTGATGTCGTAGGTAGTAGAAACTGGGTAGTTGGAATATGGCTGTCGGTAGGGCGTAAGATAATAGCGACTTGCGTTGCGACGATTTATATAAAGGTCTGCATAGCCAGTAGTGGCTATGCAGACGTAGGCTTTCTTTATTTTCTTATGATGTACGTATTGGTTGCGAAACCATATCTGAGCAGTAGAGTCAACGCTTGGCGAAGAAATCCAACGTAGGTTGTACTCCTGAGCCATTGCCATCAATGTGAACAACATGCATGATATGATAACCAATAGTCTACGCATCGTTAAAATTGAAAATATTCCTTTTTATATATATGTATTCTTTATTTCAGTACTTTCTTTTTGCCTGCTTTGAGAGATATTTGCTTTGATGAGCCATTGTAGTTGACTGTGGCTTTGCCGTTGACAGAAGCTGTTATAATAGCCTCTACAACCTTGCCGTTAGCCCATTTCATGTCGATAGTATAACCGCCACGAGCTTTGATACCCTTTATTTCGCCCTTGCTCCATTCGTTTGGCAATGCAGGAAGGAGGGTGATAGTAGCCATTGGCTGGTTGGCAGCAGTTAGCTCAAGCGAACTCTGCACAAGCATCTCGCATACGCCAGCAGTACCACCAAAGTTGCCATCTATCTGGAAAGGTGGGTGAGCATCGAAGAGGTTAGGGTAGGTGCCTCCACTTCTGCGACGGTCAGGACCTTTGTATTCATCAGGACTCACGTAGGTGAGCAACTTCTGATAAATATGGTATGCTTGGTCAGGACGATTGAGGCGAGCCCAAAGATTTATTCTCCATCCTGTGCTCCATCCTGTTGTCTTATCGCCCTTTATTTCAAGACTGCGGACTGAAGCCTTTGCAAGGTCTGGAGTCTTGATAGGAGTTATCTGATGACCTGGATATAGACCGATGAGATGGCTCTGATGACGATGTTGGAAGTCTTCATCGTCCCAATCGAAATACCATTCGTTGATGTCCCCCATCTTGCCTACGGTGTAAGGATGTAGGCGCTGTAGCTTGTCTTCTACTGAAGACAATGTGGTGCCATCACAGATTTTGCTTGCAGCAATGGTGTTGTTGAATAGCTCGCGGATGATGGCGAGGTCGGCAGTACCACCATAGCAGGTGCCACCCTTGAAACCATCAGACAAGCGGTATTTGTTCTCAGGACTTGTAGAAGGAGCTGTGAAGAGTTCGCCCTTTTTGTGAGGATTCTCTATGAGCCAATCTTCGCAGAACTCTGTAGCACCTTTAAGGATTGGGAGAGCTGTAGTAGCGAGGAATTGCTTGTCCATAGTGAAGGCATAGTGTTCCCATAGAGCTTGCGAAAGCCAAGCTAATCCCATGTTCCAGTTGCTCCATGTGGTACTTTCGTGTTTCTCGCCCACAGGGTTTGCCATAGCCCATAGGTCGCTATTATGGCTTGAACACCATCCGCGGTTTATACCGTAGTAGTTTTTAGCCACGTAGCTACCATTCTTTGCCAACTGTTGCATGAAGTCCCATAGTGGCATTGCCATTTCAGAGAGGTTGGCAACTTCGGCTGGCCAATAGTTTTCCTCAAGGTTGATATTTACTGTGTAGTTGCCTCGCCAAGGCGAATATAGCTTGTTTGCCCACAGACCTTGCAAGTTGGCTGGTACACCAGGTGTGCGAGAGCAAGATATAAGCAGATATCTACCATATTGCATATATAGCATTTCGAGGTAACGGCTCTGTCCACCCTTGTCGGTATATTGCTTTAGTAAAGAGTCGGTAGGAATGTCGTAATTGTATTTAGCACCATCGAGGGTGAACGATAGGCGAGAGAAATACTTGCTATAGTCAGCAACATGGCGCGATAAGAACTCATTGTATTTATGGTTCTTGGTGTGCCAAATGTCGTCGGCTGCAGTCTCTATATATGGAGCGCCCTGCGTAACAGGATGCTTATCGGATCCATTGAAGCTGGTTTCGTTTACGATATAGATAGTAACGTCGGTTGCACCTTTTATATATAATGAAGAGTCTGTGGCGCTGATAGTACCATCTTTGGCATTTGCCTGCAGGATGGTGCAGAAGTGTACTGAGTTGAGTGGGTCGCCAACAGCATGACCGGTCATAGTGAGCTGATTGTTGCTTGCTTTCACCTTGTGAGGAGTCTGCCCAGTAAGCATTATTTGCTGCGTGATAGCTCCTGGCTTATCTGCTTTCAGACGAATAGCGATGAGCTTGTCTGGGTTTGAAGCAAAGTATTCACGACTATAGTTTACACCGTTGATAGTATAAGAATCGCGACAGATAGCGCTATCTATGCTTAGCGAACGATAATAGTTTGTGGCTTTTTTGCCCATTTCATCGTAGATATGAAGTGTGGCAAGTGGCTGATAGTATTGACTGTTAGGACCTTGGATATGTTTCTGCAGGTCTTCTGCCTTACGATAGTCTTCATTGAAAAGAGCTTCACGCACCTTTGGCAACCATGTGTGAGCATCCTTGTCGAGATTGTGGTCAACAGGTTTGCCAGTCCATAGTGTGATGTCGTTGAGGTAAAGTGTGTTGTCGTCAACACCGCCATAGATCATGGCACCCATTTTACCGTTGCCGATAGGCAAGGCTTCTTCAAAAAACTCTGCAGGACGGTTGTACCATAGGCGCATAGGTAGTTGTTCGGCATAGGCATTGCCGAAGCTTGTCAAGGCAAGTAGGATTGCCGTAGATTTAGATAATAGTTTCATTACTGCTTAAAGGATTTTTAAAAAGGGAACCCTGAAGCCATTGTGGCCCTGCAGAGTTCCCTTTAGTATTATGGTTTAATTATTATGCGTCGATATTAGCATATGTAGCATTCTTCTCAATGAATTCACGACGTGGCTCTACATCGTCGCCCATGAGCATAGAGAAAATCTCATCAGCCTCGGCAGCATTCTCGATAGTAACCTGCTTCAGCAGACGGCTCTTAGGGTCCATAGTGGTTTCCCAAAGCTGAGAAGGGTTCATCTCACCAAGACCTTTGTAGCGCTGTGTGTGCAAAGCCTTGTCGTCGTCGCGACCATCAACATACTTGTCGATGAAAGCCTGGCGCTGCTGCTCGGTGTAGCAATACTCGCTGAACTTCTTGTATGTACACTTGTACAATGGAGGAGTAGCGATGTAGAGGTGACCTTCCTGAATAACCTTTGGCATGAAGCGATAGAACAATGTCATGATAAGGGTGTCGATGTGAGAACCATCGACGTCGGCATCGGTCATGATGATAATCTTGTCGTAGCGCAACTTATCTGTGTTAGCCTCCTTAGAATCTTCGCCATCTACACCGAAGCGAACTCCGATAGACTGGATGATATTCATTACAGACTCAGCTTCGAATACCTTGTGCCATTGTACCTTTTCTACGTTAAGAATTTTTCCGCGTAAAGGAAGGATGGCCTGTGTATAGCGGTCGCGTCCCTGCTTAGCAGAACCTCCCGCAGAGTCACCCTCGACAAGGAATATCTCGCAATTCTTTGGGTCCTTATTTGAACAGTCGGCAAGCTTGCCTGGCAATCCACCGCCTGTCATAACAGTCTTGCGCTGTACACTCTCGCGAGCCTTGCGTGCTGCGATACGTGCTGTAGCAGCAAGCACCACCTTTTCGCAAATCTGCTTAGCCTCTGTAGGATGCTCCTCGAGATAGTAAGAAAGAGCCTCGTTAACAGCCTGCTGAACGGCACCCTGCACCTCGCTATTGCCAAGCTTAGTCTTTGTCTGACCTTCGAACTGTGGCTCGGCAACCTTGATAGAGATAACTGCAGTAAGACCTTCACGGAAGTCCTCTGGTGCAATATCTACCTTTGCCTTCTCTATCTGCTTAGAGATTGTAGGGTCTGCCTCTGCATATGCTTTCAGAGTACGGGTAAGAGCCATACGGAAACCTGTGAGGTGTGTACCGCCCTCTATGGTGTTGATGTTGTTGACGTATGAGTGGATATTCTCAGAATAGTCGGTGTTGTACATCACAGCCACCTCGATAGGAATATTGTTCTTCTCTGTCTTGAGATAGATTACATCGTCGAACAAGTGCTGACGGTGACGGTCTACGTAGCGAACAAACTCCTTCAAACCATCCTTTGCATGGAATACTTCTTCCTTTGTCTTGCCTTCCTCGTCAGGACGAAGGTCGCGAAGAGTGATGCGGATACCTGCGTTGAGGTAAGCAAGCTCACGCATACGGCGTGCGATGATATCCCACTGGTAGTGTGTGGTAGTGAAGATAGTTGGATCTGGCCAGAACTGCTGGCGAGTACCTCTAAGTTCGGTTTCGCCAACCACCTTTACAGGATACAAAGGCTTTCCTTTCTCGTATTCCTGCTGATAGATTTTGCCATTGCGGAATACCTGTGACATCATGTGGGTAGACAAAGCGTTAACACAGCTTACACCAACACCATGGAGACCACCGCTGACCTTGTAAGAACCCTTGTCGAACTTACCTCCGGCGTGGAGCACAGTCATTACCACTTCAAGGGCGCTCTTGTGCAACTTCTCGTGCATATCAACAGGAATACCACGACCGTTGTCTTGTACGGTGATAGACTCGTCTTCGTTGATTGTAACCTCGATATCGGTACAATAACCAGCCATAGCCTCGTCGATAGAGTTGTCGACGGTCTCGTTTACAAGATGGTGAAGACCTTTCTCACTAATATCGCCAATATACATGGCAGGACGCTTACGAACGGCCTCAAGACCTTCCAGCACCTGGATGTTACTGGCGGAATAATTATTTTCTGTGTTCTGATTTTCTTCCATTTTTATATAATGCTTATATTGTGCAAAGATATAAAAAATAATTGAATTAGCGAAATATTTTTAAGGTTGATTTTTGGTCAAGCACCACCGCCTCGCATATGCGTCTTACACTCATCGCAATGCAAGGCATACTGCTGATAGTATCAAACCCAGTGGATATTTTGACATACACGGCACTTAAATTGTCGGGTTTGCCGTCAAACAGAGTGTTCGGTTCGGGCACGGTGCTTGACACGGCAAGGCTTAAATATCTGCTCGGAGAACAGCTCGGAGTTGATTCGAGAAGCGTGCACGCATTTATTTTGGGCGAACACGGCGACAGCGAAATTGCCGCTTGGAGTTGCGCCAACGTATCCGGCATTAAATTAAACAAATTCTGCGAAATGCGCGGTTTCTTTAAGCACGAGGAAGCAATGAAGCGTATCGCTGACGAAGTGAAAAACAGCGCGTACGAAATTATCAAACGAAAACGTGCCACTTATTACGGTATTGCTATGGCCGTGCGCCGCATTTGCGAAGCCATTGTGCGCAACGAAAAATCTATCTTACCGATTTCTTCTTTAATGAAAGGCCAATACGGCATTTCGGGTATTGCGCTTAGTATGCCGGCTATCGTGGGCAGAAACGGTGTAGAGACACACGTTCCGTTTGAAATCAACGAACAAGAAGCGGCCGACCTGCAAAAATCCTGTCCCAACCCCTTCAAAAATTGCGCGGTATCCCAAAACGAACTGTAATCGTTGAGGCAGACCTCTTGTAAGTATTAGCCAGTAGCCCGCCTTATGCGCGCGGATTCTGTGGCAAAATATAAGACTTTAACCCCGGAGAATTTCTTATAATTTCCCCGGGGTTTTTAATATATAAAAGTACCCCCGGGCGCGTAGTCCCGGGGGATTTTTATGTCAACAAATCTGCTTTTATTGGATAAGTTCGCCGTCGCTCGCGCATAGCGTGTAGCCATAAAGAGCGTAAGTTTCCACCAACGCGTTGGAGGGAACTTTTACTTTGGGGTTGCGTTTCTTGCGTGAGGACATTACATAATAGTAAGATACCCCCGCCTTATCGTCCGACGTGCGGGCTTGGACAAAATAGCGGCGCTCGTTTTTGGACATATTTAAAACATACAGTCCCAAATTTTTGCGCAAGGTATCCTCGGAACACAAGGTTTGGTTTTCCAGCATTTTGACTTCGGAGCGGGAAATTTCAATATAGCCCGCCTTTTTCAAGTCCTCTTGCCGCTGTTCCAACTGGGCCAAAAAGGCCGGGGTCGGCGGGACGGATTCGCTGGGGAGCAAAAAGCGTTTACGGTTTTTTAAGGCTTCGGTATAAACATAAAAACCGCTGTCGGTTAAGGTGCTTTCGGGCGTGTAGATTTTGTTGCCTTTCATATCGCGCAGGCTATAAATATCCCGCACCGCTACACCCGCGCGGTTGAACACATTAAACGCGTCTTGCCCGATACTTTTTTCAAGCGCTTTGTAGCCGTCCAGCGTTAAAATTTCCCGCTCAAAACCCGTTCCTTTATTAAGCGTTACCACATACTCGCCCGGCATTTTGGGATATTTGTTTTTTAAATACGTTACGCCTTGGCGTTGTTCGTCGCGGTGAATTGCGGCAAATAATTCCCGGTCCGCATCCGTCAGTTCGGCCGTTTCCGGCTTGACGGCATAGCGCTGTTTCAGCGCTTCCAGTATTTCCTCGTCGGTTAAATAGTCCGGCTCCAAATTAACAAGCCGCTTCCGCGCGATTAAGTTCATCGGTTCCACGGCAATCGCCGAGCGGTAATATTCCGCCGCGCCCTGTTTGTCGCCCTGATATTCCACAATAACACCCTTTCCTACCAGGGAATTTACATTAGCGGCATTATATTCCAACGATTTAGAATACATTTTAAGGGCTTGGTCGTTCTGCTGGCGTTTAAGCGAAATATCCCCCAACATAGAATAGACATACGACCAATAGGGAGAATTACGCTTCATATATTTTAACGCTTCGTTAAAATATTTTTCGGCTCCGTTCAAATCGTCCTGCGTTAAAAGCACTCCCGCCAAAGACAACAGGGC
>OQVQ01000337.1_pt1 | contig 22681 bp, 20 predicted proteins | sample 1691491 | NCBI WGS metagenome assembly OQVQ01 (sample SAMN03418252, study PRJEB22391) | human gut metagenome | biome: human-gut; feature: organic feature; material: feces | host: Homo sapiens | place: Tanzania | collected 2013-01
TCCTCCTGCGGCACGGTATGCTGTCGGTAGCAGGTGGACCGCCATGCCATACGTGCCGCTGGACATCACCGATGCCGAGGCGGTCAGCCGTGTGCTGCGTGAGGTCAAGCCGGACGCGGTGGTACACTGCGCCGCCTGGACGGCGGTGGATGCGGCGGAGGACGCGGAAAATCAACCGAAAGTCCGCGCCATCAATGCGGAGGGCACGGCCAACATCGCGGAGATCTGCAAAGAGCTGGACTGCAAGATGGTCTATATCTCCACCGACTATGTGTTTAACGGTCAGGGCGAGACTCCGTGGCAGCCGGATTGTAAGGACTACGCCCCGCTAAATTTTTACGGACAGACAAAGCTGGAGGGCGAGCTGGCGGTCAGCAGCCGGCTGGAGAAGTATTTCATCGTCCGCATCGCTTGGGTGTTCGGTCTGAATGGCAAGAATTTCATCAAGACCATGTTGAAGCTGGGCGAGACTCACGACACGTTGCGGGTAGTCAACGACCAGGTCGGTACGCCGACGTACACGCTGGATCTATCCCGCCTGCTGGTGGACATGATCGAAACGGATAAGTACGGCTATTATCATGCCACTAACGAGGGCGGCTATATCAGCTGGTACGACTTTGCCCGCGCCATTTTCAAGGCGGCGGGTATGCACGTGAACGTGCAGCCTGTGACGACTGCGGAATACGGCGAGTCCAAGGCAAAAAGGCCCTTTAACAGCCGCCTGGACAAGAGCAAGCTGACGGCCAAAGGCTTCCAGCCCCTGCCGGATTGGCAGGATGCACTGGAGAGGTATATGGAGAACGGGCGCGAAGGGAACAGATAAAAGCATGAATAACCTACCCACGCTGAAAAAATTGGTCACCATCGTGTTGGCTGCATATGTGCTATTGGCTACAGGCCTCTATTTTCTTGGCGGAGAGCAATTTCATAAACGGGAAACAGACACAGGGACGATGGTGTCTCCCACAGGTGATTTGAATGAATTGCTTGCGGGAGAGACCGTGCAGCAGCCGTTTGTGATAAACGCGGATCAGATCATATCCGTCACGCTGATGACGGCTACCTACGGCAGGGAAAACACCTGTAGCCTTATGGTCTCTGTGCTGGCAGACGGGGATATGATTGCGGAAACGACCGTGCAGGCATCTGAACTGAGAGATGTCGGGAACACAGTATTTACTTTTTCGCAGGCGGTAGATGTCCCGAAGGGGAAGGAATTACGATTGAAGATCGCCTCGCCGGACGGAAACGAGGGCAATGCTGTGACAGTCTATTATGGCAGCAGCATATCCGTATCCAAGGGCTCGGTTGATGTGCCACTGGATGAGTCGCAGATGGCTACGCTGGATGGTGAGCTGGTGGATGGCATCCTGTGCTATCAGGTCAATGGTAGTGAAAATCTGCTGTTTGGGAAGATGTATTGGTATGGTGCGGGGCTTTTGGGATTGTTATTGGCAGTCTACGGATGGTTATTGCTCCGTAAAGCGGCACAAGGTAGATCTTCCCCCACATTGCGTTTCATTGACGCGATTCAACGTTACGCCTTTCTTATAGAACAGTTGGTCAACCGCGATTTCAAGACCAAGTATAAGCGCAGTGTTTTGGGCGTTTGCTGGAGCTTCCTTAATCCGCTGCTGATGATGTCGGTGCAGTACGTTGTGTTCTCCACGCTGTTTAAGTCCAATATACAGAATTTCCAGCTTTATCTGCTGACAGGCATCGTTTGCTTTAACTTCTTCAATGAATCGACATCCATGTGCCTGACATCGATTTCAGGGAATGCGGGACTCATCACCAAGGTCTATGTGCCGAAGTATATCTATCCTGTCACGAGAGTCTTATCCAGTGGGATAAACTTTGCGCTGTCCCTGATACCCCTTCTCATAGTGCTGGTGTTTACCCGAACACCGATCCGTCCACAGATACTGCTGATCGTATTTGGAGTGTTATGCCTTGCCGTACTCTGCCTGGGTATTGGCCTGATTTTGGCGGCGGTAATGGTGTTTTTCAGAGATACGCAGTTTATTTGGGGCGTTTTAGTGACGGTTCTGAACTTTGCAACACCCATTTTTTACCCCGAGAGCATCATCCCGCAGCGGTTTATGACGATTTATAAGATGAATCCCCTGTACCACATGGTGCGTTTTATGCGCATCGTTTTGATGGACGGTATTTCCCCGGAGCCGAAGGCGTATCTGCTGTGCCTAATCGCTGCGGGTGTTCCGCTGCTGCTGGGGATAGCTCTATTCAAGAAACAGCAGGACAAGTTTATCCTCTACATTTAACGCAGGAGGGGACGAATGGCGATTATTAAGGCGGAGCATATTTCCATGCGGTTTCATCTGTCCGCGGACCGCATAACGAGTATGAAGGAATACGTCGTAAAGCTGATAACCGGCAAGCTGCGCTACAAGGATTTTTGGGCGCTTCAGGATGTATCATTTTCCATTGAACCAGGTGATGTGTTAGGGATTATCGGCCATAACGGCGCGGGAAAAAGCACGCTTCTGAAGGTGATCTCCGGCATCATGAAGCCGACGGAGGGGATTGTAGAGGTACGCGGCAATGTAGTGCCGATGCTGGAGCTCGGCTCTGGCTTTGACTACGATATGACCGGCAGAGAAAATATTTACCTTAACGGCGCAATTCTCGGCTACAGCAAAGCATTCTTAGAAAGCAAATGCCAGGAGATTATTGAGTTTTCGGAGCTGGGCGAGTTTATCGAAGAGCCTTTGCGAAACTATTCATCCGGCATGATGATGCGACTGGCGTTTTCAATCGCTACCGTAGTTCAGCCGGAGGTGCTGATTGTCGATGAAATACTGGCTGTCGGAGACGCGGATTTTCAGGAAAAAAGCAAAAAGCGCATGATGGAACTGATGGCCGGGGGAACTACGGTGCTTATGGTGTCCCACACCATCTCTCAGATCAGGGAGCTTTGTAACAAGGTGCTGTGGATCGAGCACGGCAAGGTGTGCGGCTTTGGTGAGACACAGGAACTGTGCGACGCGTATGAGCAGATGTAGAAAAGGCAGTTGATAATTATTGGAAGGGGAAAGAAATGGAGTTTACAGGAGAGCGGTTAGTCCCGGGGGCAGTTGATGTTGAACTTGAAACGGAGCATAGGCTTCGCTATAAATTCGCGGCACAGCTTGTGCAGGGGAAACGAGTCCTGGACGCTGCATGCGGGACGGGCTATGGGAGTGCGATCCTTGCTCAGAACGCATTGTCTGTATGCGGCGTGGATATTTCACAGGATGCCATTACCTATGCAGAAGATCGCTATGCCAGCAGTGGAGCACGGTTTTTCTGCGGCTCAGTCACAAACTTGCCATTTGCTAACGGTTCATTTGATGTAGTTGTCTCGTATGAGACGCTTGAGCATATTGATAGTCGAAGTCAAGAGCTGTTTTTTGAGGAAATCAGTAGAGTGTTGGCTGACGATGGCATTCTAGTGATGTCCACGCCGAATAAAGAGGTATATGACAAGCGCGGAGAGAATGTCTTTCACGTTTGCGAAAGAAGTTTCGCCGAGTTCAGCGAGATGTTGTCGAGCAAATTTGTTAATGTGCGATTTTTTAGCCAGCAGTGGGAAACAGGCGTATATATCAGTAGCTGTGGAGAATGCGAGGCGCTGATTGATACCACGTTGCAGATGGAAGCAGCAGAGTACTTGATCGCCGTGTGTTCTGACATGGATATCCCACCGTGTAAGTCAATGGCTGACTATACGGAACAGGGCAAATACCGCAAGATTCTCGATTGGGCCATTGAAAACCATCACCAAATTGAGACGTGTAATACACACATTAGGGCGTTAGATGATGAGATAGAGCGATACCGCACGGTTATTGATACCGAACGGCAAGATCGCAGTGCGATAAACTCTAGTATCGAAGAACTGCAAAAAAAGTTGGAACTGGCGGAACACGCGACCAACAAAGCACAGGCTGCCGTTGCGAATAGAGAAGCACATATTGAGCAGATGCTGCAAAGAGAGCGCGACCTGACAAAGAGCATTGATAAGCTCAGGGATAGAAATACAGAGCTTGCGGATTCAGTATCGCAACTGAACGAGAAAAACCAAAACCAGCAGGGGCATATTGAGCTCCTTTTGGAATCCGATCGGGAGCTGCAGCGCATCAAGGCTTCCCGTTCTTGGCGGTTTATGGGCTACGTATGGAGGCTGCGCGACTGGCTGCTCCCCAAGGGGAGTAGGCGTCGGCTTTTATGCAAGATGCTGATTCGATTTGTCAAGCACCCCATTCGATTCCTGTCAAAATGCACCCCCAAGAAGGTGGCAGAGTTTTTCAAGACACTGCATCAAGAAGGGGTTGAGGGGACATCAAGAAAGCTGGACGATTGCCTGCTGTATCCACAGGGAGTGGTCAGCTCGTTGAAAATCAGCCCCGTGGACATACAGGTGCAAAAGACAAAGGCTGACTATGCTCCCCTACAAGTTCCAAAGTGGGAAAAACCTGAGGTTTCGATCATTATCCCGGTCTATAACCAATTTGATTACACCTATGCTTGTTTGGAATCCATCATAAAGAACAGCGGAGATGTAGCTTATGAGATCCTGATAGCGGATGACTGTTCAACGGATCTGACGGAACAGATCGATGACATTATTGGTGGATTACACACAATCCATAATGAAAAAAACCTTCGTTTCTTGCTGAACTGCAATCATGCCGCGAAACAGGCGAGAGGAGAGTATATCCTTTTCCTGAACAACGATACGCAGGTGCAGGAAAACTGGTTGAAGCCGCTGGTGTCGCTGATGCAAAAGGATCCCTCCATTGGTATGACCGGCTCTAAGCTGGTATATCCCGATGGGAGATTGCAGGAGGCCGGTGGTATCCTCTGGAGCGATGGCAGCGCGTGGAACTATGGTAATCGCAGCGATCCTAACGCGCCAGAGTACAACTATGTCAAGGAAGTCGATTATATTTCCGGGGCCTCCATTTGCATCCGCAGGGAACTGTGGGAGGAGATCGGCGGCTTCGATGAGCGGTTTGTTCCCGCCTATTGTGAGGACAGCGATCTTGCATTTGAGGTGCGTCGGCACGGGTATAAGGTCGTCTATCAGCCGCTTTCCGTGGTGGTGCATTTTGAAGGTGTATCTAACGGGACGGATGTTGCGTCCGGACAGAAGGCCTATCAGGTGGTCAATCAGAGGAAGTTTTGTGAAAAATGGCAGCAGATACTGACACAAGACCATTACCCCAATGGTGAAAACGTATTTCTAGCACGGGAGCGGGGAAGGAATGCAAAGGTACTTCTGATGGTGGATCACTATGTTCCACAGTATGACAAGGATGCTGGAAGCCGGACGGTATTTCAGTATCTGAAGCTGTTCGCGGAGTCCGGCTATCATGTGAAGTTCATCGGAGACAACTTCTTCCCGCACCAGCCGTACACGCAGGTGCTGCAGCAGATGGGCGTCGAAGTGCTGTACGGAAACTGGTATGCCAAAAACTGGAAAGAATGGCTGCGCGAGAACGGCAGCTGCATAGAGTACGCCTTTTTAAACCGCCCGCACATTTCTGTGAAGTACATTGACGAAGTCAGAAAGTACACAAAGGCGTTTATCGCATATTACGGACATGATCTGCATTTCCTGCGGGAATACAGAGAGTATGAACTGACAGGCGACAAGGGCCACCTTCAAGATTCCGTCGAGTGGAAGGAAAAAGAATTGGCATTGATGCGTAAAGCGGATATAGCGTACTACCCGTCCGTTGTGGAGGAGCAGGAAATCCACAGAATTGCACCTGAGGTCAATGTAAAGGCAATTCCCGCATACTTGTTTGCGGATGTGCCGGATGCAGATTACAGCGCGTCAAGCCGTCAGGACGTCATGTTCATCGGAGGCTTTGGACACCGCCCAAATGTGGACGCGGTGGTTTGGCTGGCGAAAGAGATCATGCCGCGCTTGAACGCCTCCCTGCCGGGACTGGTGGTACACATACTTGGCTCCAACCCGCCAAAGGAAGTGACTGATCTGCAAACCGAAAATCTGCGGATCGAGGGGTTTGTGACGGATGAACGTTTGGAACAGTACTACCGTGAGTGCCGCATGGCAATCGTCCCCTTGCGCTATGGTGCGGGGATCAAAGGAAAGGTGGTCGAAGCGATGCGGTATGGCATGCCGGTGTTGACGACCAGCGTAGGTGCGGAAGGAATCCTAGGGGCGGAAAAGATTCTCGCCGTAGAGGACACTCCGGAAGACTTTGCCGCACGGTTTGTATCACTTTATGAGGATCATGCCACCCTTGAGCGCGTTAGCCGTCAGGAGGTTGCATACATCCGGGAAAACTATTCCCCGGCCAATGCAATCCGTGTGATCGGAAAAGAATTTGACATGGAGGATCTTCGTTCATGATCATCACGAAGACACCGTTCCGTATGTCGTTTTTTGGCGGCGGAACAGATATGCCGGCGTTTTTCCGCGAGCATGGCGGAGCGGTGCTGTCAACAACTTTTGACAAGTACTGTTATGTAACGGTACGCCACTTACCGCCGTTCTTTGATTACCGCACGGAATTGTCTTATGCCAAGACAGAGCGGGTGAAGACGACGGAGGAAATTCAGCATCCGGCCATACGCGAAGCCATGAAGATGCTGGATATGTACGATCTACGGCTGACCTATGAGGCAGATCTCCCGGCCCGGACAGGCCTTGGGACAAGCTCATCTTTTGCGGTCGGAATGCTCAACGCATTTTATGCGCTGAAGGGAAAGTATGCGGATAAGAAGAAGCTCGCCGATGAAGCGATTTATCTTGAACGGGTGCTGTGCCAAGAGGCTGGCGGCTGGCAGGATCAGATCGCGGCATCCTTCGGGGGGCTAAACCGCATCAATTTCCGGGACGATGAGTACGAAGTGTTGCCGGTGGTAATATCGCCGGAGAAAAAGAGACTGCTCAATGAAAATCTGATGCTGTATTTTACCGGTTTTACTAGATTTTCCTCAGAGATACAGCAATCTACGGAAAAGAGCATCAAAGACAAGACGACGCAGCTTTTGGATATGCTGGCACTGGTAGACGAGGCGCAGAGCATTCTGACGTCCCGCGAAGGTGATTTGGACGAATTTGGTCGGTTACTCGATCAAAGCTGGCGACTGAAAAGGCAAACAGGCAGCAAAATATCCACGGGCAGCATTGATATGCTGTATGAGCGGGCGCTAGAGGCCGGTGCACTGGGCGGTAAGCTCTTGGGAGCTGGCGGAGGCGGTTTCCTGCTGTTCTATGTGCCGAAGGAAAAGCAGGCATCTGTATCGGAAAGCATGTCGGAATTGATGCACGTTCCATTCGCTTTTGAAAACGGTGGTACACAGGTTGTCCACTACACGCCGGAAAGCTACACGGTTATGTAAGAACGAAGAGGATTTCTGTTATGAAGGTTTCTACAGATGTAATTTTTCGCAGACTTTTTGCTAGGCACGCCGATTTATTGGAAATACAGAGTGATATTCGTGCTGCGGTTGAGGCACTGACAACTGCTTATCGGCATGGCGGAAAGCTCCTGGTGTGTGGTAACGGCGGCAGCGCTGCGGACAGCGAGCACATCGTTGGAGAACTGATGAAAGGCTTCCTGCTTCCTCGTCGGGTAACAGGTGAAATAGCGGAAAAGCTACTTGCTACATATCCCGAAGAGGCCGGACAAATGCTCGGCTCGCTACAGCAAGCAGCACCGGCGATTTCCTTGGTCAGCCAAACAGCGCTGATGACGGCGTTTGGGAATGACCTTTCATCAGAAATGGTTTTTGCACAGCAGGTATTGGGCTATGGCCAGCCTGGAGACGTGCTGCTGGCAATCAGTACTTCAGGTAACTCTGCGAATGTACTCCATGCGGCAAGAGTCGCGCACGCCAAGGGTGTGAAGGTCATTTCGTTGACAGGAAAAACGGGCGGGAAACTGAAGGCGCTGAGTGATATTTGCATTTGTGCGCCGACTAACATTACATTTGAGATACAGGAGTATCATCTGCCGATTTATCACTGCCTGTGCGCCTGTGTGGAGAATGAGCTGTTTGGAGACGCATAATGAGAGAAGCGATTATTTTGGCCGGCGGTTTTGGAACGCGGCTAGCTCATATCGTATCCGATGTGCCAAAGCCTATGGCACCGGTTTGTGGTCGTCCTTTTTTGCGATTTATCTTGGATGATCTACAAAAAAAGGGTGTAGAACGGGTTGTTCTCGCGGTGGGCTACAAATGGGAAACGATCCGCGACTGCTTTGGAGAGCACTACCGGGGTATGCAGCTTCGGTACTCTGTCGAGGATACGCCACTTTTTACTGGTGGCGCTATAAAAAAGGCGCTGGCGCAATGCACGAATGAGCGTGTGCTGGTGGTCAACGGCGATACGTACTTCGACGTGGAGTTGGGCAGGCTTTATGAGACAGAGGCTCCCGTTGTTATTGCGCTTAAGCGTATGCGCGATTTTTCACGTTACGGCACGGTGTGTATGCAGGATGGTCAAATTACGGGCTTTTGCGAAAAACAGCACTGCAAGGAAGGCTTCATTAACGGTGGTATTTACCTTTTGCGTCGGGAAATACTCTCTGATATGCCGGATCGGTTTTCATTTGAAGCCGAATTTCTCGAACAAAAAGTGTCGGAGCTAACCATGCGGGGCGTGGAGAGCGAAGGGTACTTTATCGACATTGGCGTGCCGGAGGACTACGCACTGGCACAGGAGTCTTTAAGACCGCTGGTCAAAAGGCACAAGGCGGCCTTCTTTGACCGCGATGGTACGATTAATGTGGATGTACACTATCTGCATCGTCCGCAGGAGCTGCAATTCATTGACGGTATGCCGGAATTTATCCGCAAATGGAACGAGTGGGGCTACAAGGTCATTGTGGTGACAAATCAGGCGGGTATAGCGCGAGGCTATTACACAGAGAACGATATGCACGTACTGCACCGCTGTATGAACCAGCGCTTGTCGGAGTATGGGGCGCACATTGATGCGTTTTACTTTTGTCCGCATCATCCTGATTTTACCGGCCCGTGTCATTGTCGAAAGCCAAAACCTGGCATGATCGAGGAGGCCATTCGAGAGTTTGACCTTGACCCGGTACAGTGCATTCTCTTTGGGGACAAGCCGTGGGACATTGAAGCGGGGGAATGCTGCGGAGTAAAGGGCGTGCTGACGGAAGCGAAAACCAAATATGATGTTAGGTGATTTGAGAATGGAAGGCGAAATATGAATGAAGAATTGAAAGCCAAGGAAAAACGGCGCACATATGCGATGTGGTGCTTGATTGCTATCTGTATCGGAAGCATGATGGCAATTTATTGGAGGTATATTACCATTGCGAAGAGCACTGTACCCATAATGGATTTTTGGCACTGGATAGCAATTTATGGAGAGAAGGTACAGAACGGTATAATAACATTTTCAGATTATTTTTACTCGGACAAAGGGCAACATATACAGCCGTTACCGATGGCAATACAGTTTGCAATTCTGAAATGGTCTCACTTTGACGTGCAGCCCTTGGTGGTATGGGGCGTATTTGTTAGGCTTCTACTTTTGGTTGGCATAATGATCTTGTTTTGGTGTGCTTACAAGGATTCCATAACGGCTAATCGTGTCTTCTTTGCGCTTATATGCATACTAGTGGCAGGGTGCGTTATCAACTATAACCAGTGGGAACTGACAACAGAACCGTTTTCATTTGGAAATAGTCTACGAGTGCTACTGTACTATGCTTCATTTGCGTGGGCTGCGTTTTTCGTGGTAAATATACCGAGGCGGTCGCTGTATGGTAATCTGCTGCGCGGTGGAGCTTTGGGCGTGTTGTGTGCGTTTCTCACTATTTTCTTCGGGGCGGCATATTTTGTTGGCCACCTTCCAGCCATAGGAATTGCATTTATCCTTGTGCTGTTAAAAGATAAGAAACACTTCAAAAAGTATATGCTCCCCTTAGCTCTGTGGTTCGTAATTTCTCTATTTGGGGCAATTATTTACTACTGGCTGTATACACGAGGAGGACGTGCCGATGTGGTGGCTTCATCTAACGTAGCAATCCTATTTATCCGTATAATAACAGCCGAAATGTTGTTTTGGGGCTCCAGCATACTGCCGGAAAAACTATTATCTACAGTGGGACAAGGTCCGTTTTATGTTTGTGGGACGCTGATGTTTGCGTATATTGTTTGGCTTATTGTTAAACAAGTGAAGAAAAAGCAGACGGGACGAAATTTGTTTCCGCTTATTTGCGTTATATACGCCGTGATAATATCGATGGCAATAGCCTTTGGTCGCGTAGAAGTTTTTGGCGATTCAGTTATGTGTTCCTCGCGTTATGTGGTGGAAAGCAGCATCGGATTATTGGGAATAGTGTGGCTCACATATGAGCAATATCATGCGGACGAGAGTGAGAAAACAGCTATATCCAACGTGGCGCGTAGTGCATATGGAGTGGCTGTCGCACTATTTTTCATGGGGGGATTGGCCATCTCTGCCATTTCGGAAATGAAGATTGCCCCGTACAGAGGTGCGTATAACGAGAGTATAAAGGAAATCATGCTTGATGTTGACGAGTACTCAGACGATGAATTGACAGTAACACAAGGAGAGGCTTCTGATGTGCGGGAAAGTGTTACTTTCTTGAAACGTTACAATTTGAGTATCTTTGCAGATAAAGTAAAGTATTGAAAAAGAGGGAAAGCCTATGATCTCATTCAACATACCCCCCTGCGTGGGGGACGAGCTTACATACGTCAAGCAGGCGATGGATTCGCACAAGATCTGCGGAGACGGACAGTTTACGAAAAAATGTAACGCATGGATGGAAGAACGCTTTCGTGCTAAGAAGGTGCTCCTGACCACAAGCGGGTCTACCGCGCTGGATATGGCGGCGCTGCTGTGCGGCATCAGGCCCGGCGATGAGGTGATCCTGCCGAGCTATACCTTTTCCAGCACGGCAAATGCCTTTGTGCTGGCTGGTGCGAGGCTGGTGTTCGTGGACATCCGGCCCGACACCATGAACATTGACGAAACTAAGATCGAAGCCGCCATCACAGACCGCACCAAGGTCATCGTGCCGGTGCACTATGCCGGGGTAGCTTGTGAGATGGACGCCATCATGGACATCGCCCGCCGCCACGGCCTGATGGTGGTGGAGGACGCGGCACAGGGTGTGATGAGCACCTACAAGGGCCGTGCGCTGGGCACCATCGGCGATTTCGGCTGCTATTCGTTCCACGAGACGAAGAATTACTCCATGGGCGAGGGCGGAGCGCTGGTCATCAACAATCCGGCCTTTGACGAGCAGGCAGAGATCCTGCGAGAGAAGGGCACGAACCGCGCCAAGTTTTTCCGTGGGCAGGTGGACAAGTACACATGGGTGGATTTCGGCGACAGCTATCTGCCCAGCGAGCTGAACGCCGCGTACCTATGGGCGCAGCTGGAAAAGGCGGACGAGATCAACGATGATCGTTTGAACACATGGCAGGCGTACTGGAACGCGTTCCAGTCACTTTCCCTGGAAGGGAAAGTGATACTTCCTGTTGTCCCGGAAAGCTGCGTGCATAACGCCCACATGTTCTATCTGAAGCTGCGGAATTTGCAGGAACGGACAGCGTTTATAACGCACATGAAGGAGTGCGGCGTATTGTGCGTGTTCCATTATATTCCACTGCATTCGGCGCCTGCGGGGTTGAAGTTCGGACGGTTCCAAGGCGAAGATGAATATACGACAAAAGAGAGTGAACGTCTTGTCCGCCTGCCGCTGTATTATGGGATGACGCGGGAGGATAGGGAGACAGTGATTGACACGGTAAAAAGTTTTTTTGAAAAATAGAGGGAATAACTTTGAGCGATTCAATAATGCACAACGGGCGCAAAATTAGAGTGGGCGATTTTGCACAAATTGAAAAGCATATTACCGAAAGTGACTTGACAGGATATGCAGATGTTTCTGGCGATTATAATCCCATACATATCGATGAAACTTACGCAAAGAAGAGTATATTTGGCCGAAGGATCGCCCATGGACTTCTTTGCACAGGAATGATTTCTGCGCTGCTAGGCAATTCCCTTCCAGGAAGAGGAACGCTGATTTTGAGAGAGGACTTGCGTTTTCTGAAGCCAGTTTTTGAAAACGATACGATTGTTGCAATGGTAACAGTTTTGGAAATCGTTCAGGAGAAGGGCAGAATTACAATGGGAGTATCCTGCAAGAATCAGGATGGCACGGAAGTACTGCAAGGCAAAATTTTCACAAAGGTGATGGAGTAGCACCACCATAAATTGCGTAAAGAAGCGGAAAGGTTGAGGATGCAGATGAAGAAAATTATTATTTTTGGAAATGGCGACTTTGCACGGCTGTTGAAGTACTATATAGAAACTGACGATTTGCGGGAAGTAGCCTGTTTTACGGTGGACAGTGCCTATATAAAAAGTGAAATATTCTTCGGAATACCGGTTATTCCGTTTGAGAACATCGAATCAAGCTACCCGCCTGATGAGTATGAAATACTGATAGGGATAGGAAACAGCCGAATGAATGATGTCAGGAAAAGCACATTTTACCGAATTAAGGAGAAAGGATATACGGTTGCAACATATATACATTCCAGTTGCAGTATCCATAGTAAGGACATCGGCGAAGGCAATATTTTTTTGGAAAACTGTCTTGTATACCCGTACTCCAAAATCGGAATCGGTAATTTGATGTGGGATCATGTGTTGATTTCTCATGATTGTGTGGTTGGCAATTATAATACTTTTTCAAGTTATGCAGATTTGTGTGGATATGTTCAAATAGGGAACAATGGATACTTCGGGAAGCATTGTATACTGAACGACAGGGTAAAGATTGCTGATTATACACTTGTTGGAGCAGCCGGTTATGTAAAGCGTGATACTAGTCCATATGATGTGGTAGTTCCAGCACGAGGAGCAGTTCTTGATGGAAAGAAGAGCACAGATTTTTTTTGAGGTGGGGAGGTATTACACATCATATGAAGATTTCATTTGTTATCCCATGCTACCGCAGTGAAGGTTTGGTTGGAAAAGTAATTTCTGAGATTTACGCGGCGGCAGATGCAACTTGCGTATATGAGATTATTACTGTGGATGATTGTTCGCCAGATAATGTGTTGGCAGAGCTCAAAGCCTATGCACAGAATGATGACCGCTTAAAAGTGATTGCTTTGGCCAAGAACTCGGGAAAGCATTCCGCGTTAATGGCGGGATTTTCTATAGCACGCGGCGACATCATAGTCTGTGTTGATGATGATGGGCAATGCCCGTTGAATAGGCTGGATGATCTCTTAGCCCCTCTCTATAGCGGGTATGATATTTCAATTGCGCGGTATGGGGCAAAAAAGCAGAGCGGCTTTAAGAATTTCGGAAGCGCCGTAAATGCAAAAATGGCCTGCTGGTTGTTGGATAAGCCGGGGGATTTGCAGCTATCCAATTTTGTGGCGATGAAATCTTTCGTATGCAGGGAGATCCTTCGGTACAAAAATGCGTTTCCGTATATTGATGGCTTGATGCTGCGCGCTACTTCCCATATTGCCAATGTTGATATGGAGGAGCGTTCACGTATTTCGGGTACAAGCGGTTACACATTTTTTAAATCTTTGCGGCTGTTTGCAAATGGCTTCACAGCCTTCTCAGTAAAACCGCTCAGAGTAGCGACGATGTTAGGAGCAGCGTCTGCGCTGATCGGCTTTGCTTTTGGCGTGATCGTTGTCGTTCGAAAAATAGCTAGACCCGATATTTTGGCTGGTTATAGCTCGCTAATGGCTATGCTGCTCCTCATCGGCGGCCTTATTATGCTGTTGCTTGGTGTGATCGGCGAGTACATCGGCAGAATTTATATTTGCCTGAATAATGCACCGCAGTATGTAATTCGAGAAACTATAAACTGCGATCCGCTTTCGGAGGACACGCCATGAAAAAACTTGCCATCATCGGTGCATCGTACTTACAGCTTCCTCTCATTGAAAAAGCGAAGTCAATGGGTATTGAGACCCACGTGTTTGCCTGGGCGGCTAACGATGTGGGCGAAACTGCCGCCGATCATTTTTACCCCATCAGTATCGTAGAAAAAGAGCAGATATTGGCGCAGTGCCGCCTGATCGGTATCGACGGCATTTGTTCCATCGCGTCTGACCTCGCTATGCTGGCGGTAAACTATGTGGCCGAACAGATGGGGCTGACCGGCAATTCTATGGAGTGTACGCTGCGCTCTACAAATAAGCACCTGATGCGTCAGGCGTTTGAACAGCACGGAGATCCGTCGCCCAAAAGCCTTTTGGTGGAGTGTGCGGACGATCTGCGAAGTGTGTCGCTGCATTATCCTGTGATCGTTAAGCCCACAGACCGCTCCGGCAGCCGCGGTATCACAAAGCTGGACGGTCCGAACGGTCTTGCGGAGGCCATCGAAAACGCCAAGTCGCAGGGATTTGAAAAGAGGGCGCTGGTAGAGGAATTTGCCACTGGGCAGGAATACAGCGTGGAGTACATATCCTGGCAGGGTGAGCACCATTTTTTGGCACTGACCCACAAATACACCACTGGCGCACCGGGCTTTATCGAGACGGGACATTTAGAGCCTGCGCCGGTGTCAGAGGAAACTTTAGAGCGTGTCAAGGCGGTGGTGTCTCACGCCCTCAACAGCCTTGGCATCCGATACGGCGCGTCCCACAGCGAACTGAAGATCGATGCGGATGGGCGGATTATGCTCATTGAGATCGGCGGACGTATGGGCGGCGACTTTATCGGCAGCGATTTGGTGGAGCTTTCTACCGGCGTGGATTATGTCAGGGCCGTCATTGATACGGCGTTGGGCGAAAGGCCTGTCCTGACGCGCAAGGCCCACAGCGCCGCAGCGGTGCGTTTTGTTTTCTCCCAGGAGGATGTGGATGTTCTTGCACGCATCAAGCGCGAGCACCCGGAACTGCTGGTGCGCGAGGACGTGGACACATCCTTCGACCACCCGGTGACAGACAGCGCAACGCGCTTCGGGTATTACCTGCTGCGGGGAGAGGGTGCATCGCTGCTGCAGCAGTATATGCCCGAGGACAAATAATCTTGCCAAAGCGGATGTGATGATTTGAAAGAGTATAAAACACTTATCCTGCTCCATTTGATGCTGATGGTCTATTCCATGAGCGGTATTTTCAGCAAGCTGGCAGCCGGGCAGCCGTTTCTCAGCTTCCGCTTTTGCCTGTATTACGGTGTGATCATCGCGCTGCTGGGATTTTATGCCATTGGCTGGCAGCAGATCATCAAGCGTATGCCGCTGACACTGGCCTTTGCCAATAAAGCGGTCACCACTGTGTGGGGACTTGTGTGGGGACTGCTGTTTTTCCGGGAGCAGGTCACAGTGGGCAAGCTGGCCGGCATCGCCTTGATCATGGCCGGGGTCGTAGTGTTCTCCGCGGCGGACAAGGAGGCGGGCTGATGGGAAAACCTATGCTGTTCTATGCAGGCTTACTGCTGCTTGGCGTTTTCCTCAGTGCTATCTCACAGGTCATGCTGAAAAAAGCGGCGTTGCGGCAATACCCGAACAAGATCCGCGAGTATCTGAACCCTTTGGTCATCATCGCCTATACGATTTTCGTGGGTACGACCTTTCTCAGCATCTATGCCTACAAGGGTATCCCTCTGTCCATGGGCCCTGTGCTGGAGGCCACCAGCTACATCTATGTGACCGTCTTCGGCGTAACGATCTTCAAAGAAAAACTCAACAAACGAAAACTGGTCGGGCTTGCTCTGATTATAACGGGCATTATTATATACTCCTTGCTGGGATAGCGATAATTATTAGGAGGACACCATGGGCAACGAGCGGAGATATTCTCTTGACGTTCTTAGAATCATTGCTACGATTCTAATTATATTTCACCATTATCAACAGGTCATAGGGGGATATTTTGAGGGACACATCAATTTTTGGAATGGCAGATTCTATTTCGGATATATTGTTGAGTTCTTTTTTCTCCTGTCTGGCTATTTTATGTATCGGTACGTTGAAAAAGTCAACAAGGGCCTTCCATTTAAAGAGTTTTTTATTCCGCGCGTGTTACGACTGCTGCCGTTGGTGTTTGTGAGCAGTATAGTAGAGCAAACATTCCTTGGTATTTATAAGGCAACTTGTGCAGGAGGAACTGGCTTTGATAGTGTTTCAATATCTGTTTGGGGAGTTGTTCTCAATGCGCTCGGCTTGCAATCCGGCTGGGTGTTCAATGGCTACATGATAAACAATCCTACATGGTATATCAGTGTGCTTCTGCTGTGCTATGTTGTGTTTTATCTGCTGACCCGTCTCAGCAAGCGGTGGCAGATACCGCACACATACCTTTTCGCATTCATGGTATTGCTGGGCTGCGGAGCACAGACCTATGGCCTGAATTTGCCGTTCCTGAACGGCTCCTCCTGCCGCGGTTACTATGCGTTTTTCTTCGGTGTGATGCTTGCCGAGTGGCTGGAGAAGCTGAACATGGTAAAAAAGTCTCAGAATATATATATATATATATTCTTGGGAAGCATCATGTCGGTTGCATTCCTGCTGTGCATGATGGTATACAAATGGGAGTGGGTAGCCAGCGGTATCAACTATCTGATGACGTTTTGGTTCTACCCGGCGCTCATCATCATTTTCAGCAGCAGGTCGTTGACGAAGTTGTTTGACCACAGATTTATTGGCACGTTGGGAAAGATCACATACGATGCATATATCTGGCATTGTCCGAATTTTTTGCTTCTTTATATCATTCCGGCTATTACCGGCAGAAGCTGGAACTTGCTCACCGCCAAGGCTATGCTCATGTATACAGCGGTCTCCTTCGTGGTGGGAGCGGGTTCTTATTACGCATTAGAACGACCGATCAGCAGCAGAGTGGAGGAACTGACAAAGACAGGAAAATAGAGCCATGAAAGCTAGATAATTGAAGTTTGCCATGAGGGAAACATCGATTGCTTTAATGGTGAATTTTGGTCTGCTTTTGCAGACCGTTTAGGTAAGAGTAAAGAATAATACCAAAAATTTGCGACTGCGTATTACAAAAGAAAAGGGGGATATTATTCATGAATACTTTTAAGAATCGCATTAAGTTTTCACCTGAAACCCAAGGAGGATCTTTTCGCGGGGGAGACAGTTGCTATACTGCAAATCTAAAAGCACCGCAACAATTTATAAAGCGGGGTAAGAATGTGGCTGGATTTACTACGGACTACCGGTCTGACTTCATGCGAGATAGAGATCGTATATTATATTCTCGTGCATTTCGTAGACTTGCAGGAAAAACGCAGATATATACAATAGGAGGGGATGACCACCAAAAAAACAGGTTGACCCATACATTAGAGGTGTCGCAAATTGCGCGTACAATTTCAAAGGCATTGAATTTAGATTGTGACTTGACAGAAGCCATTGCGTTAGGGCACGATTTAGGACATACTCCTTTTGGACACGCAGGGGAGAAGATCCTGCATGAAATCATGTCGCCAGAGAGCACTATAAGCATCCCGGATAGTCCGATGAAAAAAGTACCGCGACCAATGAGGAAAAAAGATTACTATGGGTTTAAACATAATGTGCAGAGCGTAAGAGTGGTAGCAACGATAGAGGATAATTATCCCGAGCAAGGACTGAATTTGACAAATTATACGTTGTGGGGTATTTTAAACCACACTTCGCTCAAATACAAAGAAAATAGAGTTGATACCGACTGTACCGATCCTACCTATAAGAATATTTATAATAAACACTACTTGCTGGAAGGCTATTCTGACAAGGAAGCGTGGTCGTTTGAGGCATTTGTAGTGAAAGAGGCGGACGAAATTGCACAGAGGCATCATGACTTAGAGGACGCTCTTTTAGGTGGAGCAATGAACATATCGGATGTTTACAATGCAGTACGAACAACTCTTGATTGGCTTATGTCCGAAGAGGATCGTCAAAAACTTCAGGCGCTTGCAGGGAGACTATATGCGGATAGAGCCTACATTACGGCCATATCTAGCGTAGTTGTGAATACATTGGTAAGCAGAGTGGTTAGGTGCTCAAGAGAGAATCTCTCGATGCTTTGGGAAGAAGTTCATGATAAGACAAACCCGGACGAGTTTTTTGTCGAACATAGCGTATGTGAAAAGAAGATAAAACAAGCGATAGGATACAGCATACTAGAAAATAAAACAGACACAGAGACGGAGAAAAAGCGCAAGGAAAAGGAAGCTGAACGAGTAGAACAAACCTTTAAAAATTTTGAGCAAATGATCCGTGAAAAGGTGCACCACTCGGCGGATGTTGAGCGAATGAATGCAAAAGGTACCTACATTATCCGCAAGATGTTCCAAGCGTACTACAAGCATCCCCAACAGTTGCCGGATGGAGTTGTTTTGCACTATATGATTGATATTGGAAGATACACGAGCCTGAAAGAAGCGTACGAAAAAGGAATAGGAACGGTAAGAACAGAATTTGAAGAGCTTATTACGAGCAAGAATGGATTTACCTATGAATACAAGATCAAACTTATGCGTAGAATATGTGATCATATATCTGGTATGACAGACCGATACGCATTGCAGGAATATGGGAAGCTATATTGATTGCCACTGTATTTCTAGATTAATAATAAGCAAACGGCAGAGAAAAACAAGCATCATGTAACGTCTTGACAACGGATCGATGGCGGGGTACGGTGCGTTCCTAGGACTATTCGTGTTGCCTACAGCACATGAAAGCACATTTGTTTTGTGCCCCAATAGATTCGGGCTTGAGATAGGAAAAGACTTGGCTGGCTGCCACAATTTAAAGTGTAATTATCGTTGTAGGAGGTGTAGGGAAATGGGGTACACAGGAAAAACGTTTAGAGATGCCGTGCATGGTGATATTTTTGTAGAAAACCGCTTTTTGCAAATTATAGATACTGCAGAATTTCAAAGGCTACGGCGTATTAAGCAACTTGCCGTTGCGGATTTAGTTTTTCCTAGTGCAAATCATACTCGCTTTTCTCACAGTATAGGTTGTTTTCACATCATGCAAAGGATTGTTGCACATTTTAAGATGATATTCTCTGCGTTGGGAATCACGATTTCAAAACATGAAGAAGATGTGGCACTTCTAGCAGCCTTACTACATGATATTGGGCATGGCCCGTTTTCTCATGCATTCGAACAACTTGATTTGTCCCAAGATGGGACACACTCACATGAAAAGTGGACATACCAAATTATAACAAATCCTGATGGAGAAATATGCAAAAAAATCGAATACATATTTGGGGAAGGGACGGCGAAGGACACTGCGGACTTAATCGTAAAGCACAGAGCAGCCAAGAATAGAAAAGTCGCAGCGCGGTTGGACTGTATAGACTTATTTTCTGTTCTTGCGTCGCTCGTGAGCAGTCAACTTGATGCGGATAGACTGGACTATCTCTTGCGTGATGCTGATGGATGTGGGGTTTCGTTTGGCAGAATAGATATAGCGCGCATTATTTCAGGCATGCGTATTTCTGTTTATCGTGATGACTACGTCATTTGTATACTGGAAAAGCATATAGATGATATTGAAACTTACTTAATGGCGCGCTACCATATGCAAAGCGTTGTGTACTATCATGATCTGAAGGTCCAAGCAGAACAGATTATTTTCAAGATATTGAAACGAGCTCAAGAATTGTACCTGAATGGTAACTTGAACTGCACTTCGGAGGATCTTTGTAATTTGCTTTCCGGCAAAAAAATAGATGTATCAACATATTGCCGGCTAGATGATACTATATTTTGGTATTACTTTCAGGAATGGGCGAGAGAAGGTGATTACGTTCTGTCGGAATTGTGCAGATCACTTATTTATCGCAGGAAATTTAAGAAAATTGAGATAGGGTTAAATGCTTGCGACAAGTTGCGGGGGGATGTATGCCGGGTACTGTGTAATGGCGACCTTGGTATTTCGCAAGAAGCGTTGAAGAGTAGTTGCTTTTGGATAGAAAAAAAGTCTGAGTTTTCTGCATATAAGGTGCAGCGGGAAAATATTTGGGTGCAACGCAGCACCGGGGAACTGGTGGACATAAGTATATGCTCACCAGTTTTGGACACAACAAGAGAGGATATTTTGACACAGTGTCGTGAGCGACTATGGGTAAATTTTAACCTTATGAATTACGTCGTCAACAATGAAGCACTTTGCGATGAAGTTTCATATATTTTGAATGGACACAGAACCTCAGAGAAAATAGAGGTCGAAAAGAAATACATTTGCGCATCAAGAGAAAGCGCAGATGCTGTACTAAGGTACTTCACGTGCAACCAAACGGCGTATGATACGAAGGATTGTGGTATAACGGTGCAGCAAGACTTTTACTACGATACGGACGAATATTCGATTCTACATAGCGGCTATTCACTTCGTGTACGCGAGAAAGAGGGGGCGTATGAATTAACAGTGAAAGCACCTGCTTCTAGCGCAGAGATAATTGATGGAAGCAGTGAGCGTTTTGAGTATTCAAGGCCGGTGGCGGGCAATGATCTTTCGAGTTGGAATGGATTCTTGGAGGAGCATATCCCGGCATTGCGTGGACGTGCGAATGCTATAAAAGTTAAACTCGTTGTAAGGAATAACCGTAGAGTTCTAGATGTTAATTTAATTGGGGCAACGACAACAATGGAATTGGTAATTGACGACATCCGCTATTCTCGCAATGTGAATGCACAATTTGAGAAAGATGATGGTTCAGTCGCCGAACTCCAAGTTGAATTAGAGCTTAAGTCCGATTATGCCCACAAACCGAATCTAAAGCGAGTTACGGATGATCTCCGGCAAAAGGTGGCTGGCCTGTATCCAGTTCGTGATACAAAGTATATGCGTGGGCTTGCGGCTATTACGGGGATGATGAGGTAACCGCAAAACCTAATAACGTATAGATATGCATAAAACAATAGTAGTGGAACGTTGCGAAACGTTCCGCTACTATCATATTGGAGGTATGGGGATGACAAGCACAGAGTTGAAACACCGTGTAAAGCTGTAGGAGTGGGCGGTCTGTCAGTGCGGGCATGGTGCAGACAAGAAGAAGTCAACGCAACAACCTATTACCGTTGGGAACGTGAGCTGTTGGCCACAGCCAAAACGGGACCGCGCACGGATGTGCCGGTCTTCAGGTTTGCAGAACTTCCGGCACCGAAACAGGTATCATGCAGCGTAGCGGAACGTTGCGCCACACTGCATATCGAGAAGGCCAGTCTGGACATTTACCCCGGTTGTGACGCGGAACAGCTGAGACTGCTGGTAGAGCTTCTGCGCCTATGCTGAACGACTTCACTGGCGCAGATAAAGTCTACATTGCCTGTGGCTACACAGATCTGCGCAAAGGCATAGATGGCCTGGCGCGCCTTGTCCAACAGCAGTTTGAACTGGATCCGTTTACCAACACGCTGTTTCTGTTCTGTGGACGGCGGCGAGACCGTATCAAGGGCTTGTACTGGGAAAGGGACGGCTTCATTCTGCTGTACAAGCGACTGGAGCAGGGCGCGTATCCGTGCCGACCACTCCTGTAGCTTCGCATGGTGTTTCAACTCTGTGTTTGTCATCCCCGTACCTCCAATATGACAGTATGAGAGTATTTTTTCATATTAGAGAGCACCTTTCAAGCCGGGGTTAGATTTGACGGTTACACTATTGTCTTATGCATATCTATGCGCGGTTAGGTTTGACGCTACTTTGCGGTGGCCAATGCTGCCGCAAATGGAAATATCCCATTTGCGTGCGCCGTATATGGGCCAGCCTCTTGCAAATCACGGGAAAACGACTATTGTGGTGTTAGACGCGGTGCACAGCGGACTAACAATTTTGAGGTGATCGAAAATGACTAAAAGCAACCGTACATCTCGCCTGACGGTGGACGAGAATACCCTGCTGGCAGAGTATCGCAGGAGTGGCTTGACACCCGAAGACATAAAAACCCTGAAGCGCCAGACGGACGAGAAATATATCCACGTGCTGGCCTACCGCTACTGGATAGCCTGTGCGAAACTCCACAATGCCAACGAGCTGCTGCACGGCAACTGCGAATGCTGCATCCACTGGAACGTACTGGAACGGGACAAAATGCCCTGCCGCGTCTGCTACTACCTGGTCGGTGCAGACGCGCAGATCGATGGTTGGGAATGCGTGCGGGATATTTCAGAGGAGGCGAATGGATTACTGGAAAAGTACGATGCGGACCGGCGGCGTGCCGCGGAAAGCGGTAGTATGTAAAACGGAGGACAAGTTCCCTATCAGGGTACCCTTTTGGGTACCCTGATAGCCGAACAACGGCTGGGGAGACCCCAAACCCCCGGGAGGAATACCATGCACGAGAATGAACAGCACAGGCCGGGATTGGACGCATTGGTGTCCGATGCTGGCCGAAGGGCCACGTCCAGCTCCGTGCGCATGGAGATCACGATCCGCCCGGTCAGCGCGGCGCGGCGCAAAAATTCGCTGGCGGACAGCTCGCTGCGTTTTACACGCGCCAGAAAAGTGCGGTACTCACTGTCGGACATTTTGGTTTTCACGATCCTCTTGCGGACGCTCCGCGGCTTCGCCGGCGGCGAAACAGCCGGCGCTGCGATCTCCGTATATTCCATGGGAGGGGCGATCTTCTCTCGGCTCGGCGGGTAGTATGTAAAACGGAGGACAAGTTCCCTATCAGG